>Ga0222668_1000140_pt1 | contig 51521 bp, 58 predicted proteins | sample AntAcemetagen728_FD_179823 | JGI IMG/M metagenome (GOLD analysis project Ga0222668, IMG submission 179823) | Saline water microbial communities from Ace Lake, Antarctica - #728 | ecosystem: Environmental > Aquatic > Non-marine Saline and Alkaline > Saline | place: Antarctica: Ace Lake...
GCAAAGGCGCAAAGGGGCAGGTGACGTTTTTTTCGACATTCTCGCTGCGAAGGATATTGATCCTTCGCTAAACCACAATTCAAAGCGATATGTATCGCAATTTTACGCTAAGCTGTGGATGCAATTCATCCTCTAATACCTCGCTGCGAAAGATATTGATCCTTCGCCAAACCACAATCAAAGCGTCAATCGCATTTGTACGCTAAGCTGTGGATGCAATTTATCCAGTAATAAGTTACAAACTCCCTCACTAAACTAATACTCAGTGAAATTTAGTATTGCGCAGCATCAGTATTCTTTTTTTTGAAATATATGTTTGATAAGATTGTGCTTTAAAGATTATATTTGAATTCATAACATTAATCGCAGGGTGACTGTTTAGCAGATTTCATAAAAGCAATACCAATAAAAAATGCAAAATTTATTATTTGACTTTATAGAACAATATGTTCCACTTTCAGAAGATGAAAAAAGCGCCATTATGGCCATAGACATCTTTCGTTCGGTGAAAAAAGGAACCGTCTTACTTGCGGCTGGACAAAGATCAAAAAATGGCTACTTTGTATTAAAGGGCTGTATTCGTACTTATTATCTGATAGATGGTGAAGAAAAAACAACTGCATTCTATACGGAAATGGACGCGTTAACTCCTCCTTCTGTGCTAGATAATGCGCCTTCAGACCTCTATATTTCATGTGTTGAAGATTCGATACTGACGGTTTCAAATGCTGATATGGAAGTTGAGATTTTTGAAAAATTCCCAAAATTTGAGACGGTGTGTAGAATACTCGCGGAACGACTTTTAGCCAAGCAACAAATTAATTTTGACGAATTCAAAACGTCTTCGCCTGAGCAACGTTATTTGAATTTATTACAAAAACGACCTGATCTTCTTCAGCGCGTGCCGCAGCATCAATTGGCCAGTTTTTTAGGAATCAAACCTCAATCTTTAAGTCGCTTAAGAGCACGAATTCTTGAGAAAAACAAAGATTGATTTTATTTCTTCACTTAAGTGAACGAATTCCATTGATACCCCTTTTATTTTTGCAGCATCATTTAAAAAAAACGATATGCAAAACAAAATTTTACTCTATCTCCTGTTTTTAATAAGCTCTATTCAGGTACGTGCACAATATGAAAATACTGATTCGACATACAAAGAGTGCTTTGTGGGAAGTACGCTTTTTATTTTGAGTAATTTAATTCCTCAAAAAAATAGTCCAGATTTTGCACAACTTAGTTTAGGCTATCGCCTCACAGGAAAAGATGTTGTTTCACTCGAAGTTAAGACTTGGAAGTACGCGTGGTCACTCGGTATACCCTACGGGATATCATTTGAAGCGCCCGCAGAAAAATTTCCTGGTTATATTAGAGAGTTCGGCTTCGCCGTCGTTTATCAACGGTATTGGTGGAAAGGCTTTTATTCTGCGCTGCATGTGATGAGCGGATGGCAGTCTTTTTTTAACGAAAGTGGAGCTAAAATAGCGAAAGGCTTCCAGATTTTTAATACGTATCGATTAGGGTACCATTTTAAATTATTTAATGATCGATTTTTTATAGAGCCCTCGATCGCCATTACACACCGACCTTATCATACGGAAATGCCAGCATCATTCAAATTACAAGACGATAAACAATCAAAGTTTTTTTTTGGTGAACCTGGACTGCATTTCGGATTCAACTTTTAATAGCTCGGTTGCAGCTAAATTGTCAATCGTTTTTTCTCGAAGCAATTATTTTAGTTATCTCGTTAACATGGATCTTGATGAGCCAACTGACTGACAAAGTTCTTCGCCAAACCAAAATCAACGTGTCAACAGCACTACTAAAAACCCGTGCGAATACTATAGATTAGTCGTTAAGTTACAAACTCCCGCTCCAAACTATTCCCAAATTTATCAGCCATTGCTGTGCGGCGTTCCTCCTCTCAAAGGATTGCGATTGATCGAATTAAATAGTTCGATCTTTATGTTAAGAAACATTGAAAGAGCTGCAATTCATTTTGATTCTTTTAATGCATTCGAATTAAAGGAATTCTGTCCTCAAATGTGATTTCTTGTTTTTCGAGATAAAGAATTTCTAGTTTTAGCTGCTTATTGCCCTTGTTGATGCTGACAAAGATGGAATCATTTTGTATGATCCGCTCATCATCAATCGCGATATCCAAAAAATAAATCCACTCCATTGTTGAGTCAACGATTTGAGAAGAGTCGTCATAAACGTATTCAGTATACAATTCTCGCTCACTAAAAATTGGAATATTATCGCTGGGAAACATGGCGATTACATTGTCATATTCATAGATCTCTTCTGGTGCTGAAACAAAGCATCTATCCCCAAAGTGCCATCCTAGATAAATGGATTCATCTTCATTTTCATTATTCGATTGGTATGAATAATATTCGTGTGTGCTAAAATCGCATGCAGAAACGAAACTGAACAATCCAATGAATAAAACAGTGGTTTTGATCAAATGAATGCGGTTTTTATCTTTTTCTCTCCTCATAAATGATTCAATCAGGTTTCATCTGGGTTTAAAGATACGCATTAATATCAGATCACTTTTTCCTCTAAACAATCGGGAAATGAAGTTCAAACCATAACCAAAGCGTCAATCGCATTTGTACGCTAAGCTGTGGGGGTAATTCATTCTCTAATAAGTTACAAACTCCCGCACCAAACTATTCCTCAGCGAAAATCAGCGCTGCGAAGCATCAGCGTTTATCTGCGTTCTATTTTTCAAATTTTAAACCGCAAAGGCGCAAAGGGGCAGGTGACGTTTTTTTCGACATTCTCGCTGCGAAGGATATTGATCCTTCGCTAAACCACAATTCAAAGCGATATGTATCGCATTTTTACGCTAAGCTGTGGATGCAATTCATCCTCTAATATGTTACAAACTCCCGCACCAAACTATTCCTCAGCGAAATAATTTGGCAAATAAAAACTGAGTAGAAAATCTGCTAGAATTTTGGTAAATAGAACAGAGTCAGAAAATTAATTATAAACGGTGTAACGTTATTTTTCGTTCTGTAATATTTCTAAGAGTTTTTTCGAATTTTGTCTATTATCCCAAAATGCAGTAACAATTATTTGTTCGTCAGTAACTTTGTAATAAATACTAAAATTTCTTAATGAAGCTACTCTAATGTCTTTAAAATCTGTTGACTTGTAGATAAATGGCTTTTCCGAAATTTGCAAAGTCCTTTCCATAACTAATTTCAAGAGCTTTTTCGAAAATCTATTCGACCTATTACGCTTAACCCAATACTCTAAAATTCCCACAAACTGGAGGTCGGCAGTTCGCGTCCAAACTATAGTGCGTTTAGCCATTCAAGATTTCTTCGATTCATTGCGTCTTGAGAAATGAGCTGTCCTGTTGTTATGTCCTTTTCACTCATTTCTAACATTATTTTTTGTTCATCAGTTAATTCCACAATGGCTGATTCAGATTTACTTGATGAAATTAATTTATCAAGTGCTTCTAAAAAATCTTTATTATTAATCGAAAGAATTTTGTCAATTAATTCGGCTCTTATTTTGTCAACTGTTGCCATTTTGTTTTTCATTTCTAATCAAATATCCGAAATTCTATCGGTTTTTCCTAATGTTAAACAGCAAGCCACCAACTCCATTGCAAAAATATTCCTCAGCGAAAATCAGCGTTGCGGAGCATCAGCGTTTATCTGCGTTCCAATTTTTCAAATTTTAAACCGCAAAGTCGCAAAGTTCGCAAAGGGGCAGATGACGTTTTTTTCGCCATTTCCACGATTCAACTATTTTGAAATTGAAGTTCCAAATAGTTCCTCAACGAAAATCAGCGTTGCGGAGCATCAGCGTTTATCTGCGTTCTATTTTTTTAAATTTTAAACCGCAAAGTCGCAAAGTTCGCAAAGGGGCATGTGACGTTTTTTTCGCCATTTCCACGATTCAACTATTTTGAAATTGAAGTTCCAAATAGTTCCTCAGCGAAAATCAGCGTTGCGCAGCATCTGTGTTTATTAGCGTTCAGCCGTAAAGGTTATTTATCTTCCACTAGGGATAGTAGCGGCAGCTTGCGCTTGCGGTTGACGTTGTGAATCTTAACCTTGCATGGCGACCAACGGAAGCCAAAACAAGGTTTAGCTGAACCGGCAAATGGAAGGGTAACCAAAGCGAAAGGCCCGTTAAAGTGGCCAATCCATTTTTAGCTGAAATAATTTAGATCGCATTCCCTCATTGGAATTGTTTTTAGTTAATTACGGGGCAGCACGACAAAGCCCCTAGCATTGGGATGTTAATGGTATTCACTCCTCCACAGTTATTTGGGTGAATTTCCCCTTCCCTCATTCTCGCTAGAAATCCATTTTTCAACGGCTTATCTTTGAACCAAAGCGAACTGATAGTCCATTTTTTAGGAAGGAAACCTCGGCTAAGCTTAAAAAAAGTGTGTATGACAAAAAGTATGACAGTATTGTTACTGTTTAGCATTGTGCTGAATGGTTTTGGACAAGATAACGGTGGCCTCGATTGGTTTGGATCTCAAAAAATTGTAGGTAGTGATTCTACTACGTCGCCCGTTCTATTTATTTTTAATGCGGGTAATGATACCTTGTTGTTGAACCCTTTGAACGGTTATGATCCGCGCTTTATGAATCATGGATTATACAATTTTGGGACTGTTGCAAAGGATGAAAATAGGATAGACTCGAGTATAATAAGTGGAAATACAGACGAATTTTCGGAGCAGGATTACTATCAGTCATGCGGAGCGGCTGAGGTTCAATTGGTGGATTCAATCGACTTGAATGAAGATGGCATTAAAGAACTCGTTTTGCTTCGAGAATGGCACTGCTCTTCGGGACCAAAATCCAGTTTGATGAACGAGTTTGGTGTGGGAGGGCAACAGCAAAGTTCAAGTTGTTATGAAATATGGGATGTGACAACGAAGCAGCCATTAGGTACACTCATTTTTTCTAATTTAACCACAATTATTGTATCGACTAATGTGATGCGGTCTGACGGTTATCTTTATGAGGTGGAATTTAATAGAAAAGGAACCATCACGCTTTCTAATTATAGCGGATATGGTAATATTTTAACAATGGGAACCTATAAATACGATTCGAAATTAAATACATTTATTAAAATTCGAGAAGAGTAATTCGTACATTATAAAAAGACGCAAAGGAGATAGGATATGAGAAGTTTAATGCCAACTGTAATCGTGAGTTTGCTTGTATGGGGTGTTGGATTGATTGGTTATGGACAATGCGAAGCAGACGAATTATTTTTTATTGATGCGGCAGGAAATCAAATTGGATCGGCAGAAGCAAATGGTATTTTTATAATCAAGGATGGAAGAGATTCCCTTTTTTTAAGGCCATTATACGATCATCAATTTACCACAAGTTGGCGGTACCTTGACTTCGAAGTGGATGATGCAGAAAACAAAGAAACCAACTCAGAGGAACTTGAAACGGAAGCGCTCTATTTTTGTACAACATGTGATATAGGGGTGGTTATACTTATCGATTCGATTGACGTGAATAATGATGGCGTAAAAGAACTCATTTTATGGCGTGAATGGAATTGTTCCGTCAATCCCTCGAATAGGGGTGCGCATGGTGTGAGGGTACAATATCAAACCTACAGTCGCTACGAAATATGGGATGTGCAAGCAAAAAAGCAACTCATTGAAATCAACAATAACTATCGCAAATCTGTTGCGATTACAACCAATTTAGTGGAGGACTATGGTTATCGTTATGAGGTAAAGTTAAATGCAGACGGAACTTTTTTGTTTTCAAATGGATACGGCACGGGTGCCGATTTTGAGATGGGAACCTATTGCTATGATGCCGCGAGTAACACACTTATCAAAATTGGGTGATGAGTTTTACTTCATATAAAAGACTATTTTAGAGGTTGAATCATAGCTTAATCAAAACCGAAAATGAAGTGTTGCCTTTCCTTTTTTTTATGCGTAGTTGTTTTTTTTGGTTGCCAAGAGGGAACTGCATTGGTGACAGAGACCTCTGAATCTATCCTCGCAAATGAATTATCAGTCGAAGTGGTCGATTCGATTATAAAACCCAATGATTCTGCTCAACCTACTGAAATGATTACATTGGATGTCACGGCATGGACGATTGATGAATTCATAGTGGATTGCCCCAAAGAAATGAAGGCTGAATTAATTGATTATTTGCGTTATGAAAGAGCAGAATGGCAAGGTGTGTCCAACCCATTTATCGCGACCTATGACGGGAATGATTTTGGGGATTATTTTCATGTGATGTTTACGGATGACAAGGATAAATCCTATGATTTTGGTTTTGCAGACAAAGATTTTGGAGGAATAGCGCTTTATACGGATGATGAGCAAATGACGGATAACCCGGAGTATTTAGGGAAAGCATTCAACATTACATGGGAATGGAAAGTTTCCTCTTTTCCTTGTTGTTCGGGAGGCTATGAAATGGTACAAGCCTATCTGCCTTCTATTGTTAACCTTGAATTAATGGAGGATGATACACGAAGTCGCGAAATTGGTGGATGAATTAGCAAAGGGTAGAAAGATGGGGGAAATATTGAGAGGGGAATGAGATAAAAATGGATCTTCGTTTACTTCTTGTAATTTATGTTTCAAACAGAGCGAATAATAGAAAGTCGCACACTTAAGGTTTCAGCAAATTGATTTTGCAGAGGATACAACCTACCTTTCCTATATGAAAGGATTAATTGGACTAATCTTCTTGATATCAACCCATGTGATTGGGCAAGATTATCTCTTGGAAAATGAAAAGGCCGTGTATAGTTTTAAAACCTATGCCGGTAAAACACTCATGATTGCAAAAGATGTTAATGACCGTTATTTGGTTTATCGGTATGGAACAGATACATTAATCGAATTGGAACACTCCACACATAAAACTGACAGTTGGAATCAATTTACCTATTCGAATTATTATCGGGGAGGAGGAATAGAAAATGGGGCCATGGAGCTCAATTATCTTTATTTTGACATTCAACCTTATCGCTATGCCGTTTATTGGACTTACTATTCTGAGTCGAATGAAATAGCATGTGGCATTCGTGTGACTAATCAGCAAACAGGGCATGAAACAGATATTAGAGGAGATATTCGCTCCGTCAAAGGTTCATTGTTCCGGGCTTTTTACGAAAATTCACGTGTAAACGAAGGAGATTGGATGTGATGTTTTGATTTTATTATGCTGCTCGCGCTCTTCTTTTGGCATTTATAATGCCTTTAATTTAAAATCTGCACGAACATTAACTTTTCCCATATTAATTCTTTAAATTTCGACTTGCTTGCGAAAATGGCAATTTACTGCTCTAATTTATGATAGCGATTCAGCGACTGAATATGGACAATTCTCTTTTTTTAGAAATAGGGAATTTGAAACTTTTGATTGATCCTTGGATGGAAGGAACAGAGGTGGATTATTTTGGTTGGTTTAATACCCAATGGCACCGCACTAAACCGTTGGATTATGAATTAATTCCTGCTTTTGATACGGTAATGATAACTCAAAAATACCCCGATCATTTTCATGCGGAGACGCTAAAAAAATTAAATCCTCGTCATATTATTGCACCAAAATCCTTGGCAAAGAAATTGAAAAAATTACTGCCAACAGCGACCTTTAATTTTTTGGATGCCACAGAAAATGAATTAATCGTAAAGGATGTAAAAGTGACGTTTTTGCCCACACAACGAAAAATCGATCCTATTTATGACGCGTATATTTTGGATGATGGCAATGAAAGCGTTTTTTTGGCAACCCACGGTTTTGCGACAAATGAAAAGACACGCGAACAGGTTCATAAAGCTTCGACTTGTCAACTCTTAATCAGTCCGTTTAACTATTATAAATTACCCTTTTTTTTAGGTGGTGTCGTTTCCCCAGGTTTGAATGGCGTGAAACACCTCTGTGATTTATTGCAACCAATAAAAGTAATTGCCGTGCATGATGAGGACAAACATGCAAAAGGTTTGGTGACGAAATTTGCCAAAATTATTCGACCTTCAACGAGCGATTCGCTGCGGAAACTACCTTGGTTAGGCAATCGTTACGAAGAATTAAATCATTATCAACGCGTAGAATTAACATGACAAAAAAACAAAAAGCATTAAGTGAAATCGGCTTGATTTACTTGGTTTTAGCAGGAATTGGTTGGGTAACATTTGCCTTTTTTGAGAAAGAGGGAATCGTTTTGCGTTTTCTTTATGCCGATTTAGCAATGACGCTCGCGACTTTTTTCTTTTCACTGTTAAAAAGAAACAGCAGTGTCTATGACGCCTATTGGAGCGTTATTCCATTTTATTTAGTCGTCTTATGGTTTGTGTATTATGGCGGAATGGATTGGACAATTTACCAATGGACCAGTGCTTTTGTGGTCAGTTTTTGGGCCGTGCGCTTGACATGGAGTTGGGGTAGAGGTTGGCCGGGGTGGGACCATGAAGATTTTCGCTATGTGAACTTTAGAAAACAATTTGGCAAGTTTTTTCAACCGATCAATTTTTTGGCCATTCATCTGTACCCCACTATTATTGTGTTTTTAGGCATGTGGGGATTGTTTTGGGTCTTTAATTTTGGAGTTGTTGAGCATCAATTCATCTTTTATTGTGGTGCATTCATTTCTACTTTAGGCGTCTTTTTTGAGCTCTTTGCAGATCGTGAATTAGCGCAATTTAGAAAACGTGAAAACAAGAAAAAAGAAGACCTCCTGCGCACTGGTATTTGGGCGTATTCGCGGAATCCAAATTATTTAGGCGAGATTCTATTTTGGTTCGGCGTGTGCGGAATGGGATTCGGGTTTGGTGCACCGCTCTATACCGCCGTTGGTTCGGTTGGCATGTTACTCATGTTCCTCTTCGCCTCCATACCAATGAAAAACAAACAAATGACCAAACACCGCCCAGAAGCTTTTGCGAAATATAAAAAAGAAGTTTCGGGATTGATTCCTTTGCCGCGGCGGAAGGGGTGAGATTGGAAAGTAGTTTTTAAGTATGGTTTATTCAGATTATTCTACAATAGAAGACTTGCAAAAGGCATATGCTCAGGGAAGACGTGAATTTGAAAATTGGGATTTTGAAGAAGACGGATCAGCCCAAGGATTGGATTTAAATGGAATTGAATTTAGGAATTGTTTTTTGTTTCTAGATTTTAAAAATGCAAATTTAGCCAATGCTAAGTTCATCAGTTGCAACCTAAAAACAGCTGATTTTAGCGGAGCCAATTTGGAAAATGCGCGCATAAATAATTGCCTGGTTGAATCAACGCTCTTTGAAGGTGCTAAACTTAATAATTTTCAATTTGAGGAGAATTATTATTTTGGAGTAACCGTTGGACAGAAAGATTTTGAAGCGTTTTTTAAAGACAAAGTAAAATGAACGCTGCGAAGTATATCCATCCACCATTGGTCGGACACGTCCGCTAGTAGTCGCGGACAAAGTCCATGGTCTAACCGCGCTGCGAAGGATATTGATCCTTCGCTAAACTACAATTAAAGCGATATGTATCGCATACGTTTTCTGGTTTGTCATTTTTTTATAATCCTTTATTTGAAAACTTGCTATTAAACTGAATGCAGTCGCATAGAGAGCGTTTTATTTGTTCGTTTATTTACCGCGCTGCGAAGGATATTGATCCTTCGCCAAACCACTTTCAAAGCGATATGTATCGCGCGTGCTGCTTCTTCCGAGCCGTTTTAAAGTTTGCAATGCATTAGAAATGCGTTTTTTTCAGGAAGTTTTTTTATTCGTTTGTTGTGACTTGCTGTCAATAATGGCGAATTAGGTCTGAATCGAATCGAATAATAAGTCAACTTAGTTCTTCTTTATTTTATTTATTAATGAATGAGCTACTTGCTTATATTGTAGTATGAAACTGCCAGTTTTAATCATGATTATTTTTTTAGCGCACAGTAGTTCAATTATTGCTCAGTGGGAAAATGACAAAAAAGATTTGGTCATAATTATGCAAGGGTCATTGATAAACGAGATACTTTGATGATGGATATTGTCCTGACTTTCTCGCATAGTACAGATTATAACTGTGTACACATGACAGGCACAACTGGAACGATTCATCTAGTTGATTTGCGTGGTAGGAAAGTTCCTGGTTACATTCAACTGCATAAGGATAATGAGGATGTTGTGATATTTGAAGTCAAGTAAGCTTGATAGCAGTCCATTCGTTTCAAGAGTTCATAACAAAATACTCTTATCGAAATATCTTATAAAATCCACTTAAAACTTGTAACTTTTATCGAATTTGGCTTATTCAATCGGAATGGAGGGGGTATCATTTTTATAAAACACTCGCTCAACTTCTTCGCCTTGTTCTGAATAAGCATATCCCCATCCTTCTCTTAATCCATCCTTGTATAATAATTTTACTTTAACATTTCCAGATGGATAATAAAATTTCCAATTTCCCTCTCTTAAACCATTTTTATAATCACCAGACATAACGAAGACTTCATCAATGTCTGCATAGAATTGCCAATGTTCTTCTTCCCACCCTGAAACATAGGAGCCAACTTGTTTCTTTCTTCCACTTGGATAGAAAACGGTCCATTGACCCTTCTTTTTATCGTTCAGATATTCACCTTCATAATACAGTTCACCTGTTGGGTAGAATGTTTTCCAGATTCCCGTCTTTTGTCCGTTTAAATAAAGTCCTGTTGTATAGATTTGTTCCGTTGAAAGATCAAAATATTCGCTATAAATTCCTTCAATCTGATTTTTTTTGTAAACACAATGGTTCATCACGTTTCCTGAAGGGTAATAGCCAATAAATTCGCCCTCTAATAGTCCTTTTACATAAAAGCATTTTTTTTGAACGACGCTTGCATGTTCTTTGTGATATGCCAAAAAATCTCCATTGTATTGCCCTCGAACCTTTGTTGCACTTTCTTGTATATTACCGTTTTCGTAATATCGTTCAGATTTGCCGTTTTCATAACCGTTAATAAAATGAGTAACATATCGCAGAGTGCCATCTAAATAGTACCCTTGAGCCTTACCGTTAAGGACTCCGTTTTGGTAATGGTTGACCTCCATTAACTCACCATTGGGATGATAGATTGTTAATTGATCATTCAGGATGTCACCCTTGAAATTAGAAATCTGAAAGAGTTGCCCCGTTTCATAATAGGTTCGAACCTCTCCTTCAAGCAGATTCTTGGTAAAGAACAAATCTTGCTTTCTCGAACCATTTGGGTGATTATCAATCCACCGACCTTCAAGTAAATTATTTTTATATTCTCCTTCTTGCCACAGAACGCCGCTTTCATAAAACAGTTGATAATGGCCATGTTTAATCGTATCGTCTTTTAATAATTTATAAAAGAAAACCTCTTTAATTATTTTTTTGTCAACGTCCCAATAAGTTGTTTGTTTTAATTTCGACGAAGCACCAAGCGAAATAAATAGAAAACTAGTTAAGATGAGTTGGCGCATGGTTAAAGGTCTAAAATTAACTGAGTCCCTTCCAAATTAGTTCCGTGACCGTAATCTAAAATAGCGGCTAATACGTGCCTTCCGGTTCCGGAATTTGCAGGTAAATACATTGTGAATTTGCGCGATTCACCCGGGAAAACGCGTTGCATAGTCACCGGAAACTTTTGTTGGATTGCAGTTTCCAATTCAGCCAACATGAGACCAACTGACGCTTCAATTATTTTGTCGCCGGTATTGGTGACGGTAACACTGAATACACGAAGCGAATCGTTCGGTGTTGTAACTTCTATTAAATCAGCAATCGAGGCTTTGAAATTTGTATTGATTTTAGGTGATTGGTTAACTTGAATTACGATTCGCGGCACAACTTTAATTCCAGTTGTAAGTTGTTTATCTACTGGATTTTCATTTTGTTCTTCAGCGGCTTGCACATAGATCATTCCCCAACGCGTCGAACTGCCGTCTTCAGGAACAGTCATAATCACTGTAATTTGTTGTTCTTCGTTTGGATTTAGTTCAATAAAAGATGGACTGACAGTAATCCAATTCGCACACGAGCGTGAAGAAGTTCCTGCTGGCATTCTTGTTTTGTTGCCTTCCGAATCCACCTCAAAGTCACCAAAGACAAATGTGTAGCCTTGTTTAATGTTGGCGTGGTTACGAATAGTGACGGTTGCTTGCTGGATTTCACCGGGATTAACAGAAAAATTAAGTATTACTGGTGATACCTCAAAATCTTGTGCAAAAGTGTAGCTAGCAAATACTGAAATCACAAAAGGAAGTAGTTGTTTGAACATGTGGAATATTCTTTAAATTTGTGGTGTAAAGTTATAAAAATAAATCAGTTAAAACTTTTTGATTTCCGTAGAGTGCTTCTTAAAACCTCTTAAAATACAGTGATAAAAAAATTAATCGATTAAATATCTTCATTCATATAATTAAATCGATTTTTCGTCTAAAAAAAGCACAGTAGAAAATAAAAAAACACTCAAGATCACCAAGTTGTGTATATTTGTGTAAATATAAAATTTCACTATGAAAAATTTTTTTTTAATTTCGATTGGCTTAATAGCCATAACAACTACTTCACATGGTCAAGCTGTTCGTGATAGAAACGTGATTCCTTTGGCGGTAAACCTTAATCAAGTTCTCCGAATGTCAATTACTGACGGAGGAAATATTGAGTTCACATTTAATAGCATTGAGGATTATCGTTCAGGTTTATCAGGAGACGCAGGAACATCTGGATCTTCGAACCCAGCAACATCAGACCCTATGTATGTATCAAACTTCATTATAGCTTCTTCTACACGTTGGGAACTTAGTTACGGATCGGAACAAGCTACATTTATTGGAACTGATAATCCTGCGAATATTTTAACATTGGACAACGTTGGATTTACTCTTGTTTCGAACGGTGTACACACATTTGGAACCGAACTAACTTCAGCTCCAACAATAGATGGAACAGAGGTTTCGGCATTAGAGCAATTTCCAGTTGTATTGATTACAGATAACGGGAATCCATTGAGCAGTGCAGGCGACGTTTTAGACAATGATTTTACAATTATTTGGAGAGCTGGAACGGCAGAGGTAGGTGCAGCACCAGCAACTATGAATCCTGTTGTTCTCTTAGAACAAAACCCGAGTCCAATTCCAGACCGCTACGTAACGAGTGTACTTTTCGAACTTGCTGCGCTATAAACTTTGGTTAACTTTATTGAACAGCTATTCGCAATTGAATTAATCAAAGGCGAATAGCTGTTTTGAATTATTAACTAATAAAATCTAAAAATATGTCTAATCGATTGTTTTTGCTCTTATTCCTTTGCTATGGCAATTTGCGAGCTCAAGACAACGTGGCTAGACTTACGACAATAATAGGTTCACATATCGAATTTAACTTCAATTCGATTGATAATTATACAAATGGTATTAGAATTGACGAGGGCACAACCCTTGGCATAACTATGAGCGCTATAGCTCCTTTCGTATTGACGGGTTGGCACATTGATGTGCAAGCTTTTTCTGGAGCAACTAGTATTGATGGAGATGGAGGAGCAATCCTACCGCTGAATACGATTCAAATTGAAGCGAGTGATGCCAATGGCAATCTTTCGGGTGCAACATTCAATGGTTTACAAGATTTAGGTATAGCTCCTGGTGTTACGCTTATGTCTACAATAGATCCTACTCACCTGCCTGCAGATCCTAATACGCATCAAATTAACCTCTCGTACGAATGTGGTATTGCCAATGGAAGTCTCTTAGGAGCTGTTTCGTCATACTACACGGTTAATATAGAGGTCATTTTGATTCCTGATTTTTAATTCGTTGAAATTAAATGAAACGATTAATTGTTGCTGCCACGGTCTGTTTTATTTCTTTTACTAGTTGGCTGAGTGAGAGTAACAGATCTTACATGTATGGGCCAACAGTTGAAAGACACTCGTCTCACGTGGTCAACAAAACCTTTTTCGATATTTATGATCAAACTAATGGTAACGTTGAAGATTCAGCTGTTGTCAAACCAATATGGATAGATTTTGTATTTGTTAAGAAAACTCAGTCACCTGACTCCACCTATTTTAATGTTTGTAAAATAACGAATAACACTCAACAGGTATACGAAGGTGAGCTTTACGTTACAATTCCACCTGATTGGAAACTACTTGGAGACATCAATTCACGTGTAAAAATCGACCCTGGTGCTACCTATTATTTACCGATTGGTGCAATCTTACCGACAACAGTTACTGGAGGAATGGCTTATCCTATTGACGTTACTGTCCGGGATAAAAAAGATTTTTTTAGTCAATCCTGTTTTGTTCGCATTCCCGTTAAAAGTGATTGGACCATGCAGGTTGAACGAAACACGGTCTATTTCAACGAATATTTTGACACGCAGCCACTCCACGTGCACCTCAAAAACAAAGGTAACACGAGTGAATTGATCAAACTCAACTTCGACGTTGGTAAACTTCTTACGATTCAAGGTTATAACGAAGAAGATATATATTATTCAATTCCACCCAATAGCGATACAGTTTTGACTTTTAATGTAAAACGGGCCGATTTAAATCCAAATGATAAGGCAAGCTATTCCAAGATATGGAAAGAATCACTGATCATTGTATACGCTTCTGCTAACAATTCAGCTAGTTCTTCTGAAAGTATACAATACCGCGATCTTGAAAATGTGTATATCAATACACGGCAAGAACGGTCGTCACCTCTAAATGTGGATTTTTCTATTTTTAATTTGCTTTCTTCTGTTCAACCACGCATGAATGCGTCAGCTTTTGGGGAAATTCAATTCAACGGCGGTCACGATTTAACCTACATAGTTCGTGCGCGAAATCTATTCCAAACCAACTTTAATGTAGCTAATTATTATCAATTAGCGAATAGTGGAACATTTAATATTAACTATAAATATCAAAAACGATTTGCTATTCAACTTGGCGAACTTAATAATTACTCCATGCACTCCATGCGGGGCTGGGGTATAAAAGGTAATTATAACTTCGATAAAAATAATCAATTGAGTGCCTCGTTTATTGTGGGTAAATTTTATCCCATGGTTGGTGGTAATTTGCGATACGATAGACGGTTTAAAAAAATAAGTATGCATATAGGTGCAACTTTTGAGGACAATGGTTTATTGAATTATGAAGCGATTTCATCTGAAATCGGCACGAATTTCAGTCTTGGTAAGAACCATATTTTTCGAATTTCACTACTAGGAACGCGGTCAATTTATGATCAAAACGAAGGGTTAGCTCCGCCAAACGACACCACGGTTATTGGCCTATCATATGAAGCTAGTTATACAGGTGTTCAGGGTAAATTTCGCTTCGGTGTTAATACGCGTAACGATCAATTCAACAATCTTCGAGTTAGACCTGCAAACCGCATTAGCGGCTATACCCGTTTTCTTATCAATCAGAAAAGTAGAATTAATGGTACTTTTCAATACCATGCGCTAAAATCCTCTAATTTATTCTTCAATAACTATTCAAATGGCTATTACAACGGTCAACAAATTTATCGTCTAACCTATGCTTATTTATTTACACCAAAACTAACTGTCGAAGCCGGACCCTCCGCACGTATATTGAGTCGTTTTCAACTCGATTCACTAGCTTCATTATCTTCTGACTTTACCAACTATTTTTATGGCCTTTATGCCCTCACCAATATCCGATTTGATCAATTTTCTATCCTGACCCCGTCATTATCTGCAGGAAGTACATTTTTCATCAATCAACTCGAAAGTGACTCGGTTTTTAAGCCTATGCCTACTATAAATGCTGGGATAAGTTATATGTCTCGTAATTGGGGTGCTAGTGCAAATTATATTTATGGTCCTAATTTCTTTTTGTCTGAAGCCTTTTTTGATTACGACCTATCAAGTTTTGAAACTGTACACCTGAGGGCTAACTACAATCGTGAATTAATGATTGATAAAATTATGTTGGCAACCTATCTCAATTACTATTTACGTTTACCCGCTAACCAACAAAATCTTGCATTAACTGCGCGCTTTGACTTTTACTTTTCAAAAGGACTTTCAGCATTTCTGACAACGAATGTTTTTACAAACAGCTTGGAAACCGAATCGAATGGTTTAATTGCAAGGCGAAATTTTAGTCTTAATATGGGTATACTAAAAGCATTTGATATACCCCAGCCAAGGATCAAATATTATAACTATTCCCTCGTTTGTTTTAACGACCTCAACGGAGATGGTATAAGAGATCAGAACGAACCTTTACTCTCCAATATTAAGGTCACTTTTTCTAAACTTAATTCGCTTGTCGAACCGAACAACATTCGATTTGGCGAAAAAGAACTGATTACTGACCCGAACGGAAAAATTGAAATAATTAATCTTCCTGCTGGTCAGTATCAATTGAAATTTGAATCTTTACAAAATTTAGGGGTTCTGTATAATGCTAAAGGAGATGAACAAGAGATAGTAATTAATTCCGATCAGACCCAATACTTTCCTTATGTGGAAAGTTATAAAGTAAGCGGGCGCGTGGTTCTTAATCGAGATCAATATAGCTCTTTAGGATTAATTAATTTAGGAGGTATTCGTATCACTGCGACTTCACTAACGGGCGAATCTTATACTGCTCTCACAGATATTGATGGTTGTTATTCGATTGATATTCCAAGTGGCGGAAATTATGAAGTCAAAGTGAACTCAATTTTTGGAGAAAATTTCACCTGTGAAAAAACCGAATATACAGTACAATTCGACGGTTTTAAATCTTTCAAAGTCGATTTTATTTTCAACGAAGTCAGTCGAAAATTAAATTTAAACGGGAACGAATATTTTGAATTTGAGCTCAATCGTTAGTCTACTCCTGTATTTAGTTGAACCGATAATTGTGGGTGAACTAAAGCGGACAGCCCGTTAAAGTGAAAAAAATACGTTTAACCGTAAATGTTCGTTCCCCGTATACTTGAGCGTGCACGAACGAGCGCAAATGGGAAATAGGAGTAGAAAAGAAATTGATTTTAAACCGATTATCAGTTGGTGGGAAAGTAAACGCTTACTTTTTAATGTGCTGTTGGTTGGGTTTTGCGTCATAGTAATGTATGCCTTTTGGGATTCTCCTATGCGTGATATTAGAGGGAATGGGCCGATTATTGTGCAGTTTGTTTTTGGTGTTTTTGGTGCGAATATAGTTTATACTGCCGGTTGGTTTGTTGAGGTTGTGCTTTCATATTTGTTTGATTTAAAAGAAGTGAGCAATTTGGCTAGATGGTTTTTCTTTATCTGTGGTACTTTGGCTGTGCTTTTTTCTGCTTTTGTTTTTATTGGGCTTGAATTTGATGTGCCTTTTAATAAATAGATTGCTGAAGAAGTTTAGCGTGGGAGATTAAATTGTGCGTTTGGATTGCTCTTCTCTATTCAACTTTTTCTCGCAATGCACCAAGTAAGTGAAATAAGGTTTTTTGAAAATTAACCAGTTGAGTTTTGGTTATTGATTGATCTTTAAAGGTCTCTATTAATTTATGAGGGATTTTTTTTGCTTGCTGCTTTAATTTATTTCCTTTTGGGGTTAAGGAAATTATAACCGTGCGCTCATCTGCGCTGGATCGCGTTCGTTTAATTAATTGCTTTTGCTCTAATCGTTTTAACAAAGGGGTGAGGGTGTTCGATTCGAGATATAAACGTTTGCCAATCGCATTCACCGATTGATGATTGTTTTGCCAGAGTGTTAACAGTACCAAGTATTGCGGATATGTGATTCCAATTTCTTCTAAAAAAGGAGCATATATTTTTGTTGTCAGCCGTGATGCTGCATATAGCGGAAAACAAAGCTGATTTTCAAGGTAGAGTTCGGGCAGCTTGTCGTTCATTCCGAGATCATTTTTTCAAGATAGGCATCCATTTTTATTGGTGCTGTGGTCGGTGAAAACCGTTTGACTGGTATTCCATTTTTATCAATAACAAATTTAGTAAAGTTCCATTTGATTTTACTGCCGAATATACCGCCTGAAAGTTTTGATTTGAGAAATTTAAAAAGAGGATGGGCATCAGTGCCATTTACATTCACTTTTTCAAAAAGTTGAAAACTAACGCCATAATTGACTTGGCAAAATTCTTGAATCTCGGTTGAGCTTCCTTTTTCTTGATTGCCAAATTGATTACACGGAAATCCTAGAATGACCAATCCTTGGTCCTTGTGTTTTTTATAGAGTTTCTCCAAACCTTCGTATTGCGGGGTCAGACCGCATTTGCTTGCTGTGTTTACGACAAGAATTGTTTTGCCTTTGTAGTTAGCGAGACTGATTTTTTCGCCATTCAATTTAGTGGCTTCAAAATCGTATATTGATGTGTTTTCCATGTTATTTTTTAATGCGTTTTCTTAAATCGTTTAGTGCGCCTGTTGACCATAAGGCCCAAAGTATTAATACGGGCTGAAAGAATAAGCGAATCAATCGTTTTTGATCCGTATCCAGTCCAAAGGCATCAATTCCATTCGTATATTGAGAAATATTACCTGGAAAAATGAGCACATAAAACAGTGCCAATATCAACCCTACTTTCACTTGGTGTTTCAATAAAAAGACCATTGCTAAACCCAATCCAATCTCAACAATTCCTGATGATACAACAACAAAGTCCATAAAATGAGCATTGTCGGGGAGCCACCGTGGCACTTGAGCGAGGAATTCATTACGTTGAAAGGTAAGGTGACCGATTCCTGCAAGCGTCATAAAACTGCCGAGAAGGATGCGGGCTGTTTTTTGAATGCGTGTTGTTTTCATATGCGTATCGTGTCAGATTAAATCGTTCACGATACAAATATACGCATAAATTACACGCCATAATCCAATTATGAATAAAAGTTTAATTGGAGGCATTTTTATCGTTCTCTTTTCAACAGGAGAGATAGAAAGCGGCAGGGTTGATTTTTTTTTCATTGCGTGGAAAGATAATCATCTTCTTTTTTATCTCTCCATCAAACGCCAATGATTGCCTTGCCAACTAAAAAGATCTCCTTAATAGGCATGGAAACCTTCGTAAAATTGAAATTTGGGACCTGCACAATGATCAAAACCTTCCTATAGTATATTTTCTCCTTTATTGAAGATTGCAACGTAAGAAAAAAAAGCAGTTAAATGGCTGATACGGTGCTTCACACACCTAAACAAAAGGGCGCTATTTCAGTCTGTTTTCTACACCCGCTTCAGTTTGCTTATTACACTTTAAAATGCTATATTTGAGATTATGGCGTTAACCTATATTTTTATTTTGCCCGCAAGCCACTGAGGTTTTTGGTTGGATTTTCAAAATTTAACGGCTAAAAATGGTCGCTTTTGTTTGGCCTCCTTTTTGGTTCAGATTTTAGCCCCAATTTGTTTTGGTAAAGGAACCTATTTACAATGGACTGAAAATTAATAAGCAATGAGAACCAAACATTCATACAAGGAATTAGAGGATAGAATTAAATACTTAGAACTTCAATTGGAGATTAAATCCAAGGGAAATTTCCGCGATAATTACCTTGAAAAAATTATCAATAATATTGGAGATCCAGTATTTGTAAAGGATGATCAAAGTCGTATGATTTTGGTAAATGACGCCTTTTGCGCTATTTTCAATTTGTCCAGAGAAGATATAATAGGCAAAACGCTTGCGGAAGATGTACCCGCCGACCAAAAAGAACACTTTTTAAGAATTGATAAACAAGTATTATCAGATGGTAAAGAAATTATAATTGAATAATTCCTTAAAGTTAGAGATGGGGATCTGAAAACAATCGTCACAAAAAAATCGCGCTATATTGATGATGAAGGAAATAAGCTTCTTATTGGTGTAATTCATGATATTACCAGAAATAAAGTAATTGAGAAAGATCTGATTGAAGCGAAAGAAAAGGCCGAAGAAAGTGTTAATTTGAAATCTGCTTTTCTTGCTAACATGAGTCATGAAATACGTACACCATTGAATTCGATTCTTGGTTTTTCAAGTCTGCTAAAAAGGGATAATATCGGCAAAGAAAAGCGAATAAAATATTTGTCTCTTATTGAATCTGGTGGCGAAAGATTGTTGAGAATAATAAATGATATTGTTGATTTATCAAAAATTGATTCAAACCAACTCACTTTATCTTATCAACCTTGTCAATTGAATGAAGTCATAGATAATTTAAACGTTCAATTCGGATCAAATTTTACAGGAGTAAAATCCAATATCGTTGCAAAAAAAGGTTTAAGTGATGCTGAGAGTTTAATACTTATTGATGAAGTGCGATTGATACAAATACTTTCTAATTTGATTGAGAATTCTATTAAATATGCAAATAATGGGCAAATAACGATTGGCTACGAACTACTTAACAAAATGCTGACGTTTTATGTGAGTGATGAAGGAATTGGTATTGCTGCAAGTGAGCACGAGCTAATTTTTGGAAGATTTATTCGTGTCGAAAATGAATTTTTAAGTTCTACACCAGGCACAGGGCTGGGTCTTTCTATTGTCAGCGAATTGACCAAGTTAATGAAAGGGAAAGTTTGGGTAGAATCTGAAGTGGGAAAAGGCTCTACATTCTATTTTACCATTCCGTATGAAAGCGCTAAACATGAAAATGTTCAATCGGAAAATACAATTGTTGAAACACCTATTACTGGAGAATCAAAGGATATTATATTGGTAGCGGAGGATGAAATTATAAACTATTTATATTTAGTCGCTTTGTTTGAAAATTATCCCTTCAAATTAATTCGTGCTGCAAATGGTGAAGAGGCGATTAAACTAGTTAAAACCAATAGTGACATAAGTTTGGTATTGATGGATATGAAAATGCCAAAAATAAATGGACTTGAAGCAACGATAGAGATTAGAAAAATCAATCAGTGGATACCTATTATCGCCTTGACAGCCTATGCTTTTGCTGAGGACAAAACTAAAATGTTAAACGCAGGTTGCAATGATTATTTAACAAAGCCCTACAATGAAAAAATGCTCATTTCAATTGTTGAAAAATACACAAAACAGGATAACAATAGCTAAACCACATTGAAGTGAAGTTGATTTGAAATTTCAACTGTTAATGAGGATCTCGATACTGGGCTAAAACACAATTTTGACGATATGTATAATACCCGCTGCGAAGGATATTGATCCTTCGCCTAACCCTAATTTACGCGATATGTATCGCCCCCCCCACTAGGGATGGAAGCGGCAGCGGAGCACACAAATTGACGCCGTGAAACTTAACCTTGATTAGCGACCAGCGGAAGCTCAAGAAAGGTTTAGTTGAACCGACAAATGTGGGGTGCACTATAGCGGACAGCCCGTTAAAGTGGCCAATGCTAAAGGGGATTCGTGCCGAAGAAACACCAATTGAAAAACGAATAATTGAAGGGGATAAAATGGTACATTATGGTGCTGTTTTTAAATGAACGGCATTTTGGAAGGATCACAATTTTTCGCCAATTTAGGTGTTTGATGAGGAATGATTTTCATTCCCGAAATAATCCCTATTTTTGGTAAAAAGAGAATAATAAACCACCAAAAGTGAAAAAAATACACGTCAAAAAGGGAGAGATTCTTCAGCGAAAAGGAGACCTGAACACATTGGTGTATCGGATTGAAAGTGGTTTGTTGCGCAGCTATACGATTGATGAAAAAGGCAAAGAGCATATTTTTATGTTTGCTCCTGAAGGATGGATTCTGACCGATAATTGCGAAGCTCATATTCCCTGTAGTTTATATATAGATGCCTTAGAGGATGCTGTTTTGGAGGTTTCTGAAAAACACGAATCGGCGCAACATATCGATTTTAAACCGATCATTAAACGTTTAAATACCTTGCAAAACCGGATCATTATGTTGATGAGTTCGCCAGCGTCTGAGCGGTATGAACATTTTGTAAAAACGTATCCCAATATTATTCAACGTGTTCCGCAACGGATGATCGCCTCTTATTTGGGTGTTACACCTGAAGCTTTGAGTCGCGTGAGAGCGGCCCTGATGGAAAAATAATGTATTTTTTATTTCTTGATCTATATCAATGCTTGAGCGTTTGTAAAGGGTGAAATTTGATCTTTCTTTATCGAAGAAGAAGGAGTGGCAGAATAGATGAACCTGCGTATTGTGTGGTTTGCAAATGAGCTGCTCATCATGTTAAAATAGAAGAAATGGAAATAGGAATAGATAGTTTTGTGGCTATGCCCGAAAATCAAAATGATGGCGCAAGAGCTATGCGTGAATTGCTGGAGCGAATCACTTTAGCAGATGAAGCAGGTTTGCATTCGTTTGGAATAGGGGAGCATCATAGAAAAGAATTTTTGGATGCTGCACCAACTATGATTTTAGGGGCGGCTGCGTCACTTACAAAAAACATTCGATTAAGCAGTGCCGTAACTGTTTTGAGCGCGGCGGATCCTGTTCGGGTTTTTCAAAATTTTGCTACCTTGGATTTAATTTCAAATGGTCGCGCTGAAATTGTGGCAGGAAGAGGATCGTTTACGGAGGCCTATCCCTTGTTCGGTTTAAATCTGAATGATTATGATGCCTTGTTCAAAGAAAAACTGGATTTATTGCTGCAGATTCGGGAGGAGGAGCACGTGAATTGGTCGGGTAAATTTCGCCCGGCTTTGCATAATCAAGCGATTTATCCGCGTCCAATTCAGGCAAAATTACCGATTTGGTTGGGTGTAGGTGGAACACCTGCCTCTTTCATTCGTGCGGGTGAATTGGGCTTGCCTTTAATGGTGGCTATTATTGGCGGTGAAACACACCGTTTTCGACCATTGATTGATTTATACAAACAAGCAGGTCAAGGAGCGGGGCATGACGAGTCCATTTTAAAAGTGGGCTTGCATTCATTGGGTTATGTCGGGAAAAACAGTCGAGAAGCTGTTGACGATTTCTTTCCAAGTTATGCGAAAATGTTTACGAAGATCGGAAGAGAAAGAGGGTTTGCTCCAGTTACTAAAGCTGGTTTTGATGCACAAAATGGATGGACAGGTGCTTTATTGGTGGGCGAACCGAATGAACTATCGGATAAAATACTGCGACACAGTGAAGCCTTGGGCGGTATTTCAAGAATCACCCTTCAAATGGATGCTTTGACTGATCATAAAAAATTAATGCAAGCGATTGAGCTGATGGGGAAAGAAATAGTGCCTGCCTTGAATGGGAAGTAGTAGGTGTTTACAATCCTATTCGTTTGCCCTCACGATCAATCTCAAAGGATTCGCCATCTTCTAAAACAGTTGCTCTGCCGTATGCAAAGTTGCGGGCGTTTTCGTAGCTCACTGGTAGGACAATTTTCCCTTTATGATTCACATAACCATAGAGGCGTCCTATCCGCACCATGATAAAAGGGTCGTCGCGTGTGGGGTAAACGAAGCTGTATGTATTGGGCAATATCATTGTTCCATCCAAGTCGTAAAGGCCGTATTTTTCGGCTGTTGAAACAACGACGTAACCGTATCGGACTGCAATTTTTTCATAATTAACGGGAACGATTTTAACACCATTTTTATTAATGATACCCCAATTTGTTCCGATTCGAACTTGGGCATATTCGTTTTCAAATTGAGTGCCCTCATCAAATTCGAAGGGTGTAAGTTGCTTTAATTCGGTGGTGATAAAAGCGCATTTAGAAATGCCATTTATTCGCTTATCCACCCGTGCAATACCATTGTAAAAGAAGATCGGACGACTGTATTCAAAAGGCAATACCACTTCATTTTTTTTATTAATCAGTCCCCACAGTGAGTCCTTTTTGACCGTTGCAAAGTCGTTTTGAAAGGCATGTGCATCTTGATAATTAAAAGGGATCAATTCTTCTTTTTTTGCGCTGATAAACCCAAAAAGACCTTCTTTTTCTGCTACAATGTATCCTCCTGAAAGTGGCTCTAGCAATGCGTATTTACCAGGAGGAATGATGATGGCGCCTAAGGAATTGAGCAAAGCAGTTTTGCCATCTTCCCAAATTAAAATAAAATTTTCTGGCCATAAACGCACAGTTTCAAATCGTGTTGGAACGATCGTTTTATTCGTATAATCTATGATACCGATCCCATCTGAACTTCGAACGCGGATGCGTGTTTTATCCAAATGCATGCCTCCCAAGGGATTGCGCTCGGGCAGAATTTCTTCGTATTGAAACGGAATGATGATGTTTCCGCTTAGGTCTATAATACCGCAATGTTCACCGTTGTTGACAACAATATACTGGTCATAGACATCTAGGGCAGAAAAAACGCAAGGAATGGCCGTTTGTCCTGCGGCATTTATCAAGCCAAAGAGGTCTTCGTTTTGCACCAATAAAAGGCTGTCATTTACCCAAAAACAGCGTTTGTAAATCGGTTGGGCAATGGTTTTCCCTTCTTCATTGATAAAACCGTATAAATTGTTCATACGTGTAATCGCAATCCCATTGTGGAACTCCATGATATAATCGAGTTTCGCTTCAAGAATCACTGCGTTGGTGGCACTGTCTTTAAGTCCCCATTTGAAGGTGTTCAGATTGATTGTAGGCACGGGAACTTGCGTCCAAGCTTGATTGAAAAAGCAAAGGAATAGCAATAAAATGGATGCGATTTGTTTGTAATTACTCACTGTTGGTTAACCTGCTTGTTGAGTAAAGATAATCATTCTTTGTATTGATCATTTCTATCAGGTACAGGAGAATGAACGTTAACGAAAAATAACTAATAGGCTAAGACTTCCATCACCACTCTAAATCCACGCGAACTTGAAGCTGAATTTGTAGCGGTGTAAAATTGCTGTGCGCAAATTTGCAAATAAGCACCCGGATCTTGCCAGCTTCCCCCGTGTGTGATGCCCTCTTCGGCAACCATCTCACTGACATTGCCTGCCATATTGTATAAACCGAATCCGTTTGGCCAATAGCTTTTAACCGGTGCTGTCACATCTGAGCCGTCACTTAAGGAACTTGCAACACCATAAAAGTTTGGTGCAGCACGATAAATGTAGACTTCTTTAAATTCACCATTGTATTGTTTTTCGTACAAGGTATCTCGGTAAACACTTTCTGTTCCAAAATTTAGACTATTCGCCTTTATTTCTCCTTTCTCCGTTCGTATTGAGGTTCCATCCCATGGGTAAATGGCGCGTGCATTTCCTCCCATTGCAGCATAAATCCATTCTAATTCTGTTGGCAAGCGATACACAACTTTTTCATATATACGAGCCGGATTTTGATTGTACAATTCGGTCAACCACGCACAATATAAGTTGGCTTGTTCATACGAAACCCCAACAACGGGATAATTTTGATAAGCAGGATGACGCAAATAATACTCAACATAGGGTTCATTAAACGCCATTGGAATTCGCCACACAAGCGTGTCCGGTAAAATCGTTTTGTGTATTTCTGGATCATGGGTTTTGTAATAAGCTAGAAATTCTAAATAATCGAGATTGCTAACCTCTGCTTTTGCTATAAAAAAATCGTTTACGGTGAACACCTGTGACATCAAACTCCCAACGGGAATTGGACTGCTTTCGATAACTGGTGCCGAGGCTGTGCCGCCAGGAATGAGTGCGTAGGGCGATTTTTTTAGAAATTCCTTGTTCTTTTTTTGGATGATTTTAAGGGAATCGGATTCGGCAGAAAAGCCGATATTATGACAGAAAAATAAAGTAATTAGGCAATGAAATAGGACTCTTAAATTCATGTTTTTTATTTTATTATGCATCTATAATTCGTTGTGGTTTAAAAGTTACCGAATTATAGAAATCAACTAATTGTTTATTATGGACAAGTTGTCCAAGGGAATGCACAATAATCTCCAGGACCTAGCCAACCTACTATTTCTTCATCATCAATAATAAGGGAAACTTTGAGCCAACCTCCGTTCGCTTCAAGTACATTGCAGTGAAAAAAATTGGAAGTTTGGAAAACAATATCGGCTGTCGAATTTTTTAAAGAATAGAAAGTAACCTCATGATAACCTTGTGTGTCAACCATAAAATTTTCGGCTTTAACCCAATAATTTTGAATCGATAAGTCGTCAAATTGAAGTGAGTCAGAATCGCAGCCGGGAATATGCGCGATATGTTGAATTTGAAACCAACCGTCTACTGAATTTTTAATTTCAAGTAAGTACCAACAGTATTTGTCGGCCGAATTGAGCAGCGTGTCGATTGCGGTACCATCAACTTGATTATAGATAATAAGCTTGACGGACGTATCTTTTACTAAATAAACTTCGGCAAATTGTTGGTGCATTGATCCGGTATCTTGTCCACTTGCGAGTTTGCAAAGGAAGAATAGAAGAAAGAAGAATGAAGACCTCATGACTTTAAATTATTCAATTAATTATGTTGATTATCCGCAATGCTACCAGTAAATCAATTTAATGAGCTTTTTAAAACCAAATTCCATTTGTCGACCTCATTTCTATGATTGAATTTAAAAGCGAATTCGTCCAGATAAAGTTGTGTGTGTTTGATCGAAATATTGTGATAAATTCCACGTATATTTCTCTTTATATTACCCAAAGCTGTTTGCACCCAGGGCAAAACTTTCATAGATCTATTGGTTGTCACAACATGTGGCGAGTATTGGTGTGGATTTAGAATTTTTTTCGTTCGACAAGATGGGGCATAATTTTTTTGTTGATCAGCCAATTGCCAGATAAAATCTTCTTCAATCATTTCAGTAGCCAACATTCGGATTCTTCCAGTCTTAGCTTTGTATTTTTTTGATGGGTCTAAATCTGTCTCAATCATGATAAGGACATTCAATTTACGGGTCTGTTTTTCCTTATTCTTCAGGGTTTTTGAAGGCAAAATACTTTTCTTATCAACCGTAACAAAAAAGGTGTCATCTAATTCTAATTCACCGTTTACATGATCCCGTTCCGTAATCCTTGACATGGCCTTTCTGATTTTGTGCATCATATACCAAGCTGGTTCATATCGTTTTAATCCGAGTTTTTGTTGGAGCTCACAAGCTGAAATCCCTTTTTTAGTATTACAGATTAAAAATAAGGCCTGATACCAAACAAACAAGGGGAGATTACTCGATTCGAAGATTGTACCGCTGCGAAGAGTTGTTCTAAAACTGCACGATTTACATTGCCATTGCTTTTTTCGTTTTAGCCAATAATGATTTACATTACCGCATTTTTTACACGAAATTCCATTCGCTTCACGCTCTTGTTTTAAATGATTCGCGCAAGTTATTTCGTCCTTGTATAGGTTATAAAATTCTGATAATTTCATGGGTTAAATTTTAATAAATATAAAAAAAAATAGTTTAAACCCGAAATTGTAAGAGATTATTACAGATCGTCGTTGGGATGAATCGTTCTACTCGAATATTATGGCGCTACACGAAATAAAATTTTATTGTGGTAAAATTACGGATAGTCAATCAATTATTTAACAAATGCGAGTAGAATCAATTAAAGAACGTATCAACTTGCGCCTTAGTTTTAATGCCTTTTATGGAAATTATTTGGTACATGCATCCATTAACTGGTAAAGTGAACTTTTTCAAACTTAACCTGTACAGTTCTCAAAATGGATCGATTATGCAAGCAAATGAAGCGAATATTCGTATTGAAAATCAAAGTTTAAAGTCAGTGATAAGCGCTGGATTGAAAGATGCAAGACATTACCAAATTCTTTATTTGTCTAGTTTTTTAGTGTATGGAATTATTGCGTTGAACTGGGAAATAACGGTTCAACAACTCGTTGTCGTTATAGGATCGAGTTTGGTAACGCAATTTTTATGGTTGAAATTAGCTGACAAACCCATGTCAGGACTTAAAAGTGCCTTAATTACCGCATTGGGTTTATGTCTCATTCTTAAATCAGCCTCCATTCTCACCTTAGCGGTGGCTGCTGTTGTTGCCATCTCGAGCAAATTTATTCTCAAAATTAAAAATAAACACCTTTTTAATCCGGCCAATTTTGGGATTATATTCAGTGTTCTCATTTTGGGTGATGCATGGATTTCTCCAGGACAATGGGGGAGTAGTGCTATTTTTCTGTTTGCATTATCTGTTTTTGGAGGAATTGTTTTGATGAAAATCGGTCGATTGGAGACTTCTTTGGTTTTTCTCGGCAGTTTATTCTTAATGGAATTCGGCAGAATGTATTTGTATCAAGGGTGGGAAATGGATGTCTTATTCCACAAGTTTTCAAGTGGCACCTTATTGTTGTTCACGTTTTTTATGATTACAGATCCAATGACAATTCCCAATGCTAGAAAATCAAGGATTATTTGGGCGCTCATCCTCGCCACGGCAACTTTTATTTTAGGGAACTATATGCAAATCTATACCGCACCAATCTGGGTTTTGTTTTTCATGACACCCATCACGGTTTTCTTCGATAAAATATGGCCTGATGCAAAGTTTCAGTGGCTTCAGTAGAAAAACGAAATTCAATCAATTAACTAAAATCATTTATACAGAAGTGCCAAGAACAACAATTAATACGTAAAAACATGAAACTAAAACAAATAGTACTATCGATTTTACTGGGAGGTATCGCCAGTTCAAGCTTCAGCTTCAGCGGCTTTTATGTTGCTAAAGCCGACACCAAATTATTCAATAAAACATCACAAGTCATTTTGGTGAGAGATGGCAATAAGATGACAGTGACTATGTCAAATGATTTTAAGGGTGATATCAATGATTTCGCAATGGTGGTTCCTGTTCCAACTATTCTTAAACGCGAAGATATCCGTGTTGTGCCAGCCTCTCTTTTTGGTAAATTAGATGCCTATTCTGGTCCACGATTGGTAGAATATCATGATTATAACCCTTGTAATCCGCCTTTGCCCCAATATTATTTTGAGTCTATGGATATGGTGACTTCCACAAATATTGAGACTACATCAGTACCTCGTTTAGCAAATAAGTCTGTTACAATTGAAGCTCAATATCAAGTGGAAGAATATGATATTTTGATTTTATCTGCGACAGAATCAACGGGATTAAGGGATTGGCTGATTGAAAACGGATATAAAATTCCTTCCGCGGCTGATGAAGTGTTGGAACCTTATATCAAAAATAAGATGAAATTTTTTGTGGTTAAAGTCAATGCTGAAAAGATGGCTGAAATGTCTGGAATGAATACGGTTAAAAAGTATATTGATGATCCAGACATGGGAGATGTTAAAGATTTGCGCCCACTGCAAATCACCTATGAATCGGATAAATTTATGTTGCCGATTCGTTTAGGTATGGCCAATTCTACAGGTGAACAAGATATGGTTGTTTATGCGTTTACAAGAGAAGGACGGGTTGAAAGTACAAATTACAGAACAACAAAAATCCCTTCAAATACAATGATTCCGGAATTCGTAAGAGAGAAATTCGGCCAATTCTATGTTGATTTATTCGATAAGGCGCATACAAATGAAAATAATGAAGCCATCTTCTTAGAATATGCATGGAATGTAAGTCCGCAATTTACGGGAATGAAATGTGATCCCTGCGTTGGTCCACCTCCCATCTTCGCTGATTTAAAAGAAGCGGGTGTTGATTGGGCGGTTAATTCGAGCAATCAAGCGAGCAGTGACGTGTTTTTCACACGATTGCATTTGAGATATAAAAGAGAAACACACCCACAAGATTTGCTTTTTCATGTCACACCAAATAAAGAAAATTTCCAAGCGAGATATATTATTACCAATGCAGCAACTGGTGATTTATCGTGTGAATCTGGTCAAGAATATTGTGTGAAAGTCGTAAAAAGACGCGCGGATGAACTTGAAAACCTCAAAGATTTGACGGCGTGGAATACGCAGCAGTATAAGGAATATGTTCAAGAATATTATGACAAATTAGAAGATCCAACGCTCATGAATAGAATCGAAGCAGATCCAAAACGAAATGATTCTTTTCCCTTTTTCCCCGGTGATCGTCATGATCCAAAGGGAGGTTTAAAATGGGGTATTTTAGCCGGTGTTTTTGCTTTTATGTTGGGTATTGTAGGATTTAGGTTGTATCGTAAGACTTTGTTTGGGTGGTCTTTTAGTTTTTCAATAAAATACTAACCTTCTAAAGGGTCTGTTTTTAAACCCCAAATGAGTTGATATATTATTCGTCGTATATGCGGGTAGTATCGCTAAAACATATTCTTTATTTTTCCTCTTTTAAAATCATTATCTTTGCATACAAGATAAAAAACACTTAAAATGAGTTTAACAGAACGAATCAACGAAGATATAAAAGCAGCAATGAAGGCGCGTGAAAGCGAAAAATTAGCGGCTTTACGTGATATAAAAGCGAAATTAATTATCGAGGCAACCAGTGGTGCGGGTGGCGAAATATCTGAAGATACGGAGAATAAAATTGTCATGAAATTGTATAAGCAACGGATTGACACCTACGATTTATACATCAAAGAAGGGCGAGAAGATTTGGCAGTGGATGAAAAATTTCAAGCGGAAGTGATCGCTGTGTATATGCCAGAAATGATGTCGGAAGATGAGGTTCGTAAATTGATTCAAGAAAAATTAGCGGCCATGGGTGCTACTGGTCCACAAGATATGGGCAAAGTAATGGGACCGATTATGGGCCAACTCAATGGAAAAGCGGACGGTAAATTGATTTCAACAATCGTGAAAGAAGAGTTGAATAAATAGGGTTAGCTCACTAAATTATTGAAGCACTGCAGGTTTTCTTGTGGTGCTTTTTTTGTTTTGAATTCGTTAAAGAATAGGATTTAAATGCTCAAGCCGAATATAAACGAATCAACTCATAAATCTGATCAATGGCGATTCTTTTTGTCTCAAACCAAACACCATCTAAATTTTCATAAATAATCAGGTTGTTCTGCAGACTCCTATATCCAGGATACGGGTTGATGATCATTAAATAGGGCTCGCCATACTTGTAATAGACAATTTTTTTAAACCTATTTTCGGGGATATTGGCAAAGTTGGGAAAAAGAGGGGTCTGCAAGAAATTACTTTCCGAGAAATAGATCATACGACTGATTGATCCGGTTGTATCATAGCTTGTCCATGTATAATCATAAATTTTTGGACGTTCTTCATCTTTATTATATTGAATTATTGAACGTCCATTACTGATTCGTTTTCGTTCGATTTCTTCTGTTAATCTTCCCACCAAATTATAGTGTTGATAGAGGCGTTTTCGTCGAATTGAAAGGGGGGTGCCCGTTTCATAAAATGAAAATTCTTTACTCAATGCTGAATGGTCATACCTTGATTTACGTGCCACTTGTCCATTCTCAAAATAGTGGGTTGATCGTCCCTTTTTTTCATTTTGGTCTATTTTGATTTGCCCATTTTCATAATAACTTATGCAATGAATTCCTTTTGTGTGCGGAATAGTTGTACTGAGTATATTTCCACTAGGATAATATTCATTAGCAGTACTCATAAGCTGGCCTCCATCAAAAGTACCACTGATTTTTAATTGACCATTTGGATAATAGCCACTTAATTCTCCATTTGCCAAAGAATCACAGTAGTAATATTCCGTATAATTCACATAGGTGTTGAATTGAAGGCGTGAAATGTAAAATGTATCAATTACAACTGCTTCATTTGGAATGTTGACGGCAAAAGCAGTAGAATTTAAATTCGACTGCAATTGATAAATACCCGCGGTTGGAACTTCTACATGCAACAGATCAAAATCAATAGGATCGTAGCGATTTTCATTATCCATTAAAAACCAATTACAAGGTGTTATAAGATAGGAGCAACTGTCTAGGAAAATAGGTGTGTACGAGATTTGACTGTGAATTGAATGTGCACCAAGGAATAATAAGAAGAGTAATTTCATGCGGAGTACCATCATGAACCGTAGCAGTATAGATTTGCAGTTTCCAATATTAAGAAGAGGACGCAAAAAACGCACTTTTATTTTGAAAAGAGTCCTAATTTTTCAATTCTGAGAGGTGAAATCATCAACTCGCTTTTAACGAAACGTCCACGCAATGATACGACTTTTTTTATTGCCTAATTCCATTTCAATTACACGAATATCAGTTGGCTCGGTCTTTTTAATCGCACGTTTTATACTTGATAAATTTTCCTTTTGGGAAATTAATGAAGTAAACCATTGAATTTGATTTTTATAGGTAACGCTTTCGGCCGCCATTTTTTTGACAAAAGCTTCTTCACCACCCTTATACCATAATTCGTTCGCTTGACCGCCGAAATTCAGCGGATCACTCGATTTTAAGTTGAGGTTTTTTACCTTCCGTTGATTTTTTGCATGAGCATCTTGCGCGCTTTTAAAAAAAGGTGGATTGCAGACTACCACATCAAATTGATCTTCAGGAAGCATGAGATGATTAAAAATCGAACCTCTGTATTTCTGAAAACGCAATTCAATTGTCTTCAACGAAGGGTTTTTGTCGATAATCTGCTGAGCATGTTTGAGCGATTCACTATCCACTTCACTTCCTGTACAGGTCCAATTCAACTGTCGCGTTGCCAAAATGGGATAAATTAGATTTGCGCCAGTGCCAATATCTAAAAGTTTTACATGCGGTTTTTCAATCAAATCAGCGACATAGAGCAAATAATCCAATCGTCCAGGTATCGGAGGACAAAGATTATTTTCGGGTAAGTTCCAATCCACACTATATTCTGCTTTTAATAAGGCTGTATTCAGCGCTTTAACGGAGTTCTTGTCCCCAAAAAGAATGGTTTCTGTTTGATGTTCATTGACAAATACAAAGGGTTTTAAGGGAGGATACGCTTTCGTTAATTTGTCAAAATCGTAGGCGGGAAGAAAAGGATTGCTTGAATGCACGTGGTTTCGTTCTATTAAGTGATGATATTGTATAGAATAGCTGTGCTTGGCACGTCAAATTCTTCGTCTAATTTACGGACTTCTGATTGATTTATTCTCTTTTTTGTAGAATCAATGTTTTTAATAAATAGACTGCTCAACTCTCTTTTGTATTCGCCGAGGGTTGTTAATTCAAAGCGATTTGCGACCATTATTTTTGTTTCCTTTTTGGACGGCGTGCTAAACTATGTAGAAGCATCAAGACACAAAAGGAAGATGTTGAAAAAAATTGAAGGTTAGCTTTTTCATTGCTTATTAAAGGTCGAAGTATTGCAAAAGTATTTTTTTTGATAAAATCAATAGCGTCATTTGCTTATGTCCGTTGCTTAACCGTTAAGGAACGGATGATAATAATTAGTTAATATACAACTTATTATAATTTATTTTTTACAGAATTATTACAAAAAATGTATCTGTTTGCGGCTACCCTAATAATAAATCTTATGTCGCTTTTTAATCGAAGGAAAATAGAAGCTCAAAATAGGAAGGATTTGAAAAGATGCAAGGCAATACACCTTTCGTTAGGCAAGCGTTTATTGAGCTGGAACGTATTCAAGATTGTGGTCATTTCCGGCCATTATTTTTTGATGGGAGGAATAGTGCAGTCGTATTTTTTTGATAAAATCAATAGAATCATTTGTATATAATCGTTGCTTAACCGTTAAGTAACGGATAATCTTAATTACTTTAAATACAAATCATTATCATTTATTTTGTAAAGAAATATTACAAAAATGTCTCTGTTTGCGACTACCCAAACCATAAATTTCACTTCACTTTTTAATTGAAGGAAAATAGATACTCAAAATGAGAAGATTTCGAAAAGATGCAAGGCAATATACGTTTCGTTAGGCAAGCGTTTATTGAGCTGGAACGTATTCAAGATGGTGGTCATTTCCGGCCATTATTTTTTGATGGGAGGAATAGTGCAGTCGTATTTTTTTTGATAAAATCAATATCGTCATTTGCATATAAACGTTACTTAACCGTTAAGTAACGGATAATCTTAATTATCTTAAATACAAATCATTATCATTTATTTTGTAAATAAATATTAAAAAAATGTATCTGTTTGCGGCTACCCTAATAATAAATTTTATGTCGCTTTTTAATCGAAGGAAAATAGAAGCTCAAAATAGGAAGGATTCGAAAAGATGCAAGGCAATATACCTTTCGTTAGGGAAGCGCTTATTGAGCTGGAACGTATTCAAGATAGTGGTCATTTCCGGCCATTATTTTTTGATTGGAGGAATATTGAAGCCCTATTTTTTTGATAAAATCAATGGTATCATTTGGATATAATAGTTACTTAACAGTTAATAACGGATGGTTATAATTACTTCTAATACAGATTATTAAAAGTTTTTTTATACAGAAATATTACAAAAAAAGATCTGTTTGCGACTACCCGAATCATAAATTTTACTCCACTTTTTAATCGAAGGAAATAGCTATGTCTATTTTTTATAAATAGTCTGCTCAATTATCCCATCATTGGGATAGAGTTCTACATCAATCCCAGCCCTATAAACAAGAAAACGAGCTTCATGAATTTCCAAATCGTCGGCGTCTTGAACAAAAATAAAACGTTCAGATTCTACGCCCATCTTATTGGCGTAGTTTAAGATTAAGAAATAACGCTGAAGGTTCACACGCTCAGAATTTTCAAAATTTGGGTTAAAATAAATACCAATTTGACCGTGGCAATACTTCTTCATGAATTCGAATAATTGATTCAAAATGAGCATATTTTCTGGGTTGAGTGCTTCAACTTCATCTGCAATAAAATAAAGTGAAGGCATAGGGTTTTTTAGAGAGGAATGTAATGTAAAGAGCCTAAATTCGCGAATGATTCGCGTGTGCTCTTTTATGTTTTGAGTACTCAATTCTTCCGTTCCAATACATGTTGAATCACTCAACTGAATGATCTTTAAGGTGTATGTTTGATTTACAAAAAGATGGATCGGTGCTAATTCCTCTATTTTTGCTTCAAACGGGATTGAACGGTAAAGTGAATCTTCAACAACGATCTCGAGCAAATAATTTTTGTCTAAACATGATCTTAAATCTTCAGAACGAGTGTCTTGAAAATGAATCAAGACAATTACCTCAATCTGTATCTCCGATTGCGCTTTGCTCAACAATGATAATAAACAAAGCGATATGAAAACAAAGTTCCTCATTGGTTATGAATGTCAATAAATTCAAAAAGTAATTATCATGCAACTCTAAACGAGTCTTACATTACAAAATCCTTAAACAGTTTTTCTAATTCGGCTGCCGGCTCCTCGCATAAGCCTGAATGTGTCATTGAACTCTGTATAATCGTGCTTCGCGAGGCGGTTAACCAACGAAAGCGATCGGGTAAATCCATTGCTCCAATGACGCCGCCATTTGCAGGTCCATTGCTAATAATAGTCCATGCTTTTAAATAATTTTCAAGGACTTCTTGTTCAATTTCACATGAAAAATCAGCTAATTTTTTTGGATCAATATGATATTTGACACCCAAGTATTTTTTTCTTCTACAGAACATAATCACGCCCACATTGAAAAACTCTTCGCGCTCTACTTTAGGGACAATGCGAATAATTGAGAACTCATATTTCACTTTATCTGGCATCTTCCGCTTCTTTTACAAGTGAATCAATCATGGCGAGTTTGGCGGCCAAATATTCGGTATAAGCAGCGCGCATTTCTGACGGCGACATTTCTTCCGCTTCATCCGCTAACCAATCGTCAGGAATGGCGGCTACTATTTCCGCAATTTTAGCATCTGTTAGTTTCGTTTTTATCGTTTCAGCCGCTTCTGATAAATGGTCGACTTGTTTGATGAGCACATGATCTTTAATCATAGGAAAAGTGCGCGTAAGATGATTGCGCCAGGTCTCCCAATTGTGATGAAAATAAAAACTTGCTCCATTGTCGATCACCCACAATTCATTGCGCCAATTCAATAAATTTGTGTTTTTGGTGGTGCGGTCGATATTGCTCATAACGCTATCCAAGAGTACAATTTTTGAAGCGATATGACTCTCAACTTTTGAAACAAGTGGGTCATACGTAATCGCACTCGACAAAAAATGGAGTCCCAAATTTAAACCCACACTAAAGGCGAGTAAATCTTGAATTTCTTCATCCGGTTCGGTCTTGCTAAATGAATCATCTAAATTCATAAAGACCAATTCGGGAACCTTTAAACCAATAGCGCGCGCCAATTCCCCGCCGATAAATTCGCCCACTAAGGCTTTTTTACCTTGCCCAGCCCCTCGGAATTTTAATACATACATAAAGCCATCATCCGCCTTAACAATGGCCGGCATAGAGCCACCTTCGCGTAAAGGCTGAATGTATTGCACCACATCAACGGTTCTGATTTCAATTTTACTCATGGTAGCGAAGATAGAAAAAGTTTAGCGGTCTTTGTTCAGTTAAAATCGATTTGAACTAGATTTCCTTATGTATCCAATCTACTATTTTTTAGTTGGCCAACTGCCAAAATTAAAAAGATAAGAGCGAATAAACTGTTAAAGAGTGAGATGATGTTTAAACGTTCAAATGCTATGGACATGATCCAAAGTAATAACCAAATTCCATCTCCAATTAAGAAGAAGTATAGACCATTCTCTTTTTCACGTAGGAGCATAATTGCTCCTACAAGTGCAACAATAGTCGTTCCATATGAGATTAAAGAATAAAAAACAGAATCAGGTAAACCTTTATTGCTTAATAAAACCTTATACAAGGAGCCATCAAAAATTTCAGGAAATATATAATAGCTCAATATTAAAAGGATCAAACTAAAATAAAAAGAAGCGAATATTCCTAATTTTCTAAGTTTATTTATTTTGGGTTGGTGTAGATTTTCGGGCTGATCGATTGTCGAATTAGATTTCATTATTTCACTGTTGGATGTTGAATAATACTAACAATAGTAGAACTTTGAATTGATTCCTTTTTAATTCTTAGTCGATTCAAATTTACGCAATTTTTTACGCACATTGCGCTTGAACTTCTGCGTGAGGGAGCATTGATTGGTTTGAAAGACGAATGCACTGGTCTTGGCATCAAAAAGCAAGTCTAAAGATTGAATATTTCGAGCAAATAATAGATAATTTTCACCAACCCTCAAACTGAGTTGGCAATTGGATGAATAGTTGGTGCGTATGAATATTGTATCTGTTAACAATGCGTTTTTTAAATTTTCTTTGACTAAAATTGTGTATTCTTTTGCCCATGTCTTGCCCTTAATGCGCGCATCCATTTTCTGTTCAAGACTATCAAGATAATCGCGAGATTGTGCTAATTCGTAAATTTTTTCGCTTAATACAATTCCGTGAATAACCACATCTGAATTTGAATATTCATGATTCAAAAGACGGACCTGGCAATCGCAGGAAAGTGATATATTGATCCAAAGTAAGGCAAAAAGGAAAACTAAATAGTTCATTTGAATAATTAAAGGCTTCGCATAAAAGTAATCAAATTGAAGCTACTCGCACTAGCAACCATAAGATAAGGTAATTTTAATGTATTTAAATTGCACTTTTCCATTGGGGTGGATCAATACAATTTTCAGGAGGACAGCTTCTATGAAATAAGGTGCACGTACGCCTCGATACGTATAGTGAGGAACCCAATACCCTTCACTTTCATAATCCCATGGGGAGTAGCGTTTTAGCTTCAGTTTTTTTGCTCTCGCCTCGCGCAGTCCTTCATAATCTGTAACTGGCACACGGTAAAAGATGTGATTGGTCGGTTCAAGTTCAACATAAGGTTCATGTCCCATCCAACGCGGAATAATACCTGCTTCATTTTTTGTATATCCCCACGCATTGAGTGTTTCGTAAACGGTATGATACACTTTGATTTTAACACCGCCTTCCTTTGGCTTAAGTTGAAAGACACAATCTCCAATTTCATTGAAAACAGCTTCTGAAATAAATAGCGTATCTCCTGCATTGTAATGGGCATCCATTTGATAATTAAAGATGTTGATTTGGTAGTCTTTGGCTTTGAGTGTTGCGTCGCAGTCGCCATAATATTCGTCGCAATAATTGTGATAATCGAAATCTTGGTGCTTTTCAATCAGGTAGCCGCTGCAAACATAACCAACAATTCCGCTCTCAGATTTCACTTGCACCCAATACCCTTCAACAGGTGTTGTACTGTCCTTTATTACAAGGAATTCCATTGTTTCTCTCAGGAGGATCACATTTTCGCCACTAGCAAATTTGCCTACCCGCGGTGCGGTTAAACTCGGAGTTGAACGCGCATATAAGCCACCTTCTGCTGCCACGGAATAATACGTTTGACCATTGATAATGGTCGCAAAGAAGAGGAGAAACAAGGAGCAAATAAAAGGTTTTATGGACATTTTTTTTAGCGAAGGTAAATCGTTAACTGTAAATGTCAATGGAATCATTCAAGGAAGAACGAGAGACTTATTATTTGCTAATAATTGACCGATTTTCGCACAAAAAAGTTATTGCTTTAACTGCTTGTACTTTCGCGTAGTTTGAAATCCATTAATCATACTGTGAGAATGGATCGTGAGTCCTTTCTTGCTTATCAATCCTCTGTATTTTACGATACCTGTTGTAGATTCGAGGTCAAAAAATAAACTATCCCCCTTGATTTCGTATGTTCCTGTCTGAATCGTGTTATTCTTTTTTAAGAACCAGTTGTTGACCTCACTTGGTTTGCCATAAGCAGATACGCCAATGACACTTGCATTTGGGTAAAAGCGCAAATAATAGCGGTATTTATTTGATTTGCCCGAATAATATAGCGCCTTTGTTTTAAGATAGGCATGTGATTGCGCTTGGCCGTGATAGGCGATAGATAACAAAAAAGCAAAAAGAATAAAGCGAATCGGTTTCATGATTTGTTCGGTTTTAGGATGTCTAATCAATTACTAGGCTAAAAGTAGGTCTTAGAATCGGGATTTGCAAATCAGTCGTATTATTCAGTGCGAGAAGGGTACTAAAAAAAAAGCGACCTGATGAAAATCAAGTCGCTTTATAAGGAGCTATTTAATTGACTTTTAATAAGCCATTTTCACAATTTCTAAAACATCTGTAGGTTTGATATTTTGATGTTCGCCTAAACCTAACCAACCGCGCTCGATAAAACGCTTTGAAATTTCTTCTGCTGTTCCTTCATATGAGGCGGTATATTGAGATAATTTCGTATCTATTCCCAATCCATTGAAAAAGTGCTCTGTTTTTTTAATGGCTGCCTCTGCTTTTTCTTCAACGGTTCCTTCGTTAATATTCCACACGCGACTCGCATATTGTGCTAGTTTTTCTTTTTTACTTTCAAAATTATAGGTGTAATGACTTGGTGCAATAATCGCCAAGGTACGCGCGTGATCAATGCCGAAAAGTGCTGTTAATTCATGACCCATCATGTGAACGGCCCAATCGGTAGGAACACCTTTTTGAATCAGTCCGTTTAAGGCCATAGTGCAACTCCACATAAAATTGGAAGCGGCTTTATAGTCAGACGGATCTTTCATGATTTGTGGTGCCACTTCGATTAAGGTTTGCATGATGCTTTCAGCAAAACGATCCTGTAAACTGGCGCCTGAAGGATAGGTCATGTATTGTTCGAGCACATGTGTAAATGCATCTGTAATTCCGTTTGCTAGTTGTCTTTGCGGTATCGATTGAATAACTTGCGGATCTAGCACTGAGAAGATAGGAAATAATCCTGCTCCACCCATTCCTAATTTTTCCTTTGTCTCTTCACGTGTAATTACGGCACCTGAATTCATTTCTGATCCTGTTGCAGGCAAGGTTAAAACAGTACCAAATGGCATACCTTTTAAAGTAGGATTTTTTTTTGCTAAAATATCCCAAGGTTCATCTCCCGCATACAAAGCTGCAGAAGAAAGGAATTTTGTTCCATCAATTACCGAACCGCCGCCTACAGCTAATAAATAGGTGATCTTTTGCGATTTAATGACTGCTAAGGCTTTTAATAAAATGGAGTATTCTGGATTGGCAGGAATACCACCAAATTCAATCACCTCATGATCTTTAAGCGCATCCATGACTTGCTCGTAAATACCATTAGACTTGATACTTCCACCACCGTATAGCATTAATACTTTTGCGTCTTTCGGTATTTCATTTTTTATTGTAGCAATTTGTCCTTTTCCAAATAGAATTTTGGTGGGATTCTTAAAATCAAAATTATTCATGGTTGTTGTTTTGTTTAACTTGTTTGTATACTACCTGATTAACGGCTGAGGTTGCTATTTGTTTACTCAATTTTAATTAGAGTATGAGATGGATTATATGTTTCGTCTTAGAATATAGGTAAGGGTCTCAATCGTTCCAATTTCTTTCGTTTCAAGATCATTTTCAAGTTTTATAAAGGTTGAACTGATGGATACAACGCGATACAAGACGAGTTCGCTAGACCATGTTTTTGTCGCCGCCTGATAGGTCTGCCCATAAATCTCCATAGTCGTCCGATCTAAACGGATCCATCTTTCTATGTATTCTCGATTCCGTTCTGCTTGGTTACAAGTTCTTAGAGACTTAACTGTACCATCCTTTTCAATTGTTTTAACTTCGTAACAATTCAAGTTGTCTTCCTGCCATTGTTTATTGCTCAAATTCACGCTCCAAATACCATCTAATGAATCACAAAAGTTGAGTGATCCAAGGCCTTGACCGTTAGCCCAAGAAGCGATTGAAAATAGGAGAATAAAAAGTGATACTTTCATAAATCAAGTCGTATATTTTCACCATGTCTGCATTACAAAGCTGACTTTTTGACCTTCCTATGTTCCAGCAATACCCCCAAACAAACGGAGTCCTCATCCTTTGCTTTCTTACTTGATCCACTAGTCGGAATGTTTATCGAAACATAGAACTTTTCTGTTTTATTACTTCTGAAGAGTACATATAATTCGGTATCATCTCTGGCATTGTCGAAAATGATTTTACGTTCCTTTAACCGCGTTACTTCTCCATTTTCATTTGTGGTTGTCGTAACAACATCTTGCGATAACTGAAAGGTTGCAGCTGTACCGTTCGCAATATCTGTGCAAACCGATAGACGATATTCTAATCCTTCGTAAGCCATCACTGTCATTTCATAAACCTCACCTTTCGCAACCGAAATACCTGTAGATTGTTGATTCACATTCCAACCGGCTTTACGATCCGCTTTGGACAATTGCTTCGAACATAAATTATAGGATTCATTGCACTGACCAGAAGCATTGCTTGCAAAAAAAATGAGGGCTAAAAGGCCAATGGAGAAGAGTTTTTTCATGTCAAATTACGTTCTAATTCGGTTAAATGGTAGCGGACAAAATGGTGTTGAACGGATCTTTTTTTAGTAACCACTACCTCGTTTTTTCAACACCTCTCAAAGATACATTTTTTGAATCTTTTTTTTGCTTGTCGACGCAATTTGTTTTGATATTGGCGATCCTACTTATGAAGATTCCTGTATATCTCATTTAATTCGCAAAAACTATTGAAGTTGGATTGAATTTACAGAATGAAATCATGCGTCGTTCTCTTTTTTTATAGTGAGTCGTTTCAAGAATAAAAATACTATTTTAGCGCCGCTAATCTTTTCACTATGAACAAAATAAAACTCTCTCAGAAATTACGATATCGATTTGACAATACCATGAGCAGAGGGCCAGGGGCGTTGATGCTTTGGTTGGCGATTTTAACAACGGTGATGATTATACTAGCAACGGCAATCGTTTTAATTTTTAGTGTGTTGCCCGATACAGAAGATGGCGCTTCAATGGGGGTAGGTGAAACATTATGGCAAACATTGATGCGTGCAATGGATGCAGGAACAGTGGCGGGAGATGCCGGCTGGGGTTTCAGAATCCTCATGTTTGTAGTGACTTTAGGTGGAATTTTTATTTTGTCAACCTTGATTGGTATTTTAAGTTCAGGTATTGATGAAAAATTGGATGAATTAAGGAAAGGAAGAAGTTTTGTGGTAGAGCAGGATCATCAACTTATTTTGGGTTGGAACTCAAAGGTGTTTACGATTATTGACGAGTTGGCTACAGCGAATGGCAACCAAAAACGACCACGAATAGTTGTGATGGCGCAAGAAGATAAGACCATGATGGAAGATGAGATTCGTGAGAAATGCCTGAACCTTGGGCGCACAAAAGTGATTTGCAGAAGCGGCGATCCAAATGATACGCACGACTTGTCTATTGTGAATTTAAATGAAACGAAAAGCATTATTGTTCTTTCTTCAGAATCTGCGCCAGATGCGGATGCACAAATGATTAAGATCTTATTGGCAATTGTCAATCATCCCGATCGCAAAAAAGAGCCTTTCCATATTGTCGCAGAAATTAGAGAGCAAAAAAATATTTTACTCGGACAAATTGTGGCAAAAGATGAGGTTGAACTTTTATTGACAGATGATTTAGTATCGCGGATCATGGTGCAAACATGCCGGCAGTCAGGATTGAGTGTTGTGTATACCGAGATTACCGGATTTGACGGAGATGAGATTTATATTATAGAGGAACCCAAACTTGTTGGTGAGCGATTTAGTGATATTTTGTTTAAGTATAATGATAGTACCATTCTCGGGGTGCAATTGCATGGCGGTAAAATTCAGCTCAATCCGCCAATGGATTTTGTGCTCGAAAAAGGAATTAAATTGGTTGCGCTTACAGAAGATGATGACACGTTAATCATTAATGCGCCAATTGCAAGTATATTCGAGGAGGCCATTACGCGCGTGGAAGAGGATAAGCCAGCAATTGAAAAGACGTTGATTTTAAGTTGGAATAGGAAAGGACCGGCAATTGTAAGAGAAATGAGTGCTTATGTTCCAGCAGGATCTGAACTCTTGATCGTTTCCAGTCATGATACGGTGGAAGCGGACTATAAACGGATGGAAATTTCGAGCAATTTGACCGTAAAAGTGATGAAGGCCGATCCTTCTGATCGAAAAGTGTTGGAGCAATTGGTGGTCTCTAATTATACGCAAATTATTGTACTGAGTAATACAGAAAAATTGAACTTACAAGAGGCCGATTCGCAAACCTTGATAACACTGCTGCATTTGCGTGATTTATTGGATCAAAATGATCAAAATGTGCGTATCGTTAGTGAGATAATGGATATGCGAAACAGAGAATTGGCGAGTGTTACAAAGGCAGATGATTTTGTGGTAAGCGATAAATTAATCGCTCAAATGGTATCTCAAGTGAGTGAAACAAAAGAATTGGTGCAAGTTTTTGACGATATGTTTGATGCAGACGGTTCCGAAATCTATCTCAAACCTATGTCTAATTATATTAAGGTAGGCAGTGAAATAGATTTTTTTACGGTTGTTGAAAGTGCTAAAAGACAAAATCAAATTGCAATTGGTTATCGCGTTATGGCGAATCAATACGACAAAGAGACGAGTTATGGCATTGTCCTAAATCCACTTAAATCTAAAAAGGTATCCTTTGCTCCTGAAGATAAAATAATTGTATTGGCGGCAGATTAATTCGAGTTGTTTAAGCTTTTTTTCTTCCTATAAATCGTATTACTTTACCTTTACCTTGATGATATAAACCTTCGTTTAGTTCCACTTCAACTTCTTCTAATTGAAGGATTTCTAGGGTTGGAAATTCTTTCTTTATCCGCTCAATCGAAAACAGCATTTCGATTTTGTCTGGTCCTCCAATTTTGGGATTAGCTTCTCGATAAGGGAGGTTGTTTGTGCTAAAACCTTCAAGAATAAGGAGTCCATTTGGTTTTAAAAGTTCCACAATGCGCTGATGATAAATGGACAATATCGGTGGGGGAAAATGCGCGTAGATTAATCCTGCAGCGTCAAACGTAGAGGGTTCAAAATCCATCTTTAAAAAATCGCCTACTTCATAGTCAATTGATACGCTATTTGCAGCTGCTAATGCGTAAGCTTTTGTTTTACCTGCTTCACTGATGTCAAACGCACTTACACGCAGTCCATTTTTTGCAGCATAAACGGCATTGCGACCTTCTCCCTCGGCTGCAAGGAGGATGTTCTTCGCATCTTTAAGCCACGAAAATGACTCGGCGAAAAAGGTATTCGGTTCTGTTCCGTAGGCATATGACTCTGCACCATATCGCTCATTCCACATTTCTTGCATCTCAGATTCAAAGGTTTTAATTCATGTCGGATCAAAGTTAATGATAATCGCAAGCAAAAAAAAACGGTCAATACTTATTTAGAATTGACCGTCGTTATTTTTAATTTGTTGGATTATTTAAAAAATCCGCCTAATTTGCTTTTCATTGAATCCATGATTCCACCATCCTTGAATTTGCTCATCAAATCACCGTCGGTTAACATAGACATTAAACCATTCCCTTCCTTGTCTCCAGTTTTTGCGGCAGCTCCTGTAAAGCTTCCCATTACCTTTTCCATTACCACCGATTTAATTTGGTCGATAATGCCGTCTGACATACCTGATTTATTCTTCAGGTTGTAGGCTAAATCGCCTTCCAATTTTTTTGCTACTTTATTTGCTTCTTCATTATTATCACTTGTCGAAAGCAGGTTTTTCATAGTGCCTTCATTTCCTCTTGCCGCTTCTTTCGTAGTACGATATTTTAAAGCGTCTGCCGCTTGCGTCGTTACTTCTTTTTTGTCCTTGTCAGACAATCCTACTTTTTCCAAAATATCGCCTAAGTCGACATTTTTCATTAAATCGTCTAATCCAAACATTTTTTATTCTTTTAAGTTAGGTGCCTTTTTAATACAACTAGGCAGCAAACGAAGATACCAATTTTTATTTTCTTCTTCGTCTTTTCTTCGATAGAGGGACGGAAAAATACGGTACGTGACAATTTTTTTTGTACATTAAACAAAAATCCAATCATTATGAAAAAAGTTATAATCATTTTAACACTTTCAATGGGACTTCAAGGTATGTCTCAAAACTTTACCCGCATCACAAAAGATGGTTCCGAAACAGGATATTATTCGTCCACGATTCATATAGATAACCTTGGAAATTCAACTTTTTTGTATGACGGACCAGGTTATACAGAAGCATTTATTGCATATGCACCTGTACCAGACATGATCTATTCATACACCCTCCAAGAACGAGCAGTCAACTTCGCTTTAGATCAAATTGAGGCAGGTAAACTTCGTGGTAGTCGTATTGTTCTAGGTGAGAATGGTAAACTATTTAAGCTCAGATGGAAAGCGGATCGCAGAAATACCAAGAATACAAAGATCACCATGCGACCAATACGATCAAAGGCGCTTGTTGAGTAAATCAACTTTGTTTACAATTTTATGCAAGTGAGGATTGCTTCTCAGTGATTCAATCATATCCAAATGTGCCAAATGATGACAATCTGATCCAATGACGTTGATCCAATCGCGATCAATTAATTGCTCAGCCATGCGCTTTACCATGGGTCCATAATGTCCCGATAGTGAATTGATATTCAATTGCAAGAGAACGCCACGTTCGCGGTACTCGTCAATTAATTCCCACTGATTATTATAATAGGGGTAACGCTCAACATGCGCTAAAATTGGTTTGTAGCCTTCAGTTATTAATTCAAAAAGTAATTCTTTTACCCCAGGCTGTTCTTGCGAAAAAGACAATTCAACTAAGATATAATTATCACCAAAAGTTAAAAGTTGATTGGTTGCAATTAGATCGCGCATTGAATAATCTAAATAATACTCTGCTGCTGCTTCAAGTTCGATAGCTAATCCTTGCTTTTTTATTTCTTCCTGCACAGTTGCTAATCCTCCCAATATGATTTCAGGGGTATTGCGATAATAGTCGCTCATGATATGTGGGGTGGTGATCACCTTTTTATACCCTAATTCGCTGAATTTTTTGATCATATCTATAGTGTCCTCCAACGATTTGGATCCATCATCAATTCCAGGTATCAAATGGCTGTGCATATCTGTACCTAAAATGGACAGATCAATTGGCTCTAATTTTGGATTGGACCTGATGAGTCGGCTAAAAAAATTCATTATTTCTGCGTCTTTAAAGGTAAAGTTAGTTATTTTGACCGCAGAATTACTTCAGACACTAAACTTTAATTTGCATGCATTTGATGGGATTACTAGAATCGAGGACATACAGTCTTTTTGCGAGAATGTCAGTTGCTTTAGTGTTTTTTATTGGATGTGCTGAGGTCGATCGGGGAAGGAATGAAGACAAGCCTAAAATGGATATTCAAGATGTGCACGCTGGAGTAGAACTAATCGTTTTGGGAAATGTGCAGGATGCCGGCTCACCGCAAATTGGATGTCAGAAATCTTGTTGTACTGATTTGTTCTCAAATCCTGACCCTACGCGAAAAGTAGTTTCCTTGGGTTTAATCGATTATGATCATCAAACAACCTATTTATTTGATGCGAGCCCGGATTTGCCTAGTCAAATAGATGTTTTGAACGAGAAGGCCGGATTTGAACGCAGCAAAATGCCGGATGGCGTTTTCTTGACACATGCGCATATCGGTCACTACACCGGATTGATGTATTTTGGTAAAGAAGCTATAAACTCAATACGAATTCCTGTCTATGCCATGCCAAGAATGCATAGCTTTTTATCGAAAAATGGACCATGGAGTCAATTGGTCGCGAATGAAAATATTGTATTAAAAAGCCTTTTAGTTGATTCTTTAGTTGAGTTGCCTCAAGCATTACTAATCCAACCATTGCTTGTGCCTCATAGAGATGAATTTTCTGAAACAGTTGGCTTTCTCATAAAAGGTCCTTCAAAAAGTGCACTCTATATTCCTGATATTGATAAGTGGGAGCGTTGGGATAAATCGATTGTACAGTTCATTAAACAGGTTGATTTTGCATTTATTGATGGTACTTTTTTTGATGGTGAAGAATTAAATAACCGTCCTATGGATGAAGTGCCACATCCTTTTATTGTGGAAAGTATGAACTTATTTCAAGGATTGAGTCAAGCCGATCGCGCTAAAATTTATTTTATCCATTTTAACCATACCAATCCACTTTTAATTGAAGGAAGTAATGAAGTTAAACAGGTTGAAGCAGCAGGATATCATATTGCACGCTTCGGTATGCGATTCAAGCTCTAGTTCCACTCCCCTGTATAAGGGTTATAATTGCATTTTAAGGGTTTACCTAGCGGACGATTTTCTTCAGTATAAGCCCTGCAATCTGAACAAATATAGCGGAATTCACAATCTTTACAGGTTTCTATTTGATCTTTTGTTGTAGACCAATGAGATAGAAAATGTTCGTTCTGGATCGTCTCCCTTAAGTTAGTTTTACCAAATTGTCCAAATTTTTGAGGTAGTGATGGGCAATTGCAAATTTGTCCACTTTTGTCAATACTTATCTTTTTATTGAGGCAAGAATTGTATTGTTTTGCTTCTGTAAAATGTTCGATATTGCTGCTGAAATAACCTGGATGTATGACACCGCAATGCGTTTCATCCTTGATTTTCAACGTGGTGTAATTTAAAGCGATAAGGTCCAAAAAATGTTCGGGTTCATTGAAATGACGGTTCTCTTTAGCGCTGTGAACAACCAATCGGGTGATGCGCGGAAAACGCCTTAAAAGACGCGTATAATCATCTAATTGAAATTCTACACTGTCATGAAAAAAAAGTTCAACCGAGACAATACTCGAACGGTTTAGCAAACAAAGCACCTTTTCCAACTGCTCTTTTCCAAAGGGATCAAAGAAGCGCAATTGAAGATAAAGGCAATTTAAATTATTTAATTGATCGAATAGGGACTCAAAATCAAAGTCAGAGTTTTTATCCCAATCCACAATGCTATTCGTGATTTCGGAAGACGAAAACCACGCTAAATTTAAGGGCACAAAAGAGGAATGATCCTTGCTCCACATGCCGAATTCATGTTCTTCTAAAAAGGCAATATATTCCTCCAATGTTTCCTGCTCAGCCTTTCCATATTTATCAGTCAGATCAGCTAATGTGAATTGAGGAAACGACATTAAAAGATCGTATAGAGTATTCGGGATTAATTGATAATCACGGCGCTGAAGATCGCAAATAATACTTCGGGATGCTCCTTTAACCGGGATGCAATTTGCAAATAATTTAAACTTGTTCTGTTCCATTTTTTTGTATTAAATCAAGGCATTTTGAAATTGGTTTTGGCGCGGAATGAACCAGCCCATTTTCGGTTTTTAGATTATCAATAGGAATGAATTTGAGTAGGTTTTTAATGTCTGTTGGTTGGTTTTCATAGAAAACAGGTTTCGCTTTTAGGTAATTCAAAGGAACTAAATGTCGGATCGGTTCGAGCAAGGATTCTAAATTTGGTGTATTTTCTTTCATGCTTTATGGTTTAAATAAGAGGCTATTTTTTGATTGAGGTGATAGTTGCAAGGAGTGGAAACCATCCCAAATTGACCAACAGGATTTACTTCTAAAAAGATAAACTCATCATCAACAGTAACAATCATATCAATAGAACCACTTTCCAATTGCAAAGATTTCATCAGTGCGGTAATTTTTTCTTCAATAGAATGAGGCAAGGAATAGGGAACGTTCCTGTTCGGTTTCTCAAAATTATACTTCCTAAAATCAACCGTCGTTTTTTCATCCTTTTGGGATAAGATCGCCATTGAATAGAAGGCGCCGTCCAAATAAAATATGCGTAATTCGAACGCTTTGTTTATTTGAGGTTGAAATAAAGTGGGGAAAAAGTGAAGAGGTGCTTCCGATTCATTAAACGATTCTGTATAAGTGAGGTATTCGACCCAACTCGTTTCGCCATGCATTCTAAATCGGATGCCGTGTTGAATGGCTTTCGTAATCAATGGGCCGTTTTTATCTTTAAAATCAGTTAAAGCTTCGCGTCTACTCGTCACTATAGTGGGTGGAATGTTAAGCCCGAATTTCTTCGCTTCAGCTAGTACATGATGTTTATTCAAGTCGGCTGTTTGAAAGGTGTTTAAACGCTTTTTTTTGGCAAGACAAAAATGCAAGGAATCAATTAAAATACGAACTTCCGATTCCATATGTGTTTCAAATTGACGACGGGTTACCTCTGATAGTTCATCATTCAAGTTGACCTGTATATTCAAGTTGAGGTGTCCTCTCCTGTACCAGTAAGCGCTAATTTCCCTAGTGTCTATGCGAACACCTTCGGGCGTATCGACAATAAATTCTTCCGTTTCCCTATCAATAAGAAGTTCAATTAAAGTGAGTGGGGTATTGGTATCAATTTTTGCCCATGCTAATTTGTGAAAATTGAGCCATTGAATCACCTGCAAGGTACTTTGATCATCAGAAGAAGTTAGGATTAGAATCATTGTAAGTGAATTAGTAAAAAACGAGTTGGCATAATCAGGTACGCCAACTCGTCATTCAGTTGTGTTTTAACGACTAGAAATATTATTTGCAGCGGGCAGTAAACCGTCTTTGTGATCATCAGAGACCGTTCCGCAATCTTCCCAAACGGCACATGTGGTTAAACATACATCTGTTGGAAAGGTGCATATAAATTCCTGTGCTCCTCCGCGAAGTTGATGCTGATCTTCCAAAGAAATCGTTTCTTTTTCGAATCGTTTTGAATTGATTTTTTCTAACATATGATTTGATTTTAAAAGTTACAAAAGGAGTGCGACCATTTTTATTTCTTGGTCACGGGATAAACAACATCTTGGTGCTCTTCCGTTACGGTTCCACAATCTTCCCAAACGGCTAATGTCGTTACGCATACATTGGTGGATTGCTGGGTCATATAAGTCTGTGCACCACCCCGCAAGTGATGTTGATCGTTCGACGAAATAATCTCTTTTTCGAATCGTTTTGAATTGATTTTTTCTAACATATAATTTAATTTAAAAGTTACAAATGAAGGGGAACAATTTTGCGATTGCGGTCAATAACCACAAGTTGATAGGGTTGATTTTTTGGGAGCAAAATCCAGTCTATTTGATTGGGGTGGGTGAGTTCTATACAGTCAAAAGGTACGCCATTTTCCTTTTCCTCTTCATTAAAATACGAAAATACAAGGAGGGGATATGCAGCACTCTCGGGAATAAAATCTACTTTTTTCCATTCCGTTGTTTCATCCGCTTTCCAATTGCAGCGCGATTCACTATAGTCATACTTCGGATGAAATACAAAGATATCATTACACTCATCTTGTTGAAATGATTGACCGAGTGAATCGATTAAAACGATTGGTTCATTGGATTTTACTTCGTCAATATCATTAAAATACCATTGGTTTACGGTAAGAATGTCGACCTCCATCAATTCCTTTAGCCGCTCAACCATTGCTTTGTCCCATTCAGGAAGTTCACATTCAAAGTTGTGCATATAACCACAATAAATAAAGGTCTTGCCTTCTTTATGGTCTACCAAGAAATCAGCAATATGCTCTGCTTGGGCTTGTTCACGCACTGGTCCAGATTCTGGCTCCATATATTCATACGGAAATAATGTAAAACCGAGTTCAATGGCTTCCCGCAATAAAAACGCCATAGAGGGTTCGCTGCAAGAAAATCCCAATTCACGAGTAGGGTATGTTGGTTGATCAAAATGATCGGTATACGAAAGTGCCTCTAATCCAAAATAACGATAATTAGCATCCCAAAGTCCTTTTAATAGCGATCGGGCAAATCGCCTATGGGTTGGATAATGATGAGCTTCGTTGAGCATCAATATATCAACAGATGCAGCATGTTCAAGTATATAAAGAGCGGCATCATCTGCAGTGTACGCTTGGAATAAGTTCGTATAGTCTAATTCTATCGTGTAAGGAGGGTATTTATGGAGGAGTTTCATGCGCTCAACACCAGAAACAAAGGCGAGGCGACTTGGATCCGTTTCTCCGTCTTCCATGTGCAAGTCCGCCGTGAATTGATAACAAGATGGAACGATCCAAGAAGATGATTCGTTTTCAATGCTACTCGGTTCAGGTTTTGCCACGCAGGACAACAGAAAGAGCGAGATGCTGCATGAAAACCAGTTCAGCTTTGTTTGTTGTCTACTTTTTTTTATGTGCATTAAAATGGGTATTTTGGTTAATTCGTTTTGACAAACATAAATCATTATTTAATTAAAAACAAACATTATTTAAAATATTTTAAAATAAAAAAAAATAAAGGGTAGGATGTTTCAAATATGAAGATGAATTTCGACAAAAGAACTGGGTTGATTTGTCAAGAAGGTCAGATTCGAATTAAAGTGATGCATCCGACAATGAAAGGGACCTGCTATGAAGCGAATACTTGATGATGTGATGAGGGGAATTGGCTGGGAATGAAAAAATAAGCAGGCAAATTTTCACTGTCGATATTCATTAACCCAAAACTTATGAAAAGTAAAGACACTTACTCTGTTTGCCTGCTCAGTACAAATTTAAGGAAAATATCGCACTTTTCGAACAAACTCTTGTTTTAATAATTAACAAAATGAGTCCTATTGAGTGGATATTTCACACTTTTGTGTAAAAATTGATAAAAGTGGAGCACCGATTAAACGTGTGCTCCACCTCTTACCCCTATTTACAACGGGGGCTTCACCCAATTTATTAAAATAATTAGATTTTGTTTTGGATTAGTTACTTCGATCTTTCTTTTTATCTTTCATGATTATGCGACTTGAACAGGGTCAAATATAAAAAATATTTTAAAAATGAAATAAATTAAAATATTTTTATTTTGAATAAATTTTATCATGCATCACTTTAAGATTTTTATGCATCCAATTCAATCACTTTTGAGCCAAATCAATGAACAAGAGCTGTG
>Ga0222668_1000142_pt1 | contig 51320 bp, 32 predicted proteins | sample AntAcemetagen728_FD_179823 | JGI IMG/M metagenome (GOLD analysis project Ga0222668, IMG submission 179823) | Saline water microbial communities from Ace Lake, Antarctica - #728 | ecosystem: Environmental > Aquatic > Non-marine Saline and Alkaline > Saline | place: Antarctica: Ace Lake...
GATCGAATTTTCTCTATGCTGATGGGTGATGAAGTACCACCACGTCGCGAATTCATCGAGAAAAATGCAAAATACGCGAATATCGACGTTTGATATTTTCGAATCAATAGAATTGAAAAGCGGCTCCAAAAGAGCCGCTTTTTTTATGTGAAGTCATTTTGATTATCCAGGAGAAAGAGCATATGCCTTTCAAAACAATAGAGCTGCAATGGAAAGTGCGAGAGGAATGGGTCGTAGGTCTCAAATTTCATCTCAATACCACTGGCCAAGATCTTCTACTCACTGCTGTTTCTCATCAAGATCAAATCCAAAAAGATCGGCAAGTGATCACTGTATCCACCTTTGTAAGACGGCCCTTGATAAGTGCGATTGGTAACCGAATTTCCTGCGGCGTTCTCTTTGAGCAACCACGGAGCATCGAAGATTCCAACATGTCCGTAGCTAGTGAAGGTTTTCCCTTCTCGTAATAGATTTTCGCTTACAATGAATTGATCCAGCACACCCCATTCACCTGCAAAACTATGCGTGCCGAACTTGTGCTTAATGGGAGACATCAGGTTTACAAGATCTCCTGATTGGATATTTTCTAAACTGTTTTTCGATCCAAGACTTTCGGTTAAACTCAAATCGTCTGGCTCATCGTTTAGATCTCCGGTGATTACGATCAAAGGGTTGTCAAAGCGACTTTGCAGGCTATCAACTTTTTGCCGAAGAACTGATGCTACGTATGCTCGCGAAGGCTCTGATACAAATTGCCCTCCCCAACGGGAGGGCCAATGGTTTACAAAGAAATGCAATGTGTCTCCATTGGGAATGATGCCCTTCACGTAAAGCATGTCTCTGGTTTTCCGATCGGGGTCGAAGGGAAATTTGATGCGGAAATACTTATAGAGAATCGGTTCGAATCTATCGGGCTGGTAAAGGCAGGCTACGTCAATTCCACGCCTATCGGGAGAATCTTCATGGATGTACGCATATCCCGCATTTTTGAGGGGAGAGAACTTGGTGAGTCCGTCCATGGCCCACGCACTCTCGACTTCGCAAAGACCCATGAGTTCTACAGGCTGCCAACCGCCCAATGCCAGAATCGTTCTTCCTAGACCATTTTTCTTCTTGTCGTAGCGACCGTAGGTGTATCGATTGCTTCCTTCGGGAGTAAAGCTTTCATCGCGTGTGAGGCTATCGTCTTCGAGGTCGAATAGGTTTTCAAGGTTATAAAAGCCTATTCTGAAAACATTGTCGTTGTGGTCGTCGCGCTCTAAATCTGCAAAACGCATAAAAGATTCTTGACCAATGCTCAATGAGCTCGTAAATAAACAGAGCACTATGAGTAGTTGGTTTTTCACGAATCAGTGAGGCTTTTTGGCTTAGGTCTGAAAATCAAATATAGACCGGCCAAGACGAATGGTATACTCAGTATTTGTCCCATATTGATGGGGAGGTCATTTTCAAATGATTCTTGGTTGATTTTGACAAATTCATCCAAAAATCGAAGCGAGAAAAGAATCACCATAAATACTCCGAAAATGAAACCGCCCTGAAGCTTCTGTCTTTTTTCTTTCCAGAGCCAAAAGGTTATTCCCATTAAAAGGATGCAGTAGATAGCCTCATAGAGTTGGGCCGGGTGTCGAGGGTCTTGAGAAAGAAAATCGGGGTAGGCATTTTCAAAAACGAACCCCCACGGCAAATCTGTGATCGTCCCTAAAATTTCCGTATTCATTAGATTTCCCACCCTGATACAGGCACCCGTAAAACATACTACGATGACTAGGCGATCCATAACCCATAGGAAATCAATTTTGTACTTGCGGCAATAGAGAACAATGGCAGTGAGGATTCCGATGGCTCCACCATGGCTTGCCAATCCGCCTTCCCATATTTTCAGAATGTCTAAAGGATTACTGAGATAGTTGGCTGCATCGTAGAAAAAGACATGGCCCAATCTCGCTCCAACTATTGTCCCGACCACCACATAGACGGCCAAGTCTTCCACATTCTTTTTGGTTTTCCCATCCTTTTCGAAAATATAGAAAAGTACATATTCACTGACTAAAAGGCCGAGGACGAATAGGATACCATACCAGCGCACAGGCCAGTCGATGAATGGGATAGTAAAAGCGGTAGGATCTATGTCCCAGTGGATAACCAATAGTGAACTCAAAAACGACGTCATATGCGGCCGAAGTTATGCATTTGTCGGCTGTTTGAATTCACCTTGTAGGTAGTAACTTATCTAATTAAAGTGATAAAACCAGTTAGCTCGTACTTATCCTCTGTCGTTGCAGAAGTGATTTCCAAAACGTAGGTGTATATATTAGTACCAGAGAAATACTCCGAATTTGTATTACTTCCATTCCAAGGGGTATTGATATCAGATGATTGGAATACTACCTTTCCCCATCTGTCGTATATCTTACACGAATATGATGTGAGATCAACGGTCGTTCCAACGGGTTTCCATAGGTCATTAATTCCATCACCATTAGGAGAAAAAGAGTTTGGAATAAACCAAAGCAGATCGTCATTGATCACCAGTACCTTACTCAGAGTGTCAATACATCCGTTTGCGCTTTCGCTGATAAGCGTAATCAAATATTCGCCCGCCGTATCTGTTGGGAATCGGTATTGAGATAATCTAGAATCATCTTCGGCAAAAGCGGGGTCACCATACAAGAATAACGTCTTGGCAATAGGGCCTGGCCGGGACACATCTTGGAACGAAATCAATGGGTTCTTTACCGTCGTCGGATTTGGATTGATATTGAAATTCGCAAGGTAAGGTTCAGGATTGTCCAAAATCAAACTGTCATATAGCTCACAGCCAAATTCATTCCTTATTCCAAGAGTTGCTATTGTATCGGGACAAACGTATCCAATACTGTCCATCTCCCAATCCAAACCTCCGTTATAGCTATATTCTGTAGCGTCGGCGGAAGAAATAATTACTCGAGCATTGCAGGAATCTTTGCAAAGAGCTCCTCTTCCGAGAATGGACATATCCATAGGTTCGGGTTGCCCTATTTCGAAGAATGTAGAATCCACGCAGCCAACGTTGTCGGTGACTTTTGCGGTAAAAATACCTAGGCAAAGGCTATCTCTTAATTGATTGGCGCCTCCTTGAACTCCTCCACTCCATTCTATGCTGTAAACTCCTGTGCTAGATGTACCTCCCGATGGAATGGCAATGGCTGTTCCAGAGCATTCATCAAAACAGATGGCATCTTCGGTTAACACGGCAATCTCGAGCGAATCTGCCAAAACAACTTGGACAACATCTGAATTCTCACAGAGCGCACCATTGAAATCGGTAAAAGTGAGTTGGAATGTTCCTCCTGGAGACGGAGCTGTAATCGTAGCTTCGGGATCATTAATGTCACTAAATGTAATCTCAGGTGGTCCTGACCAAGTACCAATTCCCACAGGGATATCTCCTTGAAGTTGAAAGGTAAGTGCGCAGGCTACGGCGTCAGGCCCCGCAATGGCATTGGTTTGACAGCAGGAATTATTGGTAACAGGCAATACTGTTATTAAAAGATTCGATGAATTGGAGCAAAGTCCGTTTGATACAGTGTAGGTCAGATTGAAGTTGGCACCGTTGGGATAATCAGTTGGGCTGAATTCCATAGAAGGAAATTCTAAGCCTGTTGCATTATCGATCCATGTACCGGTAACCGCAGGATCTCCACCCAAGAAAGAAGTCAATAAGTTTGAAGGTAAATTGTAGCACAAGGTTGTGTCTGTGTCAGTTCCTGGATTTACTTCTTGATCTGGAGCTACTAACACTTGGTCAGTAATCAAGCAACCTGGCAATCCTACAGGATAAGCAGATACAGTATAAATAGTTGGTTGTGTAACCAATGCAGTTGGGTTCTGAACATTGGGATCAGAAAGACCAGTAGCTGGACTCCACGTCCATATCAGACCCGAACCTCCGTCGCATGAAATCGAGATATCTATCGCATCTTCAAATCCACCTGCGCAGGAGCCACCAAAAACTCCGCTTGTCAATTCAAAAGTTAGGCACCCTGTTGGGTTTGTGGCAATAAAAACTTGTCCAGATAGATCACCGTTGAAAAAGGAGCCAAGAACAGGCGCTCCGGTATCATCTCCGTCGTAGACTATAAATGAGTTCCCGAAAAACCCGATCGTTCCTGCGTTGATAGACATTTCCATTAGTGTACCGTCACCAGGTGTGTCAGGGCAAAAAGTTTGTGTTATTTGGTCATTCGTATCGTAGCAATAATTGTAGTTTCCTGCAGCAGCCGAACATTCTCCAGCAGCTCCTACAACTGAAGCTTGCAAAGTAACGGGGTCAGCGCATAAAAATAAATCTTCGCCAGCAGTGATTTCAGGACCTTCTACGACTTCAAGAACAATGGTTGTATCGAATGTGCAAGCAAAATTATTGGTGGCAAAAAAAGTGTATTCGTAGGTTCCTGGAATATCGAACAGGATGTCTATAGAATTTCCATTCGCTGATGTGCTAAGAATATTTGGTCCCTCCCAAAATGAAGAGTCAGACTCCAATCCAACGATTGGTGTAAACGTAGTGACGTCTGGGAATAAGGAGGGATCCCATTCAATTCCCCATTCGAAGATGTAGCCATCATCTGCACCGAGGTTATCGGAGACACTGAAAGTCCATTCTCCGTTCAAAGGACAACCAACGAAATTGCATAAATCTTCTTCACTCTCATAAATTCCTGGATCGACAATATTTCCCGACGCAGCGTTCCCAGCAGTATTTATGAAATCAGTTGGAGTGGAATTATCATCCCAAATAAACCCATTGGTGCTGGTAGGCGACCAACCGTAATCATAGCCAACTCCTTGGTCTAGATTATCTGGACTTCCTTGACCGTCATCAACGGGCTCTCCCAAAAATGTTCCGCCGCCTGCGTTGGTGGCAAAGGTTAACATGTTCACAGTGGTCCCGTTTGGACAGGTCAGCGAGAAACCCAAATCCCCAAGATAGGAGTGTTCCATATTGATGAAAATACTCAAGAAATCATCGCAAGTTTCCAATACTGCACCTGGTTCAAAGAAGTCATATACGAGTGAGGTAGAATAGGAAAATCCCGCTCCGTCAGCCAAGTAAGTTTCTCCAGCTACGGTTTGAGGTGGAAGGGCGGTCCATGTTATACTTTGGACTGGATTTCCGTCAATGGTTGATGGGCTTCCGACGCATATAGGTGATTCAAAGTTGGTATTAAATACTGGAATTGTACTAACCAATATCTGTAAAGGATCAAGATTGAGACTTCTACATCCATTGTTATCAATTACAGTTAAACCCACAAGATATTCGCCAGGTTCGGTGAAAGAATGTATAGCATCAGCAGGTGAGGTCAAACTATCTACTATACCATCGCCATAGTTCCATTCCCAGTATGCTATGTTAAATCCATTGGCTGGAGCGGAACCATCGTCACTAAAGGTTACGGGGGAATCCAAGCAAACCCCTATTGATTGAAAAGCACCATCAGGCGCTGGATCTGATATCTCTGAAGCTGCTGTTGGATTATCGCATGGCGTGGTACAAGAAATAAGGGCTTCCCAACCAGGGAAGTTTCCAGGACTATTTGCACCTGAGGTAAATACAAAAGTCATACATCCTGTCGTATTTACAACAGTTCCAGTTACTGGTATTCCTTGAAGGGCATCTCCTGTGTAACTACCTAGAGTAGCCTCTCCTGCGTTGTCTCCATCGAAAATAGCTAAGTAGTCACTATTGTTGGGGTTGGGACTTTGAAAAAGAGAGAAAGCAACAAACTGAACGGAAATAACATCGCCAGGATTGTCGGGACAAAGGGTAAAGGTAAAAGTACTACCAGGGGCATACGAGCCTGTTCCTCCATCGTCTTGAAAAACACCTGTACATGTGTTTACGGTTCCATTTTCAATTAAAAAAATTTGCCCGAATACTTGAGATGAAACCAAAAGAGAAATGGCAACAATCAAAATATGATGAAATGTGAATCCAACTGGTTTAAGCAAACTCTTATTCAGCCTACTTGCCAAAGCCAGAAAAATATTTTGTTTAGTTTTCAATGTAATCCTCATTTTACAGTAATTCAAAAGATTCGGTTCGATGATCTACTAAAGCTAGGTAAACAATTAAGAAAAAATATTTCAAATTTATACTAAACCTTCTTACTCCTCTCCATCTGTCTTAACCATTCGTCACTTTGGTGACGAATCATTGCAAGAATAGTTGGTCAATGGTTTATCGAATGACCGTCACAGTTCCTTTAAAATCAACTTTTTCCAAGGACAATGGGTTCTTCGTTTCAATTTGCCAAACGTAGAGTCCTGTTTTCACATAGTAGTCGTCACCCTGCATGCTGCCATTCCATGATTTGTTTGGATTTCTGGTTTCGAAAACAATGTTGCCAAATCTGTCGAAAACAGACAAGAGATAATCGTTCTCGTCAATATTTGATAGCACAGGTTTCCACAGATCATTGAGTCCATCATTATCGGGCGTAAATGCCGTAGGTACGTAAACGAGCATCTCTGGTTTTACTGTGATAATGTCTGACCATTCGTCGATGCACCCTATTAATGGGTCAATCACCGTGAGGGTCACTGTGTAATTGGCCAACACCCCTCCAGGGAATTCATACACTGGGTTGAATTCTTGAGACGTGTCCAGAGAATCAAACTCCCAGAAGTAAATGGCTTCATCACCTGTTGATGACTGATTTAGAAATCTCACCTTGGTATCTTCAGAATTTACGGGATTAGGGTTGTAGGTAAATCTCGCTGTTGGTCCTGGGTCAACCGTAATGGTTAACGTGTCGTTTGCTACACAGTCTCCGTTGCTAGCCGCTAGTATAAAAGTATACTGTCTTACGAATGGGCTGAAGTCATCATCACCCAAAATGAAGGTCGGATTCGGATCTTTCGGATCAGATAATCGGTCTGCGGGTGACCAGGTGTATTCCAACTCAGGCACCCCATCTACACCTATTAAAACCGAACCTGCATCAGAGCATATGGTATCGTCTTGTAGAATTGGTGCATCGGGCAATTCGCCTACTGGAATAAATTTCGAATTGTTTGGAGTGCTAGAACATACGGGATTCGAACTGTCTTCAACATAGAGTACTTGCGTGAACACAGGAGTTGTGGGTTGAAGTACTTCGAGATAATCAGTGGTTAAGCCCGTTAGAGTAATTGTATCCTCATTCAGAAGATATGTCAGTGTAAAAGGCGGCGTTCCTTGTAGATCGTAAATCAACTCCAGCTCTTGGCCAATACAGATTTGATCTTGATTTGATAGAACTTCAGCTGTCGGAAGGAGGTTCACGATCAAGGCAGCATCACTGTCTAGAGCTTCACCTGAACAACTTTGATCATTTACTTGATTAATGATGTAGTCACCACTAACAGCAGATGAGAAAATGTAGCTGTTGTCAGAAGTAGTAATGCTTGGTTGAGGGATTCCATCAATAGTGTAAATAAAAGACCAAGGTCCATCTCCCGTCAGCTCTACGTCAAATGGAAGTTCATCCCCTTCGCAGACAGTTCCTCCTCCAGATATCAATGCGGTAGGTGCAGTCAGGATAGTCACATCGAGAGCTCCAGAAACAGTACCAACGCAGTTGGCATCGCTAAGCAATGTTAGCGTATAATTTCCGTCCTCTTCGGCTGGAATGGTGAATTGATTGTTGAAAGTCGTTATTGGATCAGTATTTTCTACTCCGTCAATACTGTAGAAAATAGTCCATGGCGCCTGACCTGTAAGATTCACTAGAGGTCCGTCACCACTGTTTTCACAAACATCTCCATCTCCCGAAAGTACAGCTGTAGGAGTTGCGAAGTTTGAAACTTGAACCAACCCTGAAACGGATCCGTCACAATTTGCATCGCTTACTGACAAGAGTGTATAATTGCCAGCAGTAGTAGTTGGAAAAACATATTCGTTATCAGTCGTGCTTACTGGAGTTTGAGGAGCAGCATTGATGGCATATTCGAAAATCCATGGCCCCACTCCTGTGAGAGAAACTGTAATGTCCACAGCTTCTCCTGGACATATTGTTCCAAATCCTGAGATCAAAGCGCTAGGTAGTGCATGAAAGATGACTGGAATACCGTTGGTTTGATTTGTGCAATCATCAGTAAGGATCACGTTTCCGAAAGGATCTGTGTTTCCTGCCACGCCAGTTATGTAGTAAGTCTGTCCAAAAACGATTCCGTTGGGAGTCTGAATTGTAGCGGCAGTATATCGATCCACTATAAATCCGATGTTCGTTTCACTTCCGTCATGCAGAATGAACTGATAGCCGTCATTCCCATCCAATACGTCATCTCCATTGAAAGGGATGATCAAATTTTCATCTTCACATATTTCTATCAAACCTGGTGCAATGGTTCCTGCATCTGTAATGCAAACACATTGGAAAACACCTTCTACAAGAACAGAAGCACAAGCTCCCGCATCAGAAACAGTAAATGAGTATGGTGAGCCACTGCTTATTGGAAAACTTTGATAAACTCCTCCCACAAAGAATTGGCCGAATGGATTGACTTGGTAAGTTCCAGGAATTCCACCATTCACGGTAAAATTCACGGTGTAGTTCTCATTGACAGCATCGCAAGTTTCGATCAAGTTATTTATCGAAAGAGGTGAATCCACGGTTACCGTCACGGGTAAACCATTTACAAGCCCTGAACAGTTCGCATCATCTACAGATAGAATGGTGTAAGTAGCCGTCGCCGAGGGGCAAACCGTCACCATGTGTCCATTGGCAATATCAATAAGTGAGATCGGGTTGCTAGCGTCTAATGAGTTTTCATAAACCACATCCCAAGGTCCGTCCCCTTGCAGGTTGAAGGTTAAGGTTGCACAATCACCGTTACAGATCGAGGTAGTTCCGCTGAGCGACCCTGCGGCAGGGCAGTCACAATCGGGGTCTAACCCTGCGACGATTTGATCAGAACAAGGAGAACCATCGGATATTGTAAAGCTGTAATCTGTATCATTGGGAATTAAGGCTGATTCATAAGAAACAGGCGAGCCTGGAAGTATAGTTCCAGAATAGGGGCCGCCTGCAGCAACGGCATAATTGCCATCCCCTCCTTCAATATCAAAACTCACGATATATCCAGTTTGAGCTGAATTGCATTCAACTAGAATATTAGAGATTACAATTGGATCGTTGATAGTAATAGTGTACGAAGCTTGGTCTGAAGGGCAAACCGTTGCACTTACCTCGTATGTATATACGTCTGATGAACTGCTGTTAAGGTTAATCGTGTTTCCAGACACCTGAACTCCGCCTGAATCAAAGAAATTGCCTGTTGTAGATGCAACGGCACCATCCACTAAGGTTGATAAATTAAAAGCAGCGTTACTCGCACAGAAAGCCTCGATCACATCAGGACCTGCAATAGGAGGCGCCTCAACCACGACTGTAATCGCATCAGATGCGCTGGTATTGCAGTTTTGATCTGCAACGCCGGTGAGGGTATATGTAGTCGTTGTGGCTGGCGTTACTTGAAGAAAATCGCCTGAAACATATGGTCCCTGATTGGTGAAAGTGTTTGTCCCATCGCTATAGTCGATAGTAAACGTTGGAGATCCTGACGGGAAGTTCAGCTCGATGTTGGCTGTGCTACCTTGACAAATCGAAATGGAACTATCAACAAAATTCGCACTAGCAGGACAAGAGCAATTCGGTGAATTGATTGGGCCTGCAACAACATCAGGACAAGGTCCTGTATCACTAACAGTATAACTGTATGGTGTTCCTGTTGTGATCGGGTTGCTTGTAAATACAGCAGGACTAACTGAGGTATTTAAGGATCCCGCGAGATTGGTGACCACGTAGCTTCCATCTCCACCCGAAATTTCGAGAGTCACTGTGTAAGCTGTTTGAGCAAGGTTGCAGACTGCTGATACCACATTGACCGTTATCGGGTCAATGATATTAAGAGTATAGCTGGCTGCATCATTGGGACATTGAGTTCCTGAAACAGTATAAATGTAAGTGCCAGAGCTAGCAGAAATTTGAGGAACAGTCGCAACAACGGTTCCACCTGAATTGGTAAAGATTCCTGGTTGGTCTGCTGCAGCATCAATGATAGAAGAAAGCACAAGAACTCCACCTGAACCACAGAAATCCAATGCAGGAACATCTGGACCCGCATCAGGTATTGTTTCTACGGTAACGGTAACAACATCATTTACACTGGTCGAACAGTTTTGGTCGTTTACTCCCGTAAGTGTGTAGACCGTAGTAGTGACAGGGGTAACTTGTAAAAAATCTCCTGAAATAAAAGGCCCTTGATTGGTAAATGTGTTCGTGCCATCCGTATAATCAATAGTGAATGTAGGAGCACCAGCGGGGAAATTCAGCTCAATATTTGCTGTGCCTCCTTCACATATAGTGACGGAAGTATCTACAAATTCCGCATCAGCAGCACAAGCGCAATTAGGACTTGGCGTTACAACTTGCACGAAAGGTGCGCAGGGCCCTGTATCATCAACAGAGAACGAATAAGTACTGCCCGCTGCAATAGGGTCAGAGACATAGGTGTTCCCAACAAAAGGACCTCCAAGTAATCCCGTCACGGTATAGTTTCCATCGCCACCAGTAACCGTAAGAGTTACGACGTATTGCGTTTGCGAAGGAGTACATTGAGCATCTACGACTACACTTATGGGAGTCTGCAAATTGAGTGTGTAAAAGGCAATATCATCGGGGCATTCACCGCCAGGGACGGTATAGGTATAAGATCCTGCTGCTCCTGCAGAAAGTGTAACAATTCCTCCTGGGACAGCAAGTCCTGAGGTGGTATTGGTAAATGATCCTGCATCAGCTGTAGGATCCAAAATCGAGAAAAGATTAAAACCACTATTGTCTGCACACTGAGTAGTTGCAATATTAGCCCCTGCATTTGGAGGACACTGAATGGTCATATCTAAGGTAGAGGAGGAAATGCAAATACCTGCTTCAACTGTGTATTCCAAAGATACTGAGGAGCCGCATGACCCAGCTAAATTATACGGATTTGAGACAGTAGTTCCCGTAGCCAAATCAGTCCAAACTCCGCCTCCGATAGGTGTTCCATTCAGTTCAGCGGTTAAGTCAATATTCCCAAGAGATTCGCACAAAGTTACCACCGTGTTTTGGCCCGCATCTGGCGGACTCTGTAGGTTTACGGTAAGTGTGGATATTGATGAGGCACATCCTGGATTCGTAATTAAATACGTGTATGGTCCTGGTGCTGATAACGTCGGATTGAAGAGGGGCCCTGAAGGGAACCAATCTCCTCCTCCGTCAGGAGTGCCATTCAATGAATCCAGCATATTGAATGTAGCATCAGTTTCGCAGGCTGCAATGGTATTGTCCAAGCCCGCATCACCAGTAGCAATGTAAGATGCATTAATGGTAGCAGTAGCGGTACATAAATTATTTGGCAGAGACTGCACTGTATAGGCGTAAGCTCCTGCGGGATCGCTTGTAGGGTCAAAAATCGGATTGCCTCCTGTTAAGGTCCAGCCAGCGGGGCCAGTCCAAGTTCCTCCAGTTGTAACCCCTGCGCCAAGAGCAGCGAAGAGATCGATAGTTACAGTGCCATTGTCGCAAACTACCAAAGGACCACTGCTGCCAGCATTCGGGGAAGTCTCTATTGAGATGAAAATAGTAACATCATCGCTTCCACAGCTATTTGTTGCTGTGTAGGTATAGTTTCCTGATCCAGCAGTAGCTGGGTTAAAAGTACTGCCTGCGACTGGTCCTAGTGGCCCCGTCCAAAAATCTCCTAATACGGATGGAGGAGTTGTAAATAAGGTGTTTAAGGAGAAGCTTGCGTCAGTCTGACAAAATTCTTGAGGGACCGCCGTAAGAACTCCTGCAAATGGCCCAGGCTGCAGGCTAATGGTAACTTCAGAAAAATCGGCACATGTTCCTGTCCCGACTGAATACTGGTATACTGCTCCATCTGCAACAGTATTTCCATTTACCGTTGGAGGTACAACGGGTATTCCGCTTAGTGTCCAAAAACCGCCTCCTTGAGGAGCGCCGCCAAGTCCACTAATCAATGGAACATTGAGGTCTGCAGGACAAATATTGAGGGTTCCGTCTGTGCCCGCGTTAGCCAAAGTAATTACATTAATGGTTAGCGTATTGGAATCTGAACCACAAGGGCTACTTATCGTGTAAGTATAAACTCCCGCTGGATCACTTCCAGGAACGAAAAATTCTCCGCCTCCGAATTCAGGAGGACCAGTCCATATCCCTCCAGGTTGAGGAGTCCCAGTCTCGTTTAGCGTGTCTGTCATGCTAAATGCGAGTTGAGTCTCGCAAACCGTCACAGCCATTGGATTACCCGCATCCGTGAAATTGGATAAAACTGTTAGCTGCATTACCTGCGAATTGAAACAACTTGTACCAGCAAATCCACCACTGTATATCAGCGTATAAGTGGAATCGGGAACGACAGCTGCAGGGTTAAATAGATTTGAAATGGGGTTACCGTTTATGTCTACCCAATCTCCGCCAATGGTCGGGGTTCCTAAAAGGAGCGTCTCCAGAGTTACAGGAGCGTCGCTTTCACAAATCGTGGGCGATGTAAACAATCCAGCATCAAAGACTTCACCAACATCTATATAAATCGAGTCTTGAGCAGAGCCGCAAGCTGGGTCATTGGAATAATAAACAACGTATCCGTCTACCATTTGAGCTCCGCCGTTATAGTCTGCTGGATTAAGCATCCAAGTCGTAGCGCTACCAGCACCTGGGAAAAATAATAAGTTATCTGCATCATCAAAGTAAATCCAACTACCACTCAATGAAGCGGGCGAGCCAAGTAGTGAGTCGAAAGGAGCAAATGGAGGGTCGAGAAGACAAACCGTGATATTATTTGCTGGGAACCCTACGGCCCCTCCTGAAGAGACATTCAACTGCATAGAAATTGTCGTGGGACAGCCACCTGCGTCTACATAGTTATACGTATAGATACCCGAAGGACTTGTCGTATTATCTACTTGACCACCGGGTACAATTGTGCCATTGGGAAAAGTCCAAATTCCTCCTGGAGAAAGGGTTATGGAAGGATTAAGCCATAAATCAATTAGTAGGGCGGTACCTTCGCACAAGCTGTTGGTTGACTGAAGACCCAAATCAATGAACTGCATTGTGATGGTTGATGTTTTCAGGCATCCATCAGATCCCGTTACTTCGTAGGTGTAGTCCCCTGCAGGATCACTAAGATTAGGGTTTGTAGAAGGATTGAATATTGGATTTCCGAGGCCGTCAACTGTCCATCCAGCGGGGCCAGTCCAAGTTCCTCCAGCATCGATAGGTGGTCCTAAAAGGGTAAGAAGATTAAAAGGAGTATTGCCGCAAATGTTAACAGGTCCGGCGGGTTCTTCACCCGATTCGGCATCACAACAATCCAAGTCGATGGATATAATTGGACCATCGACAAATTCTGCTGCAGCACAGCCAGTGCCAGTTCCCCAGCTTCCTACCTCGCTGTCCGAATAAGCTTGAATGGCCGGTGTAATATCTGTTCCGTCAAAGGGGTTAGTGCCTCCGCCGCATTCTGCATCTAAGGTAACATCAAAACAAAATGACCAGCCTCCGCAAGGATTACTTCCGTCTCCCCAGTTATTGCATGGATTTCCGTCTTGAGGGCCAGATACATTTGAGTCGTAGTAAAAACCGGGGTTAGTAATGACCAAACCACCGCAGGTCAAAGTTTCTAAGTAGACCCATTCTCCTGTGCCACAACCTGTCGGTCCAACTATATTGGTGATGCTTGCCGCATCCCATGCGGGAGGAAATACAATAGCCATACCCGAAAGCCAATTGGCGCCTCCTGAAGTATAGGCAGTTACTTCGCCACAGAGTGTGAGGACTGTTCCTGCATCATAAGCTCCACTAGGAGGGATTGGGGGGTCAAATGTCCATTCTGTCTCTATACTGCATTGACTGAAAGCAGTGCTCCCAGAAAATAAGATTAAGACAAAGATTAGGGTTAAGAATCTCAGCATCTTCGGCATCTTCAACATCTTCAGCATTTCTGAATGGTTTGCTTTTTCGATTTGCATCGATTGTGATTGGTGGTGATAAGAGGTGCAACAATAACACCTCTTAAGTGTGACGTTCAGACTTTTTTTAAGTTGCCCGTAAAAAAGCACGAGTTATTTGAATTTTAAAGAGTGAAAATAGGACAATTATTGGAAACTCTTGCATGCCTTTTTTATAGTAGTATCAGGACAAGTAAGACAAATCATTCTTCTTCGATATCTAAAGTGTCCAATGGCAAATAAGGACGATAGGAATACTATAATAAAGAAGGCCCGTGCAAAACGAGCCTCTCTTTTCTATTTCTTGTAAGGTTATCCTTTATCGAACGCTCAAAGTACCATGGTAAATGTTGAAAACAACTTCAGAGTCGACTATCATCATCCACTCATATTCTCCGTTGCTTACTCCTTCACCTTTCTTGTTTTTTCCATTCCATCCTTTAGAACCAGAAGACTTGAATATTTCTTCACCCGTGCTCTTTTTAAATACTCTAAAATCAGTGACCTCTCCATTGTCAACGATTGCTCCAGGAGCAAAATCGCTTGCATAAGCAGATGAGTATAGTTGAGGGAATTGATTTCCTGCTTTAATGATATGAATCTCTTTAGTCAAACTGTCAGAGCAGTTCCCCGCGTTTTCCGCAATCAATTCAACGTCAAACCTAGTGTTGTCCGCGATACTGAGCAACAGGTCAGAGCCTTCTGACGCCTTCTCTTCACTATCCACAAGCCATACAAACTCTGCAGCATTCATTGACATATCTATCAATTTGATCGCTGTCATAGAACTAATCTCAAGATCAAATCTTGCATCAGGCGCTTCGTGTACTTCGATCATTGCTTGCACGACGTTGGAAGAAATTTGACCAGAGCCAACAGCCGTTGCTGAAAGAGAGACATCAAAAATTCCTTCTTTATTGAACACATGCGTAGGATTTTCTTCATTGCTAAAGAAGCCGTCTCCGAAGTTCCATAAGTATTTCGCATTTGATCCGTATTCTTCAGGAGCATTAAAGTCTATTGTCAAACCAGTGCAACCTATTTTTATGGAAGCAAGAGATTTGTCTGCTTTTTCAGCATTGAGATCATTGAAAATGCTTTGATCCTTGGAGTTTTCTGAGGAAGAAATCTTTTTAGCTTCAGAAAGAACAGCGACTAAAGTCGATTTCTGCTCATCGGTGAAATTTTCGGATCTGTTTGTTTCTATTCCTTTGTTAGTCAGACTTGAATCTGTGTTTGTTTCAGATTTGGATTCCTTTTGCTCAAAGTTTTCTTCAACGGAGTCCTCAAAAGCAAATTGCTTTTTGATTTCGGGTTTTTCAGATTTTGGTTTGTCGCCTACTGATCCGTCACTGGCTTCAGTTTTCTGATTTTCAGTAAGCTGGATTGGAGCACTTGTATCAGAAGTAAAAATAAGCATGGTTGCAAAAATTGCACCTGCAATAGCCAATCCCGTCGTGACAGATTTGAAAAAATCTAAAATACCAGGTGAAGTAGCGCCAAGTTCCTTTTCAACTCCATCCCATACGGTAGAATCATATGGAAATTCGTGATTTTCGTACGTCTCCTTGATCAATCGATCAAAATCATTCAACTGATTTGCCATCTCTCCTTTTTAATTCTTTAAGCAGTATCTTTTTCATGTTAGCCCTAGCTTTCGCTAAGTTTGATTTACTCGTACCAACATTGATATTCAATTCTTCTGCAATTTCTTGATGAGAAAAGTTCTCAAAAACATAAAGATTGAAAACGTTTCTGTAGGCAGTTGAAAGTTCATTCATACCCTTTTTGATATCTGAAACTTCTAACTGGAATTCTTCAGGCGCTTCCTCCTCATCCTCAATTGCTATGTCACCGTAGTCCTCAATCGGTTTTGTCTCGTTAGACATTTGATGGGAACTTTTTTGTTTTCTAGTGAAGTCAATGGCTGTATTAACCATTATTCTTCTTATCCAACCTTCGAATGAACCTTTGTAATTAAACCGTTCAAGGTTCTTAAAAACCTTGATAAAGCCATCCTGTACTATGTCTTTTGCCTGATCATCATCAGGTGTATATCTCCTACAAACGGACATCATTTTACTGTAAAAGGAGCGAAAAATCAACTCCTGACTCTTGCGATTGTTTCGCAAACAACCGTCGATCAGTATTTTGAGCTGATCTTCATCCATATTTTGCAGGTCGATCATGTGTTAGACGTGGCCAAGGGGTGACGGTTGCCATCCATTCTCCAAAGCCAAAACTGTAAGTAGTCAAGGTGCAATGGTTTCTGATTTTTTTTGGCGCTTAAAGATACATTTGATAGTGAAACGACAAAGGATCGACAATTGTGTGTCTTCATTTGTTGATTGTCCTGATTAACTAAATTGGTGGTTCCTGCCAGAAGGAGTAAAGCTATCTCTTATATTTGTGGAAATTTTGAAAATCTCAACAAACACAATCATACCATGAAAGTTACAGTAGTAGGTGCGGGAAATGTAGGAGCTACCTGCGCCAATGTTTTAGCCCAAAGAGAAGTGGCTAATGAAATTGTTCTTTTAGATATCAAAGAAGGATATGCTGAAGGAAAAGCGTTAGACATATGGGAGACTTCTCCCATTAATCTTTACGACTCGCGCATAACAGGTTCTACCAACGATTACTCAAAAACCGCTGGTTCTGAAGTCGTAGTTATTACTTCGGGGCTGCCCCGCAAGCCTGGTATGACTCGAGACGATTTGATCGCAACCAATGCAGGTATCGTGAAAAGCGTTACGGAACAAGCCATCAAATATTCTCCTGATGCCAAAATAGTCATAGTGAGTAATCCTTTAGATGTGATGACTTACGCGGCTTACCTTACTGCAAAAGTGGACTCAAGTCGTGTATTCGGCATGGCAGGCGTGCTCGATACGGCGCGCTACCGATCTTTCTTAGCCATGGAGTTGAATGTTTCCCCAAAGGATATCCAAGCGGTATTGATGGGAGGTCACGGAGATACAATGGTACCTCTTCCAAGATATACTACCGTTGCTGGTATCCCTGTTACAGAGATGATCTCTGAAGATAAGCTCAATGCAATTATTGCCCGAACCAAAAAAGGTGGTGGAGAAATAGTAAATCTTCTTGGAACCAGCGCTTGGTATGCTCCAGGAGCTGCAGCCGCTCAGATGGTAGAAGCGATCGTAAAGGATCAGAAGAGAATCTTCCCAACTTGTGCATGGTTAAATGGCGAATATGGCTTGAAGGATATGTATTTAGGCGTTCCTGTAAAGCTAGGCATCAATGGTATTGAAGAAATAATCGAACTTGACCTAAACGAGCAAGAGAAAGGTCTTCTTTACGAATCTGCCAACTCGGTAAGAGAAGTAATGGAGGTATTAGACAAAATGAATCTGAAGTAGTCTGTACAGATCAATACAATGAGGTTAAAGAGGTCGTCCACTAGGTCGGCCTCTTATTTTTTGATCAATATTTCAGCGCTCAAACCAGAGCTCAATTCAATGCTGACGATATAAGCTCCAGGTAACAATCTACTTATATCATACGTGCTCAGCAGTACATTGCTTTGGAAAACCATCCTGCCATCTAGGCTGTAAATGAACAGCCTTTGAAACGCGCTTTCATTGTCATCTAGTTCTATCGTTAGTTCGCCTTCCGAAGGGTTAGGAAACATCCGAATTCCTAAGTCTTCAGAGTTTTGTCTGGATTCGATACTCAAAAAGCCGTCGCCCAAAAAGAATTCGAGCCCTCCCGTTACCAGGCCCGTGATGACTTCGGGAATACCATCGTTGTTTAAATTCACAACTACAGGCTTTGTGCTCAGTCCTGAAGGTGAGGCATTAAAGGAGCTGTAAATTTCAAAACTTTGCTCTATTTCAGCCCACTCTTCAGCAGCATTTCCTACTTGATATTGGAATATTTTACCTGACTTTGATCCTACGGTTAAGTACTTTTCATTTTCAAATTCATAAAAAAATGGTGCACTCTGCCCTTCAAAATACGGAGGTGTTATTGTCGTATTGATTCCTCCCAGCTCTTCATTTTCCAAAGTGAAAAGTGGGCCGCTTGAATTTCCTGAGTTTCTAAAATAATTTAGGTTTCCTTCTTCTTCACCTGCCACAAGGTCTAGTTTTCCATCATTATCGATATCACTAATACTCGGTGTTGCTGAATTTCCGACATTATTAATTCCATTGGTCGTGGGAATAATGCCCGTGTAAGTCCAGCCGCTTTCATTTTCGAAGTAATGTAAACTTCCGTTGAAAAACCCTACAACAAGATCGTCGTCACCGTCATTGTCAAAATCACCAAAAGTCGGAGAAGGGTTGCTACTTGAAAAGGTAGATGATAGTTCGAGCCAATTGTTATTAGCGATCTGAAAAGCGGGCGCAGAAATGGTTCCTATATTTTCAAGTAAGATCAATCTGGGCTGATCCAATTCACCTCCAGACAGTGAGCTACTGCAACCGATGACTAAATCCATTAGGCCATCATTATTGTAATCTACCACAGAAGGAGAGGCATGACTCCCCCAATCCAACATTTCATTTTGAAGAAAGGAAGAGGTCACAAAAGAAAACTCAGGAGCGCTCTCGCTACCTGAGTTGAGGTAAAGTTGAACTGATTCATAGGTGGCAGCTCCAGCTGAAGCATTGACGCTAACGATCAAATCTGAAACATTGTCTCCATCGACATCTTCGTAAAAAGCAGATGGGAAGTTATTAATACTCACTACGTCTCCGCCCATACTGGATGGGAAGTTGGGATCAAAATCTATGATTTGATCAGGCTCTCCTCCTTGGCTGCTGTTTTCCAAGTAAACCAAGTTGTCGAAGCCAACATCTCCTAAAACTAAATCCTGCAAGCCGTCACCATTGCCATCTATTGTGAGAATGGTAGAGCCGACATGTCGCAATCCAGCATTATTTCGTGGATCCACCACATTGAAAGTACATTCATTTGCCACTTCATCTGGATCAATAATAATATCATTGCTGTCATTGCCCTCAATGAACCCGCCATAGCAGCGATTGGCCAAGAAGTACTCCAGTCCACATTCACCTGAGTTATCAATTGATGAGTTCAAGTGCAATTCGATAAAACTACCCCCAACATTAAAGCTCATCACATCTAAATCGCCATCATTATCGTAATCGAAAATTGCAGGTATATCTTGAGATGAAGTGTAAATATTAGTGGTGTAGGAAGTAGAGCCGAAGTCGTAAAAGCTTAAAACCGCTTCAGAAATCAGCTCCCAACTCAAGCTCTGATCGTTGCCTGTGTTTTTGAAAATTGCCATCGCACCACCTAGCAGGCTATAGGTAAAAATATCTTTTTTGCCGTCACAATCGTAATCCCGAAGCAGGGAGAAGTTTCTCATATTTGGGAAAGATGTTCTGAAATTGGAGTCATATATATAGGACTGTTCTCCGCTTATTTCTTCTCCAATCAGAATGACAGTGCGGTTTCCTGCTCTGTCGAATAAAAAGATGTCATCTTCTTCGCCATCAAAGTCGGCATCGATTTTTGATAGTTGAATGGCATTGACCCCGCCTGTCCAAGGATTTAAAAAAGTCGAACCTCCTTCTCTTAATACCGTAACACCATTTGTTGCTTTCACAACAAACTGTCCTTTGGAGGCAAAGACCATGGACAGGAAAAAGGAAAACAAAAACATCCGTAAGAGATATCGGGAAATCATAAAATTTCAATTAAATTAATTTGAGCGCGCACCACCAGAATACAGTTTTCTCCTCCAATGCCCTATTTTTTCGGCACCTGCGAGAATTACCTGATTGGGAAATTATGCATTTAAGTCTATATTTGCCGCTCGATAAAAAATCGCAAAACCTGACCTATGCAAAATAAAGGCGCTATCTGGCTGTTTACTATATTGTTAACTATAGCCTGCCTCTATCAGATTTCGTTCTCATTTGTTACCTCTGCTTTTGAAAAAAAGGCGGAAGAGTATGCCGTAGTCAAAGTTGATTCGGTTCGAGAAGCACAAAATGGAGAACTTGATCTTCTTGAAGGGACTTTACTCCAGGATGACTTTAAATCAGAGTTTCTCAGTAAAAATGCCAACGAGGAGATATATCCTGTTTTTGGTTACACCTATCAAGAGTCCAAGGAAAAGCAGATCAATCTTGGTTTGGATTTGGCTGGAGGTATGAGTGTTACTTTGGAAGTTTCCATTCCAGACCTCATTATCAACTTGAGCAATAACATACGGAATGAGGATCTTCTAAAAGCGGTCCAGGCTGCTAAGGAAGAGCAGAAGGATTCACAGGATGACTTCGTTAGTCTTTTTGGTGAATCATGGGAGGAGATGTATCCAGATGTGTTAATCGCTACTGTTTTTCATAGCAGAGATAATAAAGACCGTTTTCCAAGGGAAGCTTCAAACGAAGAAATTCTCGAGATTCTTACTGAAGAAGCTCAAGTTGCTATAAACAACACTGAGAAGATCATCCGAACCCGTATCGATAAATTCGGTGTTACCTCACCTACTATCCAAAAACAACAATTTTCTGGAAGAATTTTGGTGGAGTTACCAGGTGTTAGCGACAAAGAACGGGTGCGAAAGCAACTTAAAAGTACCGCTAATCTCGAATTTTGGAATACCTACGAAAGCGGCGAAATCCTCGGTTTCTTGGATCAAGCAAATTCTGCGCTAAGCAAAAAGTACTACCCTGAGTTCGGTTTAGAAGACGACAGTCTTCTTGATGATTCTGATTCGACCTCTTCATCAGCGAGAGATGACATTGCTGCCACCGACTCTTCTGACGTAACGACTGAAGACGACCTATTGGGACTTTCAGACAACGACTCGACTGGAGCCGCTGGGGAGCCACTTGAAGAGTTGAGCGACACAGAGCGTTTGAAAGCCATTCCTCTCTTTTCAAAATTAAGTCCTGCTTTTGATCCTCAAACAGGTCAAGCTATGACGGGACCCGTTGTTGGGTTTGCTGAAATTTCAGACACCTCTGAGGTGAATCAAATGCTCAGTGAACCTGAAGTGCAAGAGTTGTTGCCACGTGATTTGAGATTGCTTTGGGCTTCTGAGCCATCGGCAAGGTTCAATAATTTGATGCGACTTTATGCCATCAAGGCGGACACGAGAGATGGCAAAGCTCCATTAGATGGTTCGGTAATCGTTGATGCTTCACAGCAGTATGACCTCGGAGGAAATGTTGAAGTGGAAATGGTGATGAATAGCCAAGGAGCGCGTACCTGGAAAGAAATCACTGGGGAGGCAGCTTCTCAAGAGCCAAAACGAAGCGTAGCAGTTGTCCTTGACAACTATGTCTTTACTGCTCCTGTAGTACAAGGAGAGATTCCTACTGGACGTTCTTCTATCAGTATAGGTACTGGCACAAGAAATGAGCAAATTCAAGAAGCACTCGATTTATCCAACTTGCTTAAAGCGGGTGCGCTTCCTGCTCCTGCCAACATTGTTGATGAGAGCATCGTAGGTCCTTCATTGGGTCAAGAAAATATTGATGATGGTCTGAAGTCATTCATCATTGCTTTGGTCTGTGTGTTATTCTACATGTTCTTCTATTACAAGGGAGCAGGTATTGTATCAGACATTGCTTTGGTCGCAAACTTATTCTTCCTTATTGGAGCGCTTGCTTCAATTCAGGCAGCACTTACACTTCCTGGTATCGCAGGTATCGTCTTAACCATAGGTATGGCAGTTGATGCAAACGTGCTGATTTACGAACGTATCCGCGAGGAACTTCGACATGGAAAGGGCACTAAAGCCGCAATCAAAGAAGGGTATCAAAAAGCATACTCTGCTATTATTGATGCGAACTTAACGACATTGCTTACGGCTATTGTTCTTGTTACTTTGGGTACAGGGCCAATCAAAGGTTTTGCTACGGTTTTGATCATCGGTATATTTACTTCGCTCTTTTCAGCGATATTCATTACTCGATTGATTTTCGAGAGTCGTCTTTCGAACTCTAAGCCTGTTACTTTCTTTATGGGATGGTCAAAGAATATTTTGGTCAATGCCAACTTCCATTTCATTAGTAAGCGGAAGATCTCCTACACTATTTCATTGTTCTTGATCATTGTAGGAGTCGTGAGTATGGCCACACGTGGTCTTAACTTAGGAGTAGATTTTACTGGAGGTAGAACTTATACTGTTCGTTTTGATCAAACTGAAGATCTAGATAAGGTGAGAACAACTTTGGCTTCTTCATTCGTAAATGATGACGGAAACCAAATGCAGCCTGAAGTGAAAACGTATGGCGCTGCGAATCAAGTTAAGATCACAACGAAATTCTTGGTAGACAATGACAGTCAAGGTGCAGATCAAAGAGTAGAGGATGCACTCAACGCAGGACTTACTGAGCTAGGAGTAGGTTACTCCATAGAAGAATCAAGAAAGGTTGATCCTTCTATTTCGGATGACTTCCAAACTTCTTCTACCTCTGCTGTGATTTTCTCACTGATCATCATCTTCGCTTATATTGTTTTCCGATTTAAGAAATGGCAATACGGTGTTGGTGCAATCACAGCTATGTTCCACGATGTATTCGTGGTATTGGGAATATTCTCACTTGGTCACGGATGGCTTCCATTCTCTTTAGAAATTGATCAGGCCTTCATTGCGGCCATACTTACGGTTGTAGGTTATTCCATTAACGATACGGTAATTGTATTTGACCGAATTAGAGAGTACATGTCTGACCACAGAAAAGAGGGAATGGCCAGTGTTGTTAATAAGGCACTGAACAGTACGCTCACTAGAACATTGAATACGTCGATGACGACCTTCGTTGTTCTCTTGATCATCTTCATCTTTGGTGGAGAGTCTATTCGAGGATTTATCTTTGCATTGATGCTAGGTGTCCTTGTAGGAACTTATTCTTCGCTGTACATCGCTTCTCCCATTGTGGTTGACCTTACCGACAAGACAGGGACTTCACTAGAAGAGAAAAAAGAAGAAAAAGTGGTTCTGACTGCTTAATCAGCTCAATCGAAAATTGGAAAGAGGGGCTGATGCCCCTCTTTTTGTTTTGCCTCAATTCGTCACCTTTCACTTACATTTGCGCACATGAATTTGCTCAGTGTTTTATTAATAGGAATCAGCGGGGGAGAAATTATTGTCGTCTTTTTGTTTATTCTGATTTTCTTCGGATCAGATAAGATTCCTGGATTTGCTAGAACAATGGGTCGAACCATTCGGCAGGTGAAAGATGCCACAGGAGATATTCAGAGAGATATCCAAAATTCTGTCAAGGACGTGAAGGATGAGGCTAAGAAGGCTGAAACTTCTGTTCGGAGCACACTGGATCAAATGCACAAAGACGATAAAAAGGATTAGATGGAATTTATCCAGATAGTTGCAGGTCTATTACTATTGGTTTTAGGCGGTGATTATTTAGTGAAGGGAGCTTCTGGGATTGCACTTAAGATGGACATTCCACCCATGTTGGTTGGGATGACAGTAGTAGCCCTTGGTACTTCTTCACCCGAACTTGTCGTAAGCTTGAAAGCTGCTTTGGATGGAAAGCCCGATATCTCAGTAGGAAATGTCGTGGGATCCAATATCGCCAACGTTGCCCTCATCCTTGGAATCACAACCATTATTTTCCCAATGGCAATCCAGAAGCGAGCTCTTAAGGTCGACTGGCTCGTGATGATGGTTGCCAGCATTCTATTTTACCTCTTTGCCCTCGACGGTGGCTTTTCTCGATTTGAGGGAGGGCTGTTCCTCTCATTATTAGCCATCTTTATTGGTGTAAGCTTTTATCAAGCAAAGAAGAACAAAACAGATATTTTGAACGAAAGCGATGTGCTCAAACCCGAAACGGGTCGAAAATGGGGGGTCTTGGTTTTGTTTGTTGCTCTGGGAACCGTAGGATTGCTTTTAGGTGCACAGTGGTTTTTGTTGGGAGCAGAATCCATAGCGCGAAACTTCGGAGTTTCCGATCGGGTTATCGCCATTACCTTGGTCGCCTTTGGCACTAGCGTGCCCGAGCTCGCCGCATCCATCGTTGCAGCTTTTAAAAAGGAGACGGATATTTCATTGGGAAATATTGTCGGCTCAAACTTGTTTAACCTTTTTGCCATTATTGGAATTACCTCAATCGTTACTCCGATTCGAGTGGCCCCCGAAATTTTATCCAATGATATTTTTTGGATGTTGGGAACCTCATTTGCCATTTTACCTCTGGCATTAATAAAGATGCGTTTGGGTCGAATTGATGGAATTATTTTTCTGTCCACCTATGTGTTGTTTGTCTATTTGCTTCTGTCGACCCTATAAAAACACTCCTCTCTCAGCATTATTCTATCTTTTATTTCGGTAATACCCCAAAAAAAATGGGGGTGTTGACAATTTGTTAGCTTTTTTATGTCGGTTACCTGATGGTAAAAATTAATTTTGGCGAATAATTCCAAAAAACCACAATGGCAACTTTTAGATTTAAAGCATTAGAAGATGTATTGGGCAGAAAAGCTCTAACACATCAAGCCCCTTCAGACAAGATTTCTGACTATTTTGGTAAGAACGTTTTTAACATGAATCGCATGCGCGAACATGTGTCTGAGCAAGCCATGAAGGCTCTCATGGTTGCAATGGATACAGGCTCGCGAATCCCAAGAAGTCTTGCAGATCAGGTTGCGCTTGCCATGAAAGATTGGGCGATCGACAATGGTGCCACTCATTACACGCACTGGTTTCAGCCATTAACAGGGTCTACTGCAGAAAAGCACGACTCTTTCTTTACTCCATTGGAAAATGGACATTCCATGGAACGTTTCTCTGGTACTAATTTGGTGCAGCAAGAACCTGACGCTTCCTCTTTTCCAAATGGAGGAATTCGAAATACATTCGAAGCTCGAGGCTACACAGCATGGGATCCGTCTTCACCCGCTTTTATTATTGGAAAGACGCTCTGTGTTCCAACAATCTTTATAGCCTACACAGGTGAAGCGCTCGACAATAAGATGCCGCTTCTCAAATCAGTTCATGCCATTGACAAAGCTGCCGTGAGAGTTTGCAAGTACTTTGACAAGAATGTGAATAGAGTAATGACCACTCTTGGTTGGGAACAAGAGTATTTTTTAATTGACAGTGCACTATACAATGCGCGTCCAGATATTCAATTTACGGGTAGAGCACTTTTCGGGCATAACCCAGCGAAAGGACAACAACTCGATGATCACTATTTCGGAACCATTCCTGAAAGAGTTCACGCTTTCATGCGTGATTTTGAAATGGAGTCTCACCTATTGGGCATACCTGTTACCACAAGACACAATGAAGTAGCTCCGAATCAGTTTGAAGCTGCTCCAATGTTTGAAGAGGTAAACCTCTCAAACGATCACAACCTTCTTTTTATGGATATCTTAGAGAAGGTGGCACAGAAGCACCACTTTAGGGTACTTCTTCACGAGAAGCCCTTTGCAGGTCTAAATGGCAGCGGAAAACACAACAACTGGAGTTTGGCTACGGACACTGGTGTGAATTTGCTTGCGCCTGGTAAGAATCCAAAGTCGAACATGCAATTTTTGACTTTTTTAATCAATACCATCAAAGCCATTGCTGACAATGCCGACGTGCTGAGAGCAACAATTGCAACGGCAGGAAATGAACACCGCCTTGGTGCGAATGAAGCGCCACCAGCCATTATTTCTGTCTTCATTGGTTCGCAGCTGACACGGCTTCTAGATGATCTCGAAAAAAGTATCAAGGCTGGAAAAATGACTCCCGACGACAAGACTCAACTGAAGTTGAACATCGGGAAAATTCCCGAGATACTTTTAGACAATACTGATCGAAACAGAACTTCACCATTCGCCTTTACAGGAAATAAATTTGAATTCCGTGCGGTTGGTTCAACCGCCAATTGTGGAGTTCCTATGACTGGATTGAATGCAATCGTTGCAAAGCAGCTAGATCTCTTCGCCAATGAAGTAGATGCTGCTATCAAAAACGGTGTAAAGAGGGATGAGGCCATTTTGAAGGAGCTTCAGAAATTGATTACGGCCTCTAAGCAAATCAGATTCGAAGGAAACGGCTACGGTGATGAATGGGTAAAAGAAGCTAAAAAGCGAGGTCTAGCAAACGTCAAGGATGCGCCAAGAGCTCTCCTTGCTCTTAAGAGCAAAAAAGTAAAAGACCTTTACGGAGAGTTGGGTATCCTCACCGAACGAGAATTAGAAGCGAGAGTCGAGATTGAATTGGAGAAGTATCAAATGCAAATCCAGATTGAATCGCGTATGTGCGGAGAGGTGGCAAACAATTACATCCTTCCTGCGGCTTTGAGGTATCAAAAAATGTTGACCGACAATGTGAAGGGAATAATGGATGTTCTTTCAAAAGATGATGCGGAAAAATCGTCCAAAGTTCAGATAGGCCTTATTAAAGAAATTTCTGAACGGGTAGAAGTGATCAAGACGTCGATTGATGAAATGATTGAAGAAAGAAAAAAGGCAAACAATATAGAAGATGCTGAAAAGAAAGCAGAGGCGTATTGCGATAAGGTTAAGCCATTTATGGGCGTAATAAGGTATCATGCTGACAAGCTAGAACTCATCGTCGACGATGAGATGTGGCCCTTGCCAAAACTCAGAGAAATACTCTTTACTAAATGATTTTAAAAGGCTCCTTTGGGAGTCTTTTTTTTTTGGACTTCAATAGTCTTGCTCTTCCTTTTAGGCTCGTTTGTAGGAAATAATTATTTTCGGGCATTCTTTTCACTACATGACTAATTTCAACACGATGATTTTTACGAAAGGGTTATTTACTTTTTGCCTCGCTGCACTGGTGTCGGTATCGCTTATGGCTCAGGCTGATCAGTTCACTAAAGAGGCTGATAATGCCTATGCGAACGAGGCCTATTTTGAGGCTATTGACCTTTATAAGAAGGCTTATTCAAAAGAGTCCGACTCGGAGGAAAAGTCGCGTATGCTCTTCCAAATCGCAGAATCGTACCGAATGATTCTAGATTATGACCAACAAGTTATTTGGTACAATAAAGCGCTGAAGGCACAATACGACAATCCAGAGGCATTTCTCTACTTGGCTCAGGCCTATCACCGTCAGGGTGACTTTGCCCAGGCCATTGAGTATTACAATAAATACAAAGACGCAGCCCCCGACCCATTGAAGGCCGAAATCGGTTTGGAGCAGGCTGAAATTGCCAAAGAATTTAGAGACAACCCATCTCGTTATATTGTCCAAAATGAAATATTGCTCAATTCTGCTGAGTATGACTTCTCACCTGGATGGGCAGGAGATGACTTCAATACCATTTACTTCAGTTCTTCTCGTCAAGGTGCCCAGGGTATGGCGATAGACCTTAGAACAGGAGAAAGTTTCCAAGATATTTTCTTCACTACTCGTGATCAAAAAGGAAAATGGAGCGAGCCTGAGCGCTTAACCTACCGCATCAATACCATTCACAATGAAGCTACACCACGCTTGACTAGTGCCTTTGACATGATGGTGTTCACGAGGTGCGAGAGTTCAAAAGATAACAACAAAGGGTGTAATGTGATGATTACTCGCAAAACGGGAGAGCAATGGTCAACCGCACAAGTAGTAGAAGTGAAGAATGATCAAAGTACAGAAAACACTACGGCAGGTCATCCCGCTTTGACGGTCGATGAGACGCACATTGTTTTTGCCAGTGATATGCCGGGAGGAATGGGAGGAAGAGATCTTTGGATTGCTCCTTTCGACAAAGCCTCAATGACGGCAGGTACACCTGTAAATTTAGGTCCTTCGATAAATACAAAGGGGGACGAGATGTTCCCTTTCATTCGTCAGAATGGCGCACTCTACTTCGCTTCAAGCGGACTCATCGGAATGGGTGGCATGGATAACTTCGTTGCTGAAAGCAATGGAGAAAATACTTGGGGAAATGTTGAGAACCTTGGAGCGCCAATCAATTCGATTGGCCACGATTTTGGAATTATCTGGGAAGGAGATTCTGAAAGAGGGTACTTCTCGTCAGACCGCAACGGAGGAAAAGGAAAGGATGATATATACTCGTTTAATCTTCCACCACTGCTATTCGCTCTTGACGGTGTAGTTTATGACAAGGACACGCAACAACCAGTATCTGAGGCTACCATCAAAGTTATTGGGAGCGATGGAGCTTCATTCGAAGCTTCGACAGATGCAGGTGGAGCCTTCTCTTTTGCAGAAAAAGGAGAGGAACGTTACATCAATCCTGAAACGAATTATTCGATTGAAGTTTCGAAACCAGACTACCTCGTAGCAAAGGATCAAATCAGCACGGTGGGTATTCCTGAATCCACTACATTTTTGAAAGAATACTTCATCACATTTACTGCTCCTGATAAGGCCATCGAATTCCCAGAAGTTCGGTATGCATACAACAAGGCAGAACTTCAAGTAAATGATGAGGTAAACTCTTTGGATTCATTGGACTTTCTTTTCAATGTATTGTCAGACAACCCAACGATTATCATCGAACTGCAGGCGCACACAGATTCTAGAGGTAAGGATCCTTACAACAAAGACCTTTCTCAAAGAAGGGCTGAAAGTTGTGTTCAATATTTGTCGTCTAAGGGAATTCCTACTGAGCGAATGGTGGCCAAAGGATACGGCGAAGGCAAACTTCGGATAAGCGACAAACAGATTGCTGCCTTGGCAACCGAAGAAGAAAAAGAAGCCGCTCACCAGAAGAATAGACGGACGGAATTCACTGTACTAAGTTTCGATTACGTGCCGATGGAAGAGTCGGACAACTAGATACTTTTATATACTTTCTAGGCATTCCAAATCTTTTGGGATGCCTTTTTTTATTTTATAAATGAGTCAAGAGAAAAGATACCAAGCCAGAGGAGTAAGTGCTGGAAAGGAAGATGTTCATGCCGCTATCAAAAACATGGATAAAGGCCTTTTTCCAAAAGCTTTCTGCAAGATTGTTCCCGACTACCTCACTGGCAGTGATGACCACTGTTTGGTGATGCACGCTGACGGTGCTGGAACAAAATCGTCTTTGGCGTATGCTTATTGGAAAGAAACGGGTGATCTTTCCGTTTGGAAGGGAATTGCTCAGGATGCATTGATCATGAATATCGATGACCTTTTATGCGTGGGCTGTGTCGATAAAATATTGGTGAGCTCGACGATTGGGCGAAACAAGAACCTGATCACCGGTGAAGTCATCAAAGCCTTGATCGAAGGCACCGAAGAAGTGCTGGAAAGTCTTCGGTCGATGGGGATAGAGGTCAGAAGTACAGGCGGCGAAACAGCCGATGTAGGTGACTTGGTTAGAACAGTGATTGTAGACAGCACGGTCACTTCTAGAATGCGTCGTGATGAAGTGGTCGACAATTCGAATATCAAACCCGGTCAAGTGATCGTCGGGCTATCCTCAACAGGACAAGCCTCCTACGAAAGTGAATACAACGCAGGTATGGGCAGCAATGGCTTAACCTCGGCAAGACACGACGTGTTTAGCTCTGAGGTGGGTCAAAAGTTCCCCGAGACATACGACCCTGCCGTGCCGAAAGATCTTGTCTATTCAGGTGCATATGCGCTCACAGATCGAGTGGATTCAATGCCGATTGATTTAGGCAAAGCGGTACTTTCCCCAACTCGGACATATGCCCCCGTTATAAAGGCAATTTTGGAAAAAGGGCGAGAACAAATTGGCGGAATGGTTCACTGCAGTGGTGGAGCACAAACCAAGGTTTTACATTTTATTGACGAGTACCATATTATCAAAGACAATTTATTCCCTGTTCCACCGCTATTCAAAGTCATTCAAGAAACTTCGGGTACTGACTGGAAGGAAATGTACAAGGTTTTCAATATGGGACACCGGATGGAAATCTATTGCGATCCAGCTTTTGCCAATACGATTATAGAAATTTCTAAATCCTTTGATATCGATGCGCAAATCGTGGGAAGGGTAGAAGAAGGAGAGAAAGCTTTGACCATAACTAGTGAAAATGGAACATTCCAATACGATTAAGCAATGAACGAAAAAGAGATATTGTCAAAATTGGGTGCCATCAAAGATCACTACCTCGAGGTAGGAAAAAGGATCATTGATCCTGAGGTTATAATGGATACCAAGCGCTACGTCAAGTATTCCAAAGAATACAAGGAGTTGGAACCCGTTGCCGAAGCGTTTGATAGCTACAAATTGCTTTATGATAATATAGACAATGCCAAGGAGATCATCCAAAATGAAACGGATGCGGACTTCAAGGAAATGGCCAAAGCAGAGCTCAATGAGCTTTTAGGCGAAAAAGGAAAGCTGGAGGAAGAAATTAAACTTCTTCTAATTCCCAAGGATCCCGAGGATTCTAAGAATGCTGTTGTCGAAATTCGCGGTGGAACTGGAGGAGACGAAGCCGCTATTTTCGCTGGAGACCTCTTTAGGATGTACTCAAAGTACGTCGAGAGCAAAGGGTGGAAGATGGAGATGGTCGACACCAATTACGGTTCGTCAGGAGGCTTTAAAGAAGTCATCTTCAATGTAACGGGAAACAATGTCTACGGAATCATGAAGTACGAGGGTGGAGTTCACCGTGTACAACGAGTTCCTCAAACGGAAACCCAAGGAAGAGTTCACACCAGTGCAGCTACGGTTATCGTTTTACCCGAAGCCGAAGAATTTGATGTGGAGGTTAAGGAATCAGATCTTCGTGTAGATAGTTATTGCAGTTCTGGGCCAGGAGGACAGTCTGTGAACACAACCTACTCAGCTATTCGATTGACGCACCTTCCAAGTGGCGTTGTCGCTCAATGCCAAGATCAAAAGTCGAAGTTGAAGAATTACGACAAAGCACTCAGCGTGCTTCGTTCACGGATCTATGAAATCGAGCTTCAGAAAAAGTTGGCGCTCGACTCCGAAAAGCGAAAGTCAATGGTCTCTTCGGGTGATCGATCGGCAAAAATTAGAACGTACAATTACTCACAAGGTCGAGTTACGGATCACCGAATAAATTTGACAATCTACAATCTTTCGGGGGTAATGGATGGAGACCTTGATGAAATTATTGAATCCCTGCGTGTAGCTGAGAATGCCGAAAAACTTCAAGCTAGCATAGAAACATAGACATGAAGAAAGCCGATCTGGTTCAATTAATACACGAGAGAAAAAGCTTTCTCTGCGTTGGTTTGGATCCGAATCCCGAGAAGATGCCACAGCATATTCTTGAGATGGATGATCCGCTCTTCGAGTTCAATAAGCGCATCATCGATGCAACACGAGACTTCTGTGTCGCCTACAAGCCCAATACGGCTTTCTATGAGTCCCATGGAGCCAAAGGTTGGGAAGCTTTGAAGAAGACCAGAAACTACATCGGTTCCAGTCATTTTACCATTGCAGATGCCAAGCGCGGCGATATTGGCAATACTTCGGGTATGTATGCGAAGGCATTTTTCGAAGATTCGGATTTTGACTCAGTAACCGTTGCCCCATATATGGGCAGCGATTCGGTAAAACCCTTTCTTGGGTACGATGGCAAATGGGTTATTTTACTTGCGCTCACTTCAAATCAAGGTGCCGACGACTTTCAGTTCTTCTCTTCCAAGGAGGGTGAAAAGCTTTTTGAAAGAGTCCTTCGAGTAAGTCAGCTCTGGGGCGATGATCAAAACATGATGTACGTAGTAGGAGCAACACGGCCCGAGAAGCTCAAAGAAATCCGCAAGATTATACCCAATCATTTTCTTCTAGTTCCTGGAGTCGGTGCTCAAGGAGGTAGCCTTGAAGAAGTCTGTAAATATGGCTTGAATGCCGACGTAGGTCTTTTGGTAAATTCAAGTCGTGGCATCATTCACGCCAGCTCTGGAAGAGATTTTGATGAGGTTGCGCGTGCTGAAGCTCAGAAGATTGCAGAGAAAATGAAGGTTATTTTGTCTTAGATTTTTTTATCTTGATGGAAATTCGTGATGATGAACGAGGATTTCCTTCACTATTTATGGAAGCATAGACAATTCGATCCATCCAACCTCAAAACCGAGCAAGGCGAAGAGCTAGACATTATTCATACTGGCTACCACAACGAAAATGCTGGCCCTGATTTCCTAGATGCCCGAGTCCGAATCAATGGAACGCTGTGGGCGGGAAATATCGAAATCCACATCGTCTCTTCCGATTGGCATAAGCATGGTCATCAAAATGACCCAGCATACGACAATGTCGTTCTGCATGTAGTATACAATCAAGACAAAGAAGTCGAAGCTCCCAAGGGAAGTATTATTTCTTCGCTCGTATTGAAGGATAGAATCGATTATCAATCCTACCGCAAATACAAAGCCTGGGTCGCTGAAGGGAAGTTCATTCCCTGCGATAAAATTGTCAATCAGGTTCCCCAGCTTATCAAAACTTCTGCAGTGCATGCCGCTGCGGTGGAGCGACTATCTGTAAAATCTGAGATTTCTCGAGATCATCTTTTGCAGACAAAAGGAGATATGGAGGGTGCCTTCTATAGAATCTTTCTGCGGGCGCTCGGGATGAAAGTCAATGCGCTGCCATTTGAGCAATTGGCTCGAATTACACCTTATGAACTCATCCGAAAGGTGAGTCCCAGTAGAATTCAGCTGGAGTCTTTACTCCTCGGTCAAGCCGGCTTTTTGGCTGAAGCCAAAACGGACAACCCCCATGTAAGCCAATTGAAATCCGAGTATGATTTCTTGAAAAAGAAGCACCGTTTAAATCCAATGCCAATTTCAGCTTGGAAGCTCTTTAGGCTCCGACCCCAAAATTTTCCTCAGGTGCGTCTGGCGCAATTGGCCATTTTTTACCACCAACATTCTTCCGTTGCCAGAGCCATTTCCGAAATGGAAAGTCCAGAGGTTTTGTATGATTTTTTTTCAGTAAAAATTGAAGATGGGTTTTGGTTAAACCACTATACTTTGGATTCTGAATCCCCCGCTCGCAGGAAATCTTTTGGTAAAGATTTTCTCAAGCATCTGGTGATCAACGCTGTGGTTCCTTTTGTTTTTTCTCTGGCCGATTACAATCGCGATGAATCGCATCGGGAAAGGGCTATAAAATTATTGGAAAGTCTCCCGTCGGAAAGAAATTCTATTATTCGTAGTTTTGAAAAACTTGACTTTACGCTTGAATCTTCTTTCGACTCCCAAGGGATCATACAACTGAAGAATAGCTTCTGTGATAAAAAGAAGTGCCTGCGCTGTAAAGTTGGTATACATTTAATGAAGCACTATGCAGAAGTTGGTTAGCCATATTTACACATTCTTCGAAAAAAAAGCCTTCGGAGTTTGCGATTGGTGGGGTAGGATTTTAGGAATTTCTTCCTCTAAAGTTCGCATGTACTTCATCTACATTTCTTTTATCACTTTGGGCTCACCCCTCATCGTTTATCTATTTATGGCGTTTTGGTTGGAGCAAAAAGATGTCTATCGCATGCGCCGTAAAAAGACCATTTGGGATCTCTAGATACCACCTCCTCGACTATTGTATTTTGTCAGAACACGGAATTTTAGTTCTTTAGCAAGCTGAGCATTGGTGATGGTGCGCGCACAATTCAAACTATGAAGAAAATTTCCTCCTTTTTCGGAGCCATTTTGTTAACTGCCTTGTCTGTAAATGCGCAGCTTGAGGCCACTCTCGAAGTTTCAAATGACAGTGAAAATATTAAAGATGGGAGGGCCGAAGTGGTCGTTAGCGATGGCGTTCCTCCATACGTTTATAAATGGTCGAACCCTGATACTCCGCTCAGCTCGTCTAAAAGCAAGGGTCTAACTGAAGGGCTCGATTTTAGTGTTACGGTTACCGATGCTGTTGGGAGCACTGTGACATTGGAAGGAGAAGTGCCAGCGGAGTCGACGGAAGAAAACATCAATTCCATCTTCTTACCTATTGTCGGAGGACTATCATCTGTTCTTTTTTGGGATCCCTTTGAGGCCATTGGTATTTACGACCCAGTAGTCTATGCCGACGAGTTACCAGTTTTTGCCACTGGATTTAAAGAGGATAAAGTTCAGCGTATTTTCATGATGAAATGGTACGCTTCCAATGGCTCTGAAGTCTCGAAAGGCGACAGAATCGCTTTGATAAGAAGAAATTCGAATGACACTTTGAGTGTTTATGCTAAAGACTCCGGTACATTGGTTCACACCTTTTCCGAAGGCGAAATGGTCTTCGATCGCAGTGATGTGCAAGCTATGGCTGGTATCGAAACAGGCATAATGGCGCGCATCACATTCAATGAGCCTCGGCCTTTGCTTACCGCAAACGGTGATGTTCAGAAAAAGAATATTCCATTCATCGTTGTGTGGCTGGTAGCTGGTGCCATCTTCTTTACCCTCAAGATGAGGTTCATTAATTTCAAAGGAGTGAAGCATGCATTTCAATTGGTGGCGGGTAAGTACGACGATCCAGACGATAAAGGAAAAGGAGAGGTTACGCATTTTCAGGCACTTACAACTGCTCTTTCTGCTACCGTAGGTCTGGGGAATATCGCGGGTGTTGCCGTGGCCATCGTGGTAGGTGGGCCAGGAGCAACATTTTGGATGATTGCTGCTGGGTTACTGGGAATGGCTTCAAAATTTACCGAGTGTACGCTTGGTGTGAAATATAGATTGATCAACGACAAAGGAGAAGTTTCAGGTGGGCCCATGTATTACTTGAGTCAAGGCCTCGAAAAGCGAAATATGAAAGGCTTAGGGAAAGTCCTTGCGGGCCTTTTCGCTGTTCTTTGCATTGGTGGATCTTTCGGCGGTGGAAATATGTTTCAGGCCAATCAAGCTTTTGTGCAGGTATCTAGTAAGGTGCCACTCTTCGAAGGAAACGGTGCACTCTTTGGTGCAATTCTAGCCATTTTAGTCGGCTTGGTTATCGTTGGAGGTATTAAGAGTATTGCCAAGGTTACTGACAAGATCGTACCTGTTATGGTTGGTGTTTATGTTGGTTTTGCCTTAATTATCATTCTGATTCATATCGAAAATATCGGTGCTGCCTTTCAAGCGATTTTCGACGGAGCTTTTTCACCTTCCGCCATGAAGGGAGGAGTAATAGGAGTATTGATCGTTGGTTTCCAAAGAGCAGCCTTTTCGAATGAGGCAGGCGTTGGTTCTGCTTCCATTGCTCACTCAGCTTCTAAAACAAAACATCCCGTTAGTGAAGGAGTTGTAGCTCTTCTAGAGCCCTTCGTAGATACGGTTCTAGTATGTACCATGACCGCTCTAGTTTTGATCTTCACGGGCTTTGCTACCGACCCTGCGGGGCTGACAGGATCTGAATTGACCTCTGCAGCGTTTAGCAATGTATTCCCTTGGTTTGATTGGGTCTTGCTTATCGCAATAGTGTTGTTTGCTTTCTCCACCATGATCTCATGGTCTTATTACGGTCTGAAAGCTTGGAGTTACCTTTTTGGCAATTCGAAAAAAGCTGAATACCTCTATAAACTGATCTTCCTCGTTTTCATTGTAATTGGATCTTCTGTAGGACTTGGAAGTGTCTTGGACTTTTCCGATCTCATGATCTTGGGAATGGCCTTCCCGAATATCCTCGGACTTCTCATTATGTCAAACGAAGTAAGAGATGATTTAAAATCGTATTTTAAACGAATCAAATCAGGGGAGATAAAGCAGTTTAAATAAAACGATGGTGGAAGATGCTTGAACGGGTCAAATCATATTTTAGGCATTACCGTTCTGAGCGTCGAGGAGTAATCGTTCTCGCCATTGTCCTTTTTTTAGCTGTAGCTGGCGTTGAAGTCTTCAGACTGTTTTACGAACCCAAGGTCGAAAGAATAGATATTCTTTTGACCAGCGAAGACGAATCAGAAGAAAATGATCAAGTCGCATTTTCAGTTGGCACCTCAGAAATTATTCCCTTCACGTTTAATCCCAATTCCCTGAACGATTCAGGATATGCTGCTCTTGGTTTTTCCGAAAAGGAGATAAAAACATTGAGGAATTACCAAAAGGCAGGAGCAAGTTTTGAAATCAAGCGTGACTTTGCCAAGCTTTTCTTTGTGGATGAAGAAGAGTATGCCAACCTCGAGCCTTTCATTGATTTGCCTGAATCAAAACCGAAGAAAGAGTATTCTTCATCATATGACAAGACTTCGAGAAAACCGAAAGTCAAATGGTCTGATACGGCATCTACCTCTATTTATGCTTACGAGGAGTTTACTTGCAATATCAATACAGCCGATACTAACGAGCTGAAAAAATTGAATGGAATCGGCTCGTTTTATGCAAAAAAGATTATCGAGTACCGAGAAGAATTGGGAGGTTTTCACAGCATTGCACAGCTTGGGGAAATGTGGAAAATGACCCCTGACAAAATTGATAAATTTGCCGATCAAGTGATTCTCGATCGTTCAGAAATAAGGCAGATTGAGATCAATTCCGCTTCGGCGCACGCCCTTTCTCAGCATCCTTATTTGAGTTTTGGCGAAGCAAATAAAATAGTGTTGAAAAGGGAAGAGGCAGGGGGCTACGTCGATTCGAAGGCATTCTGTTCTTCGGGTTTGTTAGATGCTGATTTATGCCGTAAACTTGTGCCCTACCTTAATTTTACTGAATGAATCTTCGAGAAGAACTCCTTTCTATAATTCGCGATGTGCCTGATTTCCCGAAGCCAGGCATTCTTTTTCGTGACATAACGCCGATACTTGAAAACCCCCAGGTGAGTCGAGCTGTTGTAAACGAAATGATGCATCAGCTTGAAGGAATGAAGATTGACGCTGTGGCTGGTATTGAAAGCCGAGGCTTTTTGTTTGGGCTTCCGCTGGCAATGGAAATGAACGTGCCTTTTATCGCGATTAGAAAGAAAGGAAAACTCCCCGCAGAAACAGTGGAGTATAGCTACGATCTGGAATACGGAAGTGCAACTATCGAGATGCACAGAGGGGTAGTGGAGCCAGGTATGAATGTGCTCATTCACGATGATCTTTTAGCTACTGGCGGCACAGCCGTGGCTAGCAGAGAACTCATTCATCTTGAAGGAGGAACCGTGGCTGGATTCTCTTTTCTGATCGAATTGAAGGGTTTGCTCGGAAGGGAGAGACTCGCTGAAACTGATAAGCCGATTTTAAGCGTTGTAGATTACGATTGAACCACCAACTAAAAAATAGATGAATTCACAACTAACAGAAAACCAAAGGATGATTGCACAAATGGTGCAAGATTTTGGTGAGCGGGAAATTCGCCCGCATTTTATGGAATGGGATGAGGATCAGTATTTCCCCATCGAAACCATGAAGAAAATGGGAGAGCTTGGTCTCCTAGGAGTTTTTGTTCCCGAAGAATATGGAGGATCGGGTTTCGGCTACTACGAATACTATACGGCTGTTTCCGAAATAGCGAAGATTTGCGGGTCGTTAGGACTTTCAGTTGCAGCGCATAACTCGCTTTGTACGGGTCATATATTGGCCTTTGGCTCGGAAGAGCAAAAGAAAAAGTGGCTTCCAAAACTGGCAACAGGAGAGTGGATAGGTGCATGGGGGCTGACGGAAAGTAATACAGGTTCCGATGCTTTGAGAATGAAGACCACAGCCGTGAAAGATGGCAACGAGTGGGTGATCAACGGTACGAAAAATTGGATCACTCATGGAATCAGTGGGGATGTAGCCGTTGTTCTCGTTCGAACAGGTGAGTTGCTCGACTCTCGCGGAATTACTGCCTTTGTGGTAGAACGTGGGACGCCCGGTTTCAAAGCTGGAAAGAAGGAGAATAAGATGGGAATGCGTGCTTCGGAAACCGCTGAGCTGGTTTTTGAGGATTGTCGAGTTCCAGAAGAGAATGTTTTAGGAAACCTTGGAGAAGGGTTTATTCAAGCCATGAAGGTTCTTGATGGCGGAAGAATCTCAATCGCTGCTTTGTCGCTGGGAATTGCTAAAGGCGCTTATGAAGCGGCTTTGAAATACAGCAAGGAGAGAGAGCAGTTTGGTAAGCCGATTTCGAGCTTTCAAGCCATTGCATTCAAGCTTGCCGACATGGCGACTGAAATTGAAGCTGCAGAATTGTTGACCCTTCAGGCAGCCGATCTCAAGAATAGAAAACAAGAAATGACGAAGGAATCTGCCATGGCGAAATACTATGCCTCAGAAGTCGCTGTAAGAGTAGCGAATGAGGCTGTTCAAATTTTTGGTGGGTACGGTTATACCAAAGATTTTCCGGTTGAGAAATTTTACAGAGACAGCAAACTTTGTACGATAGGAGAAGGAACTAGCGAGATTCAAAAGCTCGTGATTTCGAGAAAAATTCTTTCTTGATAATTACATAATTTAATTCATATATTTGCAGCCCAAAATTGAATACAGACACATGCTTATTATACCAGTTAAAGAAGGCGAAAACATCGAGCGAGCTCTTAAAAAGTTCAAGAAGAAATACGACCGTACGGGAGTAGTTAAAGAATTGCGTCGTCGTCAACAATTCATCAAACCTTCCATTGTGAAGCGTAAAGAGAAATTGAAAGCCATTTATGTAAATAAAGTATACGGCGATAACGATTAGTAAGCTTGTAATTTAGATATTTAAGGCAGCCACTTGTGGCTGCCTTTTTTTATGATCGAAAAATTCCTGGCATATCTTCAGTTCGAAAAGAACTACAGCATTCACACCCTGGAGGCCTACCGCGGTGACCTAGAGAATATTTCTACCTACTTAGAGAAAAGCTTTGATTGTGATCTTGAAATGGGTTCTCACCACTTCCTAAGGTCATGGATGGTGGATGCGCTCGAATCTGGATCTTCTCCCTCAACCATAAAAAGACGAGTCAGCGCCCTTAAGTCATTTTTCAAATGGAGGAAAAAAACCTACGGTGTGATGAGCGATCCCACAGCCAAACTGGTTCTTCCCAAGATGCCAAAGAGGCTTCCTGTCTTCGTTGAAGAGGCCGCGTTAAATACCGATCGACACAAAGAGATTTTTGATGAGTCTCATGACGGAATAAGAGATCAGGTAATCATAGAACTCTTCTACAATACTGGAATTAGATCTGCGGAACTTATCGGTTTAAGAATGAATGCAGTTGATTTTGAGCAAGGTGCAATAAAAGTTCTAGGAAAGCGGAACAAAGAACGAATAGTACCCGTAGGAATACCAATGATAGCCGCCCTTAGATCTTATCTTCAAGTCCGATTTGACCTCCAAAATATTCAAGACACTGAGTATTTTTTTCTTACCCTAAAGGGAAAGAAGCTATATCCCAAGCTTGTATATCGAATTGTCAATGACTACCTATCTATGGTTAGTTCAATTGGTAAAAAGAGCCCACATGTTTTAAGGCACACTTTTGCTACGCATATGCTCAACAAAGGAGCAGACATAAATGCGATCAAAGAACTGTTAGGTCATTCATCCTTGGCAGCTACTCAAGTATACACACACAATAGTGTGGAACAATTGATCAAAGTATACCGGAGCAGTCATCCTAAAAGTTGAATTAAATTAGTTACTAACCCTAAAAATATTGGTCAACATGCAGATTAATGTTCACTCCATTCAATTCAAAGCAGATGTTAAATTGATAAACTTCATTGAGACCCGACTTCAAAAACTGGAGCAGTTTCACGATAAGCTTATAGATGCGAACGTGTACCTCAAGGTCGAGAAGAACAATGAGAGAGGAAATAAGATTGCCGAAATCAAATTGAATATGCCAGGTAAAGACTTATTTGCCAAAAGGCAGGCAGCCAGTTTTGAGGAAGCCACTGATCACGTGGTCGAGGCATTAAGACGGCAGATAAAGAAAACAAAAGAAAAACGAGCGCTAGCTTAGCTCACCGCACAAAAGAACTAGTTAATATGACCACCCCAAAACGGGGTGGTTTTTTTATTTATTGAAGTCAAAAAGCGCTCGCGCTTTTTTTTTTCGGGGAGAGGTGAATTCTTTTTTTTGCTTTCTTTCTTTTCGACTGAAATCTTTTATACATTTGCAGACCTTTTTGGAGAAAGGGAGGACAGCAGTGTCTGGAAAGTTCTAAAAATATTGATTTTGCCGATGTAGCTCAGCTGGCTAGAGCAGCTGATTTGTAATCAGCAGGTCGGGGGTTCGAGTCCCTCCATCGGCTCTGATATTTAATGTATTGAATGGGGAGATACTCAAGCGGCCAACGAGGGCAGACTGTAAATCTGCTGGTTTCACCTTCGCAGGTTCGAATCCTGCTCTCCCCACAGGTATAAAGAGTTTAAGCGGGAGTAGCTCAGTTGGTAGAGCATTAGCCTTCCAAGCTAAATGTCGCGAGTTCGAGTCTCGTCTCCCGCTCTACTCTTTACCAAGCCGATGTAGCTCAGGGGTAGAGCGCGTCCTTGGTAAGGACGAGGTCACGGGTTCAATTCCCGTCATTGGCTCACAGATTAGGCATTTTGCACTAGAAATAAGAATAACATAATCATTTAAACTACTTAGCAATGGCTAAAGAACAATTTGATCGCTCCAAACCTCACCTTAACATAGGTACCATTGGTCACGTTGACCACGGTAAAACGACGTTGACTGCAGCGATCACCGCAGTGCTTGCAGGTAAAGGCCTGTCTGAATTGAAGTCTTTCGACTCAATTGATAATGCGCCCGAAGAAAAAGAGCGCGGTATTACAATCAACACGTCACACGTTGAGTATACGACATTAACTCGTCACTACGCACACGTTGACTGTCCTGGTCACGCTGATTACGTGAAGAACATGGTAACTGGAGCTGCCCAAATGGATGGAGCTATATTAGTAGTTGCTGCAACTGATGGCCCAATGCCACAAACGCGCGAGCACATCCTTCTTGGACGCCAAGTAGGAGTTCCACGTATCGTTGTTTTCATGAACAAAGTGGACATGGTAGACGATGAGGAACTTCTCGAACTAGTTGAGATGGAAATTCGTGAGCTGCTTTCTTTCTACGAATATGATGGAGACAACACACCTGTAATCGCTGGTTCTGCACTTGGTGCTTTGAATGGTGAAGAGAAGTGGGTTAAGACGGTAGAGGAATTGATGGATGCTGTTGATGTTTGGATTGAAATTCCACCACGTGAAATCGACAAAGATTTCTTGATGCCTGTAGAGGATGTATTCTCTATTACAGGTCGTGGAACAGTTGCTACAGGTCGTATCGAAACAGGAGTTATTAACTCTGGTGACGAGGTTGACATTGTAGGAATGCAAGTTGAAAAATTGAAATCAGTAGTTACTGGTGTTGAGATGTTCCGTAAAATCCTTAACAGGGGTGAAGCGGGAGATAACGTAGGATTGCTTCTACGTGGTGTAGAAAAAGCAGCGATTCGTCGCGGTATGGTTATTTCTAAGCCAGGATCTATTACACCTCACACTAAATTCAACGCTGAAATTTACGTGTTGAAGAAAGAAGAAGGTGGACGTCACACTCCATTTCACGATAAGTATCGTCCTCAGTTCTACTTTAGAACTACCGACGTTACTGGTGAGATCATCCTTGGTGAAGGCCGTGAAATGGTAATGCCTGGGGATAATGTATCTATCGTGGTAGAATTGATCGTTCCTGTAGCGATGGACAAAGGTCTCCGTTTTGCGATCCGCGAAGGTGGTCGTACGGTGGGTGCTGGTCAGGTAACTGAGATTATTGAGTAATTAAATAACATAACTTGACAGTGAAGGTGGATGCCAATTTGGCGTTCACCTTTCCCCGTCAATACACGGGTGTAGCTCAGCTGGTAGAGCACTGGTCTCCAAAACCAGGTGTCGGGAGTTCGAGTCTCTCCACCCGTGCAAATAAAAAACAAGAAACGTGGCTAGTCTTCAAACAACGTTCAAAGAGTCTTACGATGAGTTGGTTCACAAAGTGACCTGGCCTTCGTGGAAACAATTGCAAAGCAGTAGTATTCTAGTGCTTGTAGCATCACTTATCATTGCGGGGATTATTTTCGTGATGGATTATGTTTTCGGTGTACAAGTGGTAGAAATTGGTAGCGATGGTTTCCAGTGGAGAGGAATTCTCGGTTTTATTTATGACTTATTAGCCGACCTATAATAGTATGGCAGATTCTGCATCAAAAAAGTGGTATGTCGTTCGAGCGATCAGCGGCAAAGAGAAGAAGGTTAAGGATATGATCGAGTTAGAGATTAGCCGAAGCAATCTTGCTCACCATGTAGCCCAGGTACTGATCCCAACGGAGAAGGTATTTCAAATACGTAATGGCAAGAAGATTAGCAAAGAGCGAAACTTCTTTCCTGGTTATGTTTTGATTGAAGCTGATTTGGTAGGAGAAGTTCCTCACCTTATTAAAGGAGTCAATAATGTCATCGGTTTTTTGGGATCTGAGAAAGGGGGGGACCCTGTTCCTTTGAGAACCAATGAGGTGAATAGAATATTAGGAAAAGTTGATGAGCTCGCCGAAAGCGAAGAAGAAATCAATATTCCATATGTAGTCGGAGAGAACGTTAAAGTTGTCGATGGCCCATTCAATAACTTTAACGGAGTGATTGAAGAAGTAAACGAAGAGAAGAAGAAACTTAAAGTGATGGTTAAGATTTTCGGACGGAAAACACCGCTCGAGCTTGGCTACCTTCAAGTTGAGAAAGACGGATAATTATTAACTAAACAACGGATACACCAGAGTCCCTTGGCCACTTTGTGAGAGTGGTCGCTTCCAGAGACACTGAATATCATAAATTAAAAACCCAAACTTGATATGGCTAGAGAAGTAAGCGGGCTAATCAAGCTGCAAATTAAAGGTGGGGCTGCCAATCCTTCACCTCCAGTCGGACCGGCACTCGGTGCGAAAGGAGTGAATATAATGGAGTTCTGCAAGCAGTTTAACGCTCGTACACAAGATCAAGCTGGAAAAGTTTTACCGGTAGTCATTACCGTTTATATCGATAAGTCTTTTGACTTCATCGTGAAAACTCCTCCTGCAGCTGTGCAACTCCTTGAAGCTGCCAAGCTCAAATCTGGTTCTGCTGAATCAAATCGTCAAAAAGTGGGAAATGTTTCCTGGGATCAAGTTCGCGCGATCGCAGAAGATAAAATGCCCGATTTGAACGCTTTCACAGTAGAATCTGCAATGAAAATGGTAGCAGGGACCGCACGTAGCATGGGGATAAATGTCAAGGGTGCAAGCCCTTTTAACGGTTAAAACTTTTTTATGCGAGTATCTAAGAAAAGAAAAGAAGCGCTAGGCAAGTTCGATCCAACTAAAGTCTACTCTCTGGAAGAAGCATCTGGTATTGTGAAAGAAATTTCTACTACCAAATTCGATTCCTCAGTAGATTTGGCTGTTCGGCTTGGCGTGGATCCTAGAAAAGCAAACCAGATGGTTAGGGGAAGTGTTTCCCTACCACATGGTACAGGTAAAGACGTCCGAGTTTTAGTACTCTGCAACCCTGACAAAGAAGCTGATGCCACTGAGGCAGGTGCTGATTTTGTTGGATTAGACGAGTACATTGAAAAAATTAAGGGCGGCTGGACCGATGTTGATGTAATTATTACAACTCCAAACGTAATGGGGAAAGTTGGGGCATTAGGAAGAATTTTAGGGCCACGTGGTCTTATGCCTAATCCCAAAACTGGAACTGTAACGATGGATGTTGCGAAAGCTGTTAGTGATGTAAAAGCAGGTAAAATCGACTTCAAAGTTGACAAATACGGCATCATCCACGCTACTGTAGGTAAAGCATCTTTTGATGCTCAGAAAATTCGCGAGAACGCAAAAGAAGTTTTGCAAACTCTCATGAAGTTGAAACCAGCAGCAGCTAAGGGAGCCTACATTAGAAGCATAGCACTTAGTGGTACTATGTCTCCTAGCGTCAAAATTGAAGCTAAATCAGTTTCTGCTGAATAACGGTAAAACTCAAAAAATGACTAAGACAGAGAAAAATCAAGTTATCAATGAGTTGGCCGAAACGCTTTCAGCTGCAAACGTAATTTACCTTGCAGACACTTCGGAACTAAATGCTGAAGCGACCTCCAATTTCAGAAGAGCATGTTACAAAAAAGAAGTTAGTCTTAGCGTTGTTAAGAATACACTTCTAAGAAAAGCCTTAGACAAAGTCGAAGGAAAAGACTTTTCTGACATGTACGATGTATTGGCAGGACCCACTTCCATTATGTTGAGCGACACAGGAAATCTTCCTGCTAGACTCATTAAAGAGTTCCGAAAAAAGCATCCAAAGCCAATTCTTAAAGCGGCTTACGTCGAAGAGATGTGTTTCGTAGGAGACGACCAGTTAGATGCATTAACCGAAATTAAGTCTCGTGAAGAGCTTATCGGAGATGTAATTGCCCTTCTTCAGTCACCAATACGCAATGTAATGGGAGCTTTAGAGTCAGGCAAAAACACACTGGGTGGTCTTCTTAAGACACTCGAAGAACGTGAATCGTAATTTTTTTAAACAATTAGAATAACAAACTTAAAATCAAATAAAATGGCAGACGTTAAAACTTTAGGCGACCAATTGGTTGGCCTTACTGTAAAAGAAGTTAACGAACTAGCAGAATACCTCAAAGAAGAGCACGGTATTGAGCCTGCAGCAGCAGCAGTTGTTGCAGCTCCAGGTGCAGGAGGTGGCGGTGAAGCAGTCGAGGAGCAAACAGAATTCGATGTAATTCTTAAAGCTGCCGGTGGTGCTAAATTGGCCGTTGTGAAACTAGTTAAGGAACTTACCGGACTTGGTCTTAAAGAGGCTAAAGGTGTTGTTGATAGTGCTCCGAGCCCTGTGAAGGAAGGAGTTTCTAAAGAAGAAGCGGAATCGCTTAAATCACAACTTGAAGAAGCCGGTGCTGAAGTTGAAGTTAAGTAAGACACAAACATATTCTTACGCTTATTGTTAGGCTCTAGGTCATCTCGCTTCGGCGGGATGGCCTGAACCTATTTTATGCCTTATTTAAATCAGGCGTTTTTTCTTAATCACACACAAACCCTGCAGTCTTGGCTACACTTACAAAGAAAAAAGACGAGCGAATAAATTTCTCTTCTAGCAAACACAAGATTGAATTTCCTGACTTTTTGGAAGTTCAAATTAAGTCGTTTCAAGAGTTTTTTCAGCTCGAGACAAATCCCGATGACAGGGAAACTGAAGGCCTCTACAAGGTTTTCACAGAGAATTTTCCTATCACAGATACAAGAAATCAATTTGTACTTGAATTCTTGGATTATTTCGTAGACCCACCCCGCTACAGCATTCCAGAATGCGTAGAGAGAGGGCTAACTTATGCCGTACCGCTTAAGGCAAAGTTGAAGCTGTACTGTACTGATCCTGAACACGAAGATTTTGAGACCATTGTCCAAGATGTGTATTTGGGTACCATTCCCTACATGACCCCTCAGGGTTCATTTGTAGTCAATGGAGCAGAAAGAGTTATTGTATCGCAGCTTCACCGCTCGCCTGGAGTTTTCTTCGGCCAGAGTCGTCACGCTAACGGAACGAAGCTCTACTCTGCAAGGGTGATTCCTTTTAAAGGATCATGGATCGAGTTTGCAACGGATATTAATGCCGTAATGTATGCATACATCGACCGTAAGAAAAAGCTTCCTGTTACTACGTTGCTTCGAGCCATTGGTTACGAAAGCGATAAAGATATTCTCGAGATTTTTGACCTTGCCGATGAGTTCAAGGTGACAAAAACTGGAGCCAAAAAACTACTGGGAAGAAAACTAGCAGCTCGTGTTCTTAAGAGTTGGATAGAAGACTTCGTAGATGAGGATACAGGAGAGGTTGTTTCTATTGAAAGAAACGAAGTGATTATTGATCGTGAGACGATCATAGAAGAGGAGCAAGTAGAGCAAATTCTAGAATCAGGAGCAAAAACGGTAATTCTTCACAAAGAGAACATCAATGCTGCTGATTTCTCGATCATCTACAATACACTTCAAAAGGATACTTCAAACTCGGAGAAAGAAGCGGTGGAGCACATCTACCGTCAGTTGCGTAACGCTGAGCCGCCAGATATGGAGACTGCTCGTGGTGTTATCGACAAATTGTTCTTCTCCGAAACAAGATATGACTTAGGAGAAGTTGGGCGTTTCAGGATCAACAAGAAGCTCGGTTTGGATACCGATTATTCTGAGCGCACGCTTACCAAAGAAGACATCATCAAAATTATCAAGTATTTGATTGATTTGGTGAATAGTAATACCGATGTGGATGACATCGATCACTTGAGTAATCGACGTGTACGTACCGTAGGTGAGCAGCTTCACAACCAGTTTGGTGTAGGTTTAGCTCGTATGGCCCGTACCATCCGTGAAAGAATGAACGTTCGTGATAACGAGGTGTTTACGCCAACTGACTTGATCAATGCTAAGACATTGTCTTCGGTGATCAACTCGTTCTTTGGAACGAATCAGTTGTCGCAGTTTATGGATCAAACGAATCCTCTCTCTGAGGTAACTCACAAAAGAAGAATGTCTGCACTTGGACCTGGAGGTCTCTCCAGAGAAAGAGCAGGTTTTGAGGTTCGTGATGTTCACTACACGCACTACGGTCGCCTTTGTACCATTGAAACACCAGAAGGACCAAACATCGGTTTGATCTCTTCTCTTTGTGTGTTTGCGAAAATAAATAGACTTGGATTTATCGAGACGCCTTACCGCACAGTTTCGGACGGTGCAGTGGACTTGGTGACAGAGCCTATTTACTTGAGTGCTGAGGAGGAAGATGAGAAAATGATTGCTCAGGCTAATGCTCAGGTAAGCGATAAAGGGATTCTTGAATCTGAAACAGTGAAAGCTCGAAAAGAAGGAGACTTCCCTGTTGTCGGGCCTAATGAGATTGATTTGATCGATGTTGCTCCCAACCAAATTGCTTCGATTGCCGCTTCACTTATTCCATTTTTGGAGCATGATGATGCCAACCGTGCATTGATGGGATCGAACATGATGCGTCAAGCTGTGCCACTTTTGCGACCTGAATCTCCTATTGTAGGAACTGGGTTAGAGAAGCGTGTTGCTCAAGATTCGCGTGTATTGGTTTCATCAGAAGGAACAGGAGTTGTAGAATACGTTGATGCGAAGAAAATCGTAGTTCGTTATGAGCGCAACGATGAGGAAAAACTCATCAGCTTTGACGGCGATACGAAAGAATACCCACTTATTAAATTCTTAAAGACCAACCAAGGAACGAGCATGAACTTGCGTCCGATGGTGGCCAAAGGAGATAAGGTAACCCCAGGTCAAGTATTGACGGAAGGTTTTGCTACTCAAGGTGGAGAGCTAGGAATAGGTCGAAACTTGATGGTGGCGTTTATGCCTTGGAAGGGGTATAACTTTGAGGATGCGATTGTAATATCGGAAGAGGTTGTTCGTGAGGACATCTTTACGTCGATTCACATCGATGAGTACATTCTAGAGGTGAGAGACACGAAACGTGGACAGGAAGAATTGACTCCTGATATTCCAAACGTAAGTGAAGAAGCCACAAAGAATCTTGACGAGAATGGAATGATCCGTGTCGGAGCTGAGATTCGCGAAGGTGATATCTTGATTGGTAAGATCACTCCGAAAGGAGAAACTGATCCTTCACCTGAAGAGAAACTTCTAAGAGCGATCTTCGGTGACAAGGCAGGAGATGTGAAAGATGCTTCCTTGAAAGCTTCACCATCATTAAGAGGTGTTGTCATAGACAAGAAGCTATTTGCCAAGGCGGTTAAGACCCCTAAGACGAAAGCAGCGGAGAAAACTATTGTTGAGGAAATCGACAAGCAGTTTGCCAAAGACTGTTCAGACTTGAAGGTGTCTTTGATTGACAAGCTGAATAGCCTCGTAAGTGGTAAAACTTCTCAAGGGGTGTTCAACAACTTCAAGGAAGAGCAGATCAAGAAAGGAGTTAAGTTCACCCAGAAGGCATTGAATGCGATTGACTATGCGATAGTGAATCCAAGCAGATGGACGACTGATGACCATATCAACCTTTTGATCAAAAAGCTAATTCACAATTTCAACATCAAACACAATGATTACGTAGGTGCACACAAGCGCAAGAAATTCCAAATCACCATTGGTGATGAGCTACCAAGCGGAATCTTGAAGCTGGCTAAAGTGTACATCGCTAAGAAGCGCAAGCTTAAGGTGGGAGATAAAATGGCGGGACGTCATGGTAACAAAGGTATTGTTGCGAAAATCGTACGTAAGGAAGATATGCCTTACCTCGATGACGGAAGTCCAGTAGATATCGTACTTAACCCACTTGGTGTGCCTTCAAGGATGAACCTTGGTCAGATCTATGAAACCGTTCTCGGTTGGGCAGGTCAGAAACTCGGTGTGAAATTTGCGACTCCAATTTTTGATGGTGCAACCATTGATCAGATCAATGAATACACTGATAAAGCTAACGTTCCGCGTTATGGAGTTACTACACTTCGCGATGGTGGTACGGGAGAGCACTTTGATCAGCCAGCAACCGTAGGTGTTATCTACATGCTGAAACTTGCTCACATGGTTGATGACAAAATGCATGCACGTTCCATCGGACCATACTCACTTATTACACAGCAGCCACTCGGAGGTAAAGCTCAGTTTGGAGGCCAGCGTTTTGGAGAGATGGAAGTATGGGCACTTGAAGCATTTGGTGCAGCAAACATCTTGCGAGAGGTTCTTACAGTTAAGTCAGATGACGTAGTAGGTAGAGCAAAAGCCTACGAAGCTATCGTGAAAGGAGAGAATATGCCTGAGCCAGGTATTCCTGAATCATTCAATGTTCTCTTGCACGAATTGAGTGGTCTGGGACTTAAAGTCACTCTAGAGTAAAGTATTGTGTTAACGGAGTTTTCAACGAAAGAAAATCATTCCTATGGCCTTAAAAAGGGATAAAAAAGTAGAATCAAACTTTAATAGCATCACCATCAGTCTTTCATCTCCTGAAGAAATTCTTGAGAAGAGCCACGGTGAAGTTTTAAAGCCTGAAACCATAAATTACAGAACTTACAAACCAGAGCGCGATGGTTTATTTTGCGAGCGAATTTTCGGTCCTGTAAAAGATTACGAATGCCATTGTGGTAAGTACAAGCGAATCCGATACAAAGGAATCGTTTGTGACCGATGTGGTGTAGAGGTAACGGAGAAAAAAGTGCGTCGTGAACGTCAAGGACACATTTCTTTGGTTGTTCCTGTAGCGCACGTTTGGTACTTCAAATCATTACCAAACAAAATCGGATACCTTCTTGGTCTTCCTACAAAGAAGCTTGACCAAATTATTTACTACGAGCGCTATGTTGTAATCAACGCAGGCCCAGCAGTAAATGAAGAGGGTGAGCAACTTTCTCGTATGGATTTCCTTACTGAGGAAGAGTACATCGATATTTTGGAAACGCTGCCAAAAGAGAACCAATATTTGGATGAAAACGATCCGAATAAGTTCATCGCCAAAATGGGAGCAGATGCGCTCCACGATTTGCTAAAGACGACCAATCTCGATGAGTTGTCATACGAGTTGCGCCATAAAGCCAACACGGAGACTTCTCAGCAAAGAAAGAATGAAGCGCTTAAGCGTCTTCAAGTGGTTGAGGCATTCCGTGAGGCAAACACACGCATTGAGAATCGTCCCGAATGGATGATCATCAAAGTGGTTCCTGTTATTCCACCGGAATTGCGTCCACTTGTTCCACTAGATGGGGGACGTTTCGCAACATCCGATTTGAATGACCTTTACAGACGAGTTATTATCCGAAACAACCGTTTGAAACGATTGATCGAGATCAAAGCTCCTGAGGTTATTTTGAGAAACGAGAAGCGTATGCTACAGGAAGCTGTAGATTCACTTTTCGATAACTCTCGAAAGTCGTCGGCGGTAAAAACTGAATCAAATCGACCATTGAAGTCCCTTTCAGACAGTTTGAAAGGAAAGCAAGGTCGTTTCCGTCAAAACCTACTTGGTAAGCGTGTTGATTATTCTGCACGTTCAGTTATCGTGGTAGGTCCTGAGTTGAAACTTCACGAATGCGGATTGCCAAAAGATATGGCAGCTGAGCTTTACAAACCATTTATCATCCGCAAGATGATAGAGCGTGGTATTGTGAAGACTGTGAAATCAGCAAAGAAAATTGTTGACAGAAAAGAGCCAGTAGTTTGGGATATTCTTGAAAATATATTGAGAGGTCATCCTGTACTCCTTAACCGTGCGCCTACTTTGCACCGTTTGGGTATTCAGGCTTTCCAGCCAAAATTAATTGAAGGAAAGGCAATCCAACTGCACCCGCTTTCGTGTACTGCATTCAACGCCGATTTTGACGGTGATCAGATGGCAGTTCACTTACCATTAGGAAATGCAGCGATTTTGGAAGCTCAGCTTTTGATGATTGCATCGCACAACATTCTTAACCCTGCCAATGGAGCGCCTATTGCTGTACCTTCTCAGGATATGGTGTTGGGACTCTACTACATCACCAAGGGTAGAGTTAGCGATAAGGAACATACTGTTAAAGGAGAAGGGAAAATCTTCTATAGCCCAGAAGAAGTTGAAATAGCCTACAATGAGGGTAAGCTTGCTTTGCATGCTCATATCAAGTTCCGCTATTTAAACATCGAGGGTAAGACAGAGCTCCTTGAAACTACTACAGGTCGTGTTCTTTTCAATAACATGGTTCCTAAGGAAGTAGGTTATTTGAACCAAGTTCTTACGAAGAAAGCTCTTCGAGATATCATCGGTACAGTTATTAAAATTGTAGGGATGGCTCGTGCAGCCAAATTCTTGGATGATATTAAGGAAGTGGGTTACTACATGGCCTTCAAAGGGGGATTGTCATTCAACTTGAATGACGTAATCATTCCGCCAGAGAAAGAAGTTCTTGTAGAAAAGGCCGTTGAAGAGGTGAAAACCGTAACGGATAACTACGGAATGGGTCTGATAACGAACAACGAGCGTTACAACCAGATTATTGACATCTGGACACATACCAACTCGAAGTTGACCAATATTTTGATGGACAACCTCAAGAAAGACAAGCAAGGATTCAACTCTATCTACATGATGTTTGATTCCGGTGCACGTGGATCCAAGGAACAGATTCGTCAGCTCTCAGGAATGAGGGGACTGATGGCTAAACCGCAGAAATCTAGTGCTACAGGAGGTCAGGATATTATTGAAAACCCTATTCTGTCAAACTTTAAGGAGGGACTTTCCATCCTTGAGTACTTTATCTCAACTCACGGTGCACGCAAAGGACTTGCCGATACGGCACTTAAGACCGCCGATGCAGGTTACTTGACTCGTCGTCTAGTAGATGTTGCGCAGGATGTTGTGATCTTAAATGAGGATTGTGAAACCCTTCGTGGTTTGGTAGCGACTCCGTTGAAGAAAAATGAGGAGATCGTAGAGACACTTTACGAAAGAATCCTAGGACGTACTTCCGTTCATGATCTACTTCACCCTGAAACGGACGAAGTGATTGTTGAA
>Ga0222668_1000143_pt1 | contig 51310 bp, 38 predicted proteins | sample AntAcemetagen728_FD_179823 | JGI IMG/M metagenome (GOLD analysis project Ga0222668, IMG submission 179823) | Saline water microbial communities from Ace Lake, Antarctica - #728 | ecosystem: Environmental > Aquatic > Non-marine Saline and Alkaline > Saline | place: Antarctica: Ace Lake...
GCCATCCCTTGAGAGCTGCTTGCTGATTAAAATTGTCAATTTGATGTCCAAAAACGAAGTCTACTCCAGGAGCGTTAAACCCAGGATCCATCCCGAGGATGTTTGACGTTCGGTTGTATCCTGGCAACAATGTTCCTTCGTTCTGGCTGTATACAATGCTCAAGTTCTTGACACTCATCAACAGCTTGGCAAAATAATCAAGAACCGTTATTTCGTTTTCGTCTTTTTCCTTTTTCTCCGGATCTTCCTCTTCTTCCCCTTCTTTTTTCTCTTTGTCACCGCGGTTTCGACTTGATCCTTGAGAAAGCGATCTTCCACCCGCTCTTCCCTGGCGCTGGAATTTTCGATTTACATTTTTGAAGTAACCAATCTTGTTATATAGAGATAAGAAGTTTAACTGACCGTTTATCGAAATATTTCTGGAGTTCTGAATAACGTTACCCAAGGTGTCCTGAGAAAATGGTGCGCGTTGCCAATTATAGCTTCCGCTGTACCTCACGTCCGTGCTTATCCAATCGAGAATAGGAATCTTATTGATTGGCACTCGATAGTTAGCAGAGAAATTCTGATTGAAGGTGACGTTCTCACCAAATCGAGTGAGACTTGCCCAAATCGTATCGCGGTATTGATTGTAAGAGTCCCTATCTTCTCTATCAACCCTGCCTTCTGGCTCGTCAATGAATGAAAGGTTATTGGCGCTGTAAGTTAAACGGATAGATTGCGTCAGGTCATGCTGCAAGTCGTAAACTCTATTCCAGTTAAATGTTTTGGTGTACAGAATAGGTTGCTCAAAATTAAAAACGTCGCTATTATTTTTGAACTGTTGCTCGCTGTAGGTTCTGTTTATTTCAGACCTAAATGAGAAAGATTTCGGGATCAATGTGAAATTGAAATCTCGAATCAATGCCAAATATTCAGACTTCCGCAGAAACTTACTAGTGGCAAAAGGCTTGATGTTCTTGGGCTTGGCATTGTAGTTATATCCAAGACCTAACCTAAATTGTCTTTGGTTATCAAATGCGGTATTGATGTCGTAAAACGCCCTTTCGCTATAGGCAAATGTGGCATTGAAGTTTTCAATGTCATATAGCTGAGGTTTTTTATCGGGATTGGTTCGTTCCTTCCTTACGTTGGTAAAGTTGATACTTCGTCTCCGCGTGTAGGTTTGAGATCGCTTCTTAAGATCTTTCTTTTCGTCTTGAGAGAGTCCTTCGGCTACTTCGTCGATTTCAAGATCAGGTGCAAGAGGATCAAATCGAGGTCTTACAATTTGCTCGGATTGACCAATGAACATGGGGACTTTTATTCCTGATTCTTCTGGAAGAAACTTACCCAATTCCAGATTCGAGTTGGCATCATAGCCCATTGACTGCTCCTGTGGCCGCTCACTCACTCGGCTTTCCAGAGATCCGAAGTTTGGGGTAGAAATATTTCCCGAAAGGGAAACGCTACCAAAGTCTGCAAGCTGCGCATTCACTCTTGCGAGTGCTGCCCAACCGCCTTCATTGTTGAAATCAGTAAGTCGCAGCTCATTCACCCATATCTCAGCACTCTCGGGTAGTGCGTCATCTTCAGCCCAAATATTATCTGCTGAGTTGGGGTTTCTTATCCCAATCATAACGGTACGAACAGAACTTAAGACGGGATTTCCTTTGATGCGAATCCTTCGATTACCATCCATCTCTTCATAGATTCGGCTCTGTTCAAATCCAGATTGATTCCTTGAATTCTTCGCGCTTTGAAGCCGATCAAATTCGATCTTCATATTGTTCTCTTCCGGCCAGATATTCTGAGGCGTACTGGAAGCATTTAGATCTGTAGGTTCAACGGGGATTTCGTATTCGTAATAATTCTGATCAAAGTCAGTACCCAGTCTGACAAAGACTGAAACATCTCCAAATCCCAGCGGATTGTTTTCATCCAACGTCTCTCCGTGAATGAACATTTCGAGATTTCCATACATACGCATGTCGAGCTCAGTGCTTCTAAATGCTGATCGAGCATCACCATCTTCCAACTCGCTAACGCGAAGAACTAAAGACTGCTCATTCAAGCTTCGAAGATTTGCGGTACCAGCATCAATCTCTCGCGAAATACCAGGCGGAGTGACATAATTCAAGGGAACCCGCGTGCTGTTTTCTTCAATATTTACTGCGAGGATATCAAACTCTGTATTTCCTGGAGGACCAGGAATAAATTCTCCTTGGCGCAGCTCATCGGTATATCGCCGCCACTCTCCTCGAATTAATTCCAAACGAGCAAAACGCAGCACAACAGGCGTTTCAAATCCAGTGGTGATCATCCGCATAAAACGAATCGATCGCAGGTCTCTAATACCTCCAAATGATTTCCCTTCGCGAACGGGGATTTTGAATTGATACCATCTAACCTGTCTTCCGTCAGGAGCAACACCATTCACCACGTCAGTGATGTAGTTGTTTCCTACTTGCCAAGCAGAGGGTTCAACAAGTGGATCGGGAAGATCAACTTCATATTGGTAGTATGATTCAGCTTCACCAAGAGTTAAATCTTGGTTAATATCTTCCGAAGTAGGTAAAGTCGTGGCTTGCGTCGGATAATCCTCAGGGCTATCTTGGGTGGTTACAGAGTTTCCCTCAAAACCGTTAAAATCCTTGTATCGCTCCAGAATATCAGCCTGTTGAGCGTCATACTCAGAACCCCTAAAGAAGCGAAAGTTATCGGAAGAAGGGTCATCGTTGGCCTCTGCTATAACAGCCGCAGTAACACCAGGCAAGGCAGTAATACGCGCCAAATAGTTTTCGAAATAGATGCGCTCGCCTGCATCACTAAAACCGTCGAAACCAACATCCTGAGCAAAATTCGAGTTGGTTGAGTTATCGAAAGCATTTACAATACTTTGGGTTAGCGGCACCTGCGCCCAATTTGTGGTATCTGTAAGAAGGCCATTTGGATTTGCGGGATCGAGCGGCAATCCATTCTCAAAACTCATCTGACCATCTCGGAGAACATCTTCCGAAACGTTACCAATGTTGACCAAAAGCTTTCCACGCGGATTACCCTCAGTACCCACAAAATCACGGCTATCAGCGTTGTATGGATCCATTACCCAAAACTGGATAAATTCAACATTGGTCTGTTCAAAGTCTGTGGTGTTAATGGCCCTTTGAATACCACTCCATCTGGATTCGGGATCGTTCAACTCACCTGTTTGTGGGTCAATACCCGCCGAAAATGGCGGCGTTGACTCAGCATCGTAGTTATAGGGCCCTCTATCTCTCGGAAAGTAAGACATATCCAGAGTAGCAATATTCGCAGGGGTACCAGCAGGGAGTTCCTTATCAGGGAAAACTTCATTTTCCGTGACTTCCCTCTGGTAGTGGCGTTCACCGTTGACATTGTCGGGGGTGATATTGTCATTTCTAAAGAACAGAGGATCCAAGATGTACCAAGCGAATTTAGCTCGGTTATATCCCAACAGGCGATCATTACTTAATGAGGCCTCTGGAAATAAATCGGGTTGCAGTTGAGGTATGGAAGCCAAGCCCCAAGAAGCGAAATTTCGTAGATCGATTAACGAGATGGTTCCTTCAAAATCATCGATATAGGCACTACCCGTTTTACCTACGGCCTTGTTGTGCCCCGGAATTAAGTGCGCAAATTCCATGGCAGCATCAATGTTGGAAGACTCTTTTGTGTTGATGAAAGGAAGTGCGTCAACCATGTCCGTTAGAAATCGAGACTCATCTTGATACCGCGCATCAAACCCCCAAAGTGTATTGTTCATTGGCTCATCACCAATGTTCACTTTTTGCGTTAGAGGTCGCTCATTCAGGTTCATGATGGTTGAGCCCAAAGTGAAATTATCATTGAAGCGATAATCAAATCGAGCGCCCATCAACCTTCGGGTCTGGATACTAAACAGCGTATTGCTTTCTACCGAAATCTTGATTGGAGTCTGCGACTCGAGAAGTCCAGAGTTCAAAATCTTTACTCGACCCAAATTATAATCTACGGTGTAGTCTTGATTCTCAATCAAAGGAACTCCACCAGCTGTCACTTGCACCGCCCCTTGAGGTATGTTGAGCGCATTCAAAGCAATCTCATCCGAAGAGGCTGAACGGTAATTTCCTTTCAGTTTGAATCGGTTCAAGTAAAGGAAGTTCTGCTGAGCTACGATTTTCGTCGAATCATAAAGCTGCGGATATACAATTCGCTCTCTTTGAAGTGTATCCACCCCTGCCTCTTTCAAAACAGTATTCAAGTGTGAACCAAATGGCTCAACAACAGGGAAGAATATCCGTCCATTCTGGGCATTAATGGTACCCCCTTCTGTAGCAGCCAGATCCACAAAATCAAATCGACCATCGGCTTGAGGGTTGCCGTTTTGATCCAGTTTATCCATCTCGAAAATCTGAAGAAGTGGGATATCTTGAACCTGTGGCTCGGGAATCACTGGCACATCTATACCCTCTTCTGGATCATTGTACCATACATTTAGCATGAATTCTTGGCTATTCACCTGATAAGCGCCAAGTGAATAGACGTTTCTCATCATCAAATCCCACATTGGATTGCGCACATCTACCACGGTAGACTTAAGCATTTTGAGGTATAGCGCATCTGGAGATGTAAACCCATCATTGGATAGATCTCCTACTTGATAAGTTCGCCCGTTTAAGGTGTATTGATAGGACACGGCAAGTACCTCGGCATTATTCAGTGATTGGTTCAAAGAGATGAATCCCAGACGCTGGTTAAACGTGTACTCATTGGGCGTAAGTTGACGCGCATTGCTAAGACGCTCAAAGTCCCGACCATTGATCAATCCAAGAGAAGCGAGAGACTGAGAGGACTGAGAAAATCCTCGAATTTGAGGATTTGAAGCCATCTGGCTGTACAAACTATTCTGGCCATTGTCAGGAAAATTATTCAATGGATTGTCCCCAACTTCAAGGGGCAGTTCAGAATTTATATACTCAGGATCTTCACCCAGATCGGTAAACGCGATCACATTACGTGTTTCTTCCACGTTGGCTGTTTGGTTTACTACCCAAACTTCAATACGCGTAATCTGAACCCCTGAATTTACAACTGGCAAATTTTGAAGGGCGCGGTCGTAGCTATCGCGGAAATAGCCACTCAAGAAGAAGTGACGATTGGCCTCGTAGTTATCGATCGAAATCTCAAAGTCCTGAGTTTGAGCTCCACCTTGCACATTGATCTCTTTCTTTTGACCTCGTTCTTGAGAAAAGAGTGTGGTTATATCCAACCGACCAAACTTGAGTTGGGTTTTAATACCAAAAAGGCTTTGGCTACCAGAGATCAAGGAATTATTGAGAGGCATACTAACGTTACCCGCCTCAATCTTCTGAATGATTTCGTCATCATAACCAGTGTACTCAATTTTGGTTTGGTTTTCAAAATCGAAGGTAGCTTCCGTGTTGTAGTTGGTGCTAAGCTTCAGCTTATCACCAATGTTTCCAACCACGTTAAGCTGAATTCGTTGATCAAAATTGAATGTAGTAATCCTCCTCTGGTTTACTGGGATCTGAGGATTTTCATTGCTATTGATATTAGCCCCAAAGGTGAGCTCAGCTGTACCTTGCGGTCTTATATCTACAGTGTTCCCACCAAAAATCCGATCGAAGGCTTTGCTGTTTACTTGAATGCTAGGTCTAAAAGGATCGGGGCCTCCCTCTTCGTCGCTAGCCATTGCATCTGCCGCTTGTATTTCCCCCCAATAGTCTCTAACAGAATTACTGTTCACGTAATCCATGTACTCATCGAAAGTCATTACCGTGGGATTTCGGTAATCTATATTGTCCCCAATACGCTTATAGAAGTAGTACTGCCCTGTTTCAGGGTCGTATTCGATAACATTATTCATGTTACTCGGATCAGTAAGATTGATCCGACCATTATCGCCGAAGGGATTTACGCCATCTTCTATCGGGTATATTAAGTCCACCTCCGGGGAGTCGATGGGCATAACCGTAAGCTCGGGAAGGTTTACCACTTTTGCGGTAAACGCAGGACCTTCAGCACTTACAGACCAAACCAATAAGATTAGCGCACCTAACGCAGATAGGCGCAATATGTTGTTAAACCGCAAACTCAAAATATGGTGAAGAGCTATAAGCTCTTCAAGCTTCTTTTAATCAAATCTTCAATTCCAATCGATTCATCCGCTGACTTCAGCACTTCATCTATAATTTTTTGTGCTTTCCGTCTATCAAAACCTAGGTTTTGCAGAGCCTTTAACGCCTCCGATCGCACGGTATTGCTCGACCCACTAAAATTATCAAAATTCACCTCGAGGGAACCCAATTTATCCTTGAGGTCAACTATGATTCTTTGAGCAGACTTTGCTCCTATGCCTTTTATTTTCTTTAAAGTCTCTACATCTTCTGAAAAGATCGCCTCTTGCAATTCACTCGGTTGCATTGCCGATAATGCAGCAATGGCAGAGGCAGGACCTATTCCAGAAACTGATATGAGATGCCTGAACATCAAACGCTCAGAATCCTGAAAAAAGCCAAATAGAACATGTGCATCCTCGCGAACTGCTAAGTGCATGAAAACTTGCACCTCGTTTTGTTTCCCGAGGGACTCAAAGGTGCTGAGGCTATGTTGGAAGACATAGCCTATTCCTCCTGTCTCGATAACGGAGTAAGAGGTATTTCTAAAGGTGATATGACCTTTTATGTACTCGTACATAGGTGGGAAGTAGTGCGTCTATTCAATCGGAATCGGCTAGATTAGTAAACCGTAATTTTCAAAGGTGCGTAAAAGTATAAATACCTAACAGTAAAAAAAGCCCATGGACAAGAAAAAGCTAGTCGTATTTTCAGGAGCAGGAATGAGCGCCGAAAGCGGTATTGATACTTTCAGGGATAGTGGAGGACTTTGGGAGAACCACAGAATAGAAGATGTAGCTACTCCTGAGGCTTTTAAGCGCAATCCTGTGAAGGTTCTTGATTTCTACAATATGAGATTCAAACAGCTGAAAACTGTAGAACCAAATGAAGCACATTTGGCAATAGCTCGGCTCGAAAAGGAAGGGAAATACGACATTAGCATAGTAACTCAGAATGTTGATGACCTTCACGAAAGAGCAGGAAGCACAAAAGTATGCCACTTGCACGGAGAACTCACGAAGTGCAGAAGTTCCGGCAATGAGAGTTATATAGCTGAAATGCCCCTTGAAGGACTGGGACTTGGAAATCTCTGTCCTTCAGGATTTCAGCTAAGGCCAAATATTGTATGGTTTGGAGAGATGGTGCCTGCCATGGATCTGGCAATTGACATCGTTACTCAATCTGACATTCTAGTCATAATAGGAACGTCTCTAAACGTATACCCTGCAGCGGGCTTGGCGCAAATGGCACCAAAAAATGCAGCTGTTTTTCTGATCGACCCTGGAACCTTCGATGACCTCGACAGGAAAATAAAGCACATAAAAAAGCCCGCTACTGCGGGCTTCAAAGAGCTTATTTCCATTCTATTGAACCGTCAAAACGTTCGTTGAAAGTTGAACATTTGAATCGTTCCACATGCGAACGATGTAGTTTCCTGTACCGAGACCCTCTACATTCACTGATCCTTGTCCAAAAGATTGAACTTGCTTGACAAGCTTACCAGAGATACTGTAAATCTCAATTCGCTGCACGTCACCTGCTCCTTCAATAAAGAATTCAGAAACGACAGGATTAGGGTAGATTTTGAGGGCATTGGTAATGGTTGTGGATACTGAAAGTGCCTGATTGAAGTAATACATAGCGTTGTCAGTGTCCTCGGGATCATTATCGTTGCTCACAGTAACACTAATAATGGCACCTCCTTCGAAACCACTAGGATAAACATGCACATCCAAAGTACCTTCTTGTCCAGGATTCAAATTAAAAGTCGCATCACCCACAACAGGGCCGTGGCATAAATTCACATCACAAACGGCAGTAAACCACTCTGGAGTGATGTCTATGATTTCACGTGTCCAAGTATAGAATTGCTGTTCAGAAGATTGATTGATCACAACCGCATTAGCTACAACATCTGATTGTTGCACCGTAATGCCTTCAACAGCAATTTCATTGGGCTCTATTACCGTTTGAGCAAAAGTGGATGCCCCGATAAGAACCGCGATGAATATGGCGTATAGTTTTTTCATGTGCTTGATTTTTACCAAAAGTAAAGATTTAGAACCGTAGAGACAATCTAAAGTGTGCGAGCAATTACCGTAGGTTTCACACAAAAACAATCCATTAGCCACCATTTATGAGCATAGAATCCTCCTTATCACCCTGTTTTCTTGAGTTATATGTGTATAAGAAAGGAAAGGAGCCAGCTTCAGTTGTGTTTGGGACTTCAATAGAGGTTGACATAAAGAAATAATTTGCGATCAAAAGCAGTACATTAGCCTAAAGACATAATTAAACCAACTATGAAGAAAATTTACCTAAGTGCGATCGTATGTTTATTAACAACATTCTCTTTTGCGCAATCAGAAAGATTAGTGCTTTCAGAAGAAGGAACCAACGCAAGTTGTGGCCCTTGTGCTGCACAAAATCCATCGTTCAATGCCTTGCTGGACAACAATACGGACAATGTTATTTCTATTAAGTACCAATGGTATTTTCCTGGTTTTGACCCAATGCACGAGCACAATCCTGATGAAGCGAATGCGCGTCTAGCTTATTATGGGATAAATGGAGTTCCTACCGCAACAATTGATGGGGTTATACCTGATGTAAGCCCTTCATATGCCGGTGCACCTGGAGCTTTCAGTCAAGGATTATTTGATGATGCTTCAGCACTGTCTGCTTCTTTTGACATTGACGTTGACTTTACTGTTTCTTATAGCGAGATCAATGTTAACGCAACTGCAACGTGCACGCAAGATGCATCTGGAGATTTGAGAATGAGAATAGTTGTAATTGAAAAAGCAATCATTTTCGACCAAGCTCCAGGTTCAAACGGAGAACTCGACTTCTACAACGTAATGAAGAAGTTTCTTCCAGGTACCAACGGTTTGTCAATGGCAAGCTCGTATGTTTCTGGAGATGAATTTTTAGCTTCTGAGTCTTGGGACCTTTCTAATATATATGACATTGAGCAATTAGCGGTTGTTGTCTTTATTCAAGACGACAACACTAAAGAGGTTTTACAAGCTGGATATGCTCCTACTGGCGAATTTATTGCCGAAGCAGAATATGATGCTGCTGGATTATCCATCAATAATATTGCTGGAGAAAACTGCAGTCCAACTGTAAGCCCTAGTGTTACCATTAGAAACTGGGGTAGTGAAACGTTAACTAGTCTTGACATTGAGTACACAATTGCAGGAGAGTCTAACACGATCAACTGGACTGGATCTCTTGAATTCTTCGAAACTGAAGAAGTTGAACTCGGGGAAATTGCAACACCAACAGCTCAAGCAGAGGATTTGGTAGTCGTTCTTTCTAACCCCAATGGTCAAGAAGATGGAAATGCTGTAAATGATGAAGTAGAGGCAACGATAGCTAATGTAGCTCAAGCTGGAACTGAAATTGAAGTCTCTATCACTACAGATAATTACGCTGAAGAAACCTACTGGAGAATCGTAGATCAAGATGAAAATGTTATTGCCGAAGGTGGAAACACTTGGGTAGGAACGACAAACATAGGTGTTGGTGCAGGTGCTCCAACACAAGCTACTGGCACGTACAGTGCAAACCAAACTTATGATACTCCGGTAACTATACCTGCGGGGGTTGAATGCTACAGTTTCGAAATCTATGATTACTGGGGTGATGGAATCTGCTGCCAATACGGAAACGGCTCATACGACGTTGTTGACCTCGGTACTAGCGAAACAATTCTAGAAGGAGGTTCTTTCAGCGCTGAAGAAGCGAAGAATTTTGCAGCCGGCGTTCTAAGTGTGGATGATGTAAGTTCTGTTAAAGACTTTACCATGTTCCCGAATCCAACGAACGGACTTCTTAATGTTGAGTTTAATCTTGTATCGTCTCAAAGAGTTTCTTTTGATGTTCTCGATCTTACTGGACGTTTAGTAATCTCTAAAGATTTAGGCGTTCTTCCTTCTGGATATAGTTTACAGCAGATTGATCTTTCAGGTCATAGCCAAGGATTATACCTCATGAACATGAACGTAAATGATGGCCGAGTAGTAGGCAAGTTTACAGTGAACAACTAATATTCGATTAATTATCAATGACGTTCGCAGCTTAGGCTGCGAACGTTTTTTTTTCAATAAAGTATGAAATACAACCTGCTCTTAGCTCTATCATTTGCTCTGCTCATCTCAAGTGTTTCTGCTCAAGATGTGAAGAAAACAATCCCGTCAGCCACAGTCAAATCACTTGATGGTAAATCATTCAATACATCAGATTTCAATAATGATGGTAAGCCGATGATCATCAATTTCTGGGCTACATGGTGCGCCCCATGCAAGAAGGAATTGAACAATATTGCTGAGGTATACGAGGATTGGGTTGATGAGACAGGTGTAAAGTTGATTGCTATTTCAATTGACGATGCGCGCAGTCAGTCTAGAGTGTTGCCATATATAAATGGATCCTCTTGGGACTATGAAGTCTACATTGATGAAAATCAAGACTTCAAGAGATCAATGGGCGTAAACAACGTTCCTCATACCTTTTTGGTCGACGGTTCTGGAAATATTGTCTACCAGCACAACAACTATGCTCCTGGTGATGAAGATGAACTCTTCGAAAAGATTATTGGTCTTCTTAACTGAGAATCTGAAGTATGAAAAAGATACTCCCCCTGATACTTTTCCTAGCTGGACTGAATCAGGCATACAGCCAAAACCCCCTTCAAGTTCGAGGTAACTTTTCAATAGAGGCTCAATATTACCAAGAAGATTCTGCCATTGCAGCAGTGGTTCCCGACGAACAAATAGCACTTCAAGGCTTTGGTAACATCATTCTTACGAAAGGGAAGTTTGAAACAGGCGTTCGATTTGAAACTTACTTACCTGCATTTGTCGGATATCCTGCAGGAGCTCCTTGGGAGGGTACTGGCATTGGATACCGTTATGCGAAATACAATGGGGACAAATTAGAGATCACCGTTGGAAATTTCTACGAACAGTTTGGATCTGGACTTGTCTTAAGAACTTGGGAAGATCGAGGGCTAGGAGTAGATTATGCACTCGACGGTATTCGTGTGGTCGCGAGACCTATCGACGGAGTCACCATTAAAGGACTTTATGGTAAACAACGTTTCAACTTTGATAACGGCTTCCAGAATGGTGATGGAATTGTGCGAGGTGCTGATGTTGAATTTAATCTCAACCAATTGCTTGACTCCGTCATAAACTTCAAAGGTCAATGGACAATTGGTGGAAGTTTTGTAAGTAAGTACGAGCAGAACAGGGATCCCGTGTATGATTTCCCCGAAAATGTTGGGTCAGGATCGGTAAGACTTAAATATCAAAGAGGCGGTTTTCAGATTGGTGGTGAATATGCCTATATCTCGACTAACCCATCCTCGCTTAATAGCAACATAGTTGATATCCCAGACTCACTTGATCCCTCCGTGGGTATTTTCCAATACGGGCAGGGCTTGCAAATGAACACGAACTACTCTAAGAAGGGTTTTGGAATTGGTCTAACGGCCAGCTCAATGTCAAATATGGCACTTCAAAGTCAAAGGAATTCAGGACCATTCGATTCTTGGATCAACTATCTTCCACCTACTTCAGTGCTTCAAACAACATTATTGGCTCAATTTTACCCCTATGCAACACAACCAAATGGAGAAGTCTCCTTCCGAGGTGATCTATTCTACAACATTCCCAAAAAGAGCCTTTTGGGTGGACGATACGGGACAAAACTAGAAGTGAGTTATACTCATATTCAAGAACCTGATTTTCCAGTAGTCGATGATTTTGAAGCAAATAGAAAAGGTATTGAACCCACTCTATTCAGTTGGGGGGATGATACGTATTACGAAGATTTTAATGCAAAGATTACCAGAAGAGTTTCCAAAAAATTCAAAGCCAGCTTGATGTATATGTATATCCAATACGACAACGATGTTGTCTTGGGGGCATATGACTACAACAATAACCCTACAAAAGGTGTGGTTTTCGCTGACTTAATTGCGTTTGAAGGGAGCTGGAAGATAAAAAAAGGCCACAATCTGCGGTTTGAGCTACAAGCCCTTTTTACAGAACAACACTTACAAGATTGGTTCGCGGTTGTTGCAGAGTATACCGTTTCACCTCACTGGTTTTTATCAGTAGTAAACCAATACAATTATGGCAATGCCGATGGTGATCAATTCAATTTTCCAGTCGTCTCATCGGGATATATAAACGGAAGTAACCGTATTTCTGTAACTTACGGGAGACAGCGAGCAGGAGTGTTTTGTGTTGGAGGTGTGTGTAGGGTAGTTCCAGCCTCCAATGGATTGACAATAAGCTTAACTAGCAGTTTTTAATGATGAAAAGACTTCAACTATTTATACTAGTAGGCCTATTCTTCTGGTCATGTGATAAACCTGATAGTCCATATTTGGATACTGTGGTAGATCTCGGAACCACGGAAGGTGTAATCACATATAGTTCTGCTTTCTTTGATTCATACGAATCAACTGTCCTTCTTGAAGATTTCACTGGTTATAAATGCCAGAATTGTGGACCCGCACTGGCCACAGCAGATCTATTACAAGAACAATGGGGGGATCGAATAGTAGTAGTTGGGTACCATGTTTTGACCTTTTTTGCGGCGCCTGACATTGCTCCAATGCCACCGGACTTTGTTTTTTCAAAAGACTTTAGAACAGAAGATGGTGAGGCATTAGCCGACGATTATGACATACTCTCGCTTCCCCAAGGGCTAGTTAATAGAAAAGATTTTGGTTCAGGAGCACCGCAATTTGCTGGTGATTGGGCAGGTCGTGTATCAGATGGCATGAGTGAAGATGCAAGAGGGTTTGTAGATGTCATCGCCGATTCTATTTTGGTAGGTGACGGCGAGGTAGCATTCGCTGTGGCGCTCAGACAATTGTCAGATGTTGGAGAAGATTGGAATCTAATTGTTGGTCTTTTTGAGAATGACATTATCGAAGGCCAAAAAGATGGGAGCGACATCATATATCCATTCTCACATCAACATGTCTTTAGGGGATATATAAATAGCAGCGCAGGTCAAACCGTCATTACTCCTGAGCTTTCTCTGTCTGATGATGAAGCTTTGTATTATAAATTCAACACAACATTGGATCCTGAATGGTTTGTAGAAAACTGTTACCTCTTCGCCTTTTTGCAGAATTCGATTACACGAGAGGTATATGCAGTCGCAAAGGCACCGTTATCATGAGACTAATAGCATTCGCATTTCTACTATTGACTATTCCTCTGCTGGGACAAACTGAAAATGACGAAAAAGGCTTTTCTTTTTTAATCCAAGCTGGGCTGAATGCCAGCCAAGTCGGTGGCGATGGCGATGGCTTACAAGGATTTGATAAATTGAATCTTGCAGCAGGATTAGGTGTCCAGCGTTTCATCAACGAAAAATTTGACTGGCGATTAGAGATTAATCTCTTGCAAAAAGGAAGCAGAAAAGCTGCCGATCCTGAGAATGGAGATATCACAGAATACAAAATGTCCCTTCTGTATGCGCAAGTACCTGTGCTCATAGAGTATAAGTACAACGAAAAAATCTCCCTTTTAGGAGGGCCTGGTTTTGGATTCCTTATGTCCTCCAAAGAGAAAGATGCTGAAGGTGAAATAGCAAATACTCCCGAATTCAACACAGTCGACTTTTCATTGATTCTTTCGGCCAAATATCAATTTTCGGATAACCTAGGAACCGAAATTAGATTTGATCAATCTCTTTTACCTATAAGATCCAAGGGTTCAGGAGTTTCACAGAATCTCATCGGTAGACAGTTCAATACTGTAGTTGGAATATTCCTTTCTTATTCAATTAATTAGCCCTAAGTGTAGGCATAACACTTTGATTGCCATTTAACTAAAAAAAATGTTAATACGTCGAAAAGCCATATACGCACCTTCCTCATTTAACGTTTAGTTCTTATCTTAATCGCACCAAAAGAATAAGGACATGCTGGAACTAAGTAAAAAAATCCTTCAAAAAGTAAGTTTCGATCGTAAACTCTTTAAGAAGGAACTTAGGAAATCTCTCAATTGGCTAAAGCCAAATGAGCACATTCTCCTGAAGACATGGTGCCTAGCAACCTTTGGCGCTGGATACCATGAAGTAATAATGGAAGTATTTGAATCTACAATGGGCGCCTCTCTCTGAGGCGCTTTTTTCTTTAGAAAAGCCCTTGTTGTTCCCTGCCGTGATTCATTGGCCTGCCAAGATGCGAGTAAGCACTATCTGTAACTTGACGCCCTCTTGACGTTCTCATCAAAAATCCCTCTTGAATTAAAAAAGGCTCATAAACCTCTTCTATTGTTCCCGAGTCCTCACCTACTGCTGTAGCGATTGTACCGAGCCCAACTGGCCCACCTTTGAACTTGTCGATAATAGTTAATAGAATCTTGTGATCCATTTCATCTAGACCGTGAGTATCGACATCCAAAGCTTCGAGCGATGACTGAGCAATCTTCATATCAATCACCCCATCACCTTTTACCTCGGCGAAATCTCTGACTCTACGCAGCAAGGCATTGGCAATTCGAGGAGTTCCTCTCGATCGCCTGGCGATCTCATGTGCTGCCCGATTTTCAATTGGAATATTTAGGATCTCCGAACTTCTCTTAACGATACCTGCGAGAACATCTGCGGTGTAGTAACTCAATCTACTATTGATTCCGAAACGAGCCCTTAGAGGCGCTGTAAGCAAGCCTGAGCGCGTAGTAGCCCCAATAAGAGTAAAAGGGTTCAATTCTATCTCTACTGACCTTGCGTTTGGCCCTGTATCAATGACCAAGTCAATCTTGAAATCTTCCATAGCCGAGTAGAGGTACTCCTCTACAATTGCCGAAAGTCTGTGAATTTCATCAATAAAGAGAACGTCGTTCTCTTCCAGATTAGTAAGCAATCCCGCCAAGTCTCCAGGCTTATCCAACACAGGGCCTGAAGTAACTCTTAGCCCTACTCCTAACTCTTGCGAGATGATCGTTGCCAATGTCGTTTTCCCTAAACCGGGAGGGCCATGCAGTAGAACGTGATCCAACGATTCGCCACGCCGTTTGGCGGCCGTGACAAAGACCTGAAGATTTTCCAAAACTTTGTCTTGACCTTGGAAGTCTCCAAACGATTTGGGTCTCAGAACTTTTTCAAGGTCTGAATCTGTAAATGAGGACGAATCCCTTAAATCAAACTGATCTGACATATAGAACTCAAAGATACAGTGAAAATGCAAAAAGGGCCCGCAAATGCGAGCCCTTCAATTTTATAAAATATGAACAGCCTAATGCTCCTCCTCTCCCTCCGTTAAAGGGACATCTTGAGGAACATAATCCAATTCTTTACCAGGCTTACTGTAATCGTAAGGCCATCTGTGAACTATTGGAATTGCTCCAGGCCAGTTTCCATGTATGTGCTCCACTGGTGTCGTCCATTCCAATGTATTCGACTTCCATGGGTTCTGGGACGATTTTTGACCTTTGAAAATACTCCAGAAAAAATTGAAAAGGAATATTGCTTGGGCAGAAGCCGCAAAAATCGCAAAGTATGTAACGAGTATATTCAAGTCATATACCCCCTCAAACATAGGGTAATCGGTATATTGATAGTACCGTCGAGGTGCGCCTGCCAATCCAACAAAGTGCATTGGGAAGAATACTCCATACCCACCGACAATCGTCATCCAGAAGTGCATATACCCCAACTTCGAATTCATCATTCGACCAAACATTTTCGGGAACCAATGATAGACTCCGGCGAACATCCCGAATATGGCTGATAACCCCATCACAATGTGAAAGTGAGCTACAACGAAGTAGGTATCATGGACATTTATGTCAAGGGCTGAATCAGCCAAAATAATTCCTGTCAAACCACCTGTCACAAATGTTGATACTAATCCTATAGAGAAAAGCATCGCAGGAGTGAATACCAAGTTTCCTTTCCAGATAGTCGTGATGTAGTTGAAAGCTTTAACCGCTGATGGTATGGCAATCAATAAGGTTGTGAAAACGAATACAGACCCTAGGAAAGGGTTCATTCCAGACATAAACATGTGGTGTCCCCAAACGATAAAAGAAAGGAACCCAATAGCCATGATCGATCCAATCATTGCTCGGTATCCAAAAATTGGTTTTCTAGAATTTGTAGCTATTACTTCAGAACTAATTCCTAAGGCGGGGAGCAGTACAATGTATACTTCAGGGTGTCCTAAGAACCAGAATAAGTGTTCGTAGAGGATAGGACTTCCTCCTACAGGATCGAGCGCCTCACCTGCAACATAAATATCGCTGAGGTAAAAAGCAGTTCCCATCGACCTGTCCATAATTAGGAGTAAAACCGCCGCAAATAGAACAGGGAAAGACAAAACACCCAAAATAGCGGTAACAAAGAATGCCCATATTGTCAATGGCAATCGTGTCATCTTCATCCCTTTTGTTCGGAGGTTTAGGATAGTCACGATATAATTCAAACTACCTAGAAGTGATGACGCAATAAATATGGCCATACTCGTCAGCCATAACGTCATTCCCAGTCCCGAACCAGGCATTGCCTGCGGCAATGCGCTCAATGGAGGGTATACCGTCCAACCGCCACTAGCAGCACCTGTCTCAATAAAAAGTGACGACAGCATGATGACACTAGAGACCAAGAAAAACCAGTAAGAAAGCATGTTCAAGAAACCCGAAGCCATGTCTCTCGCACCAATTTGCAGTGGAATGAGAAGGTTACTGAACGTACCACTCAATCCTCCTGTCAAAACGAAGAATACCATAATGGTACCGTGAATCGTCACAAGTGAGAGATACATATTTCTATCTAGGACACCATCGGGTGCCCATCGGTCTCCTAGAAAGTAGTTCAAGATCTCAAAGCTCTCTCCTGGCCAGGCCAGCTGAAGGCGGAAAAAAACCGACAACATCATGGCAACAATACCCATGAAGATCGCAGTTATCAAGAACTGCTTGCTGATCATTTTATGATCCTGAGAGAACACGTACTTACTTACAAAACTCTCTTTCTCGTGGTGATGCTCATGCGAATGAGCATGTGCTTCTTGTACTTCTACAGTAGCTGACATAAGCTTCTAATTTCCATTTTTTTCGGCCAATTGGCCATCTTCTTCTACAACTTTCTCTTCTTCACTTTCTTTTGTGGCCTTGATACCTTCAGGCTCTACAAAAGGCTTTTGTTCGTCTAGCCATTTCTGAAAATCTTCTTCTGACTCTACGATAATATTCATTTGCATATTGTAGTGCGCCGACCCGCAGACTTTGTTGCAAAGCAAAATATAGTTGAACTCTGCATCATCTAAAATAGTTCTCATCGAGTCCGTCGTAATCACGGGCTTGTATGCAAATTTTGTAGTCATTCCAGGTACTGCGTTCATTTGCGCTCGGAAGTGAGGCATATACGCCGAGTGAAGAACATCACGCGCATTGATGTTGAAAGAAACCTCTCGTCTTATCGGTAGATGAAATTCTCCCTTTACAATAATGTCATCGTAAGCTGTTGACAAATCGTTGGTGCTCTCCCTAAAATTCAAGATTTTAGCAATTTGACGACTATATGCACCTATTCGATCTTCTAAATCTTCTGCTTTGTCATCAGGCATAATCTCAGATGCCAATTTATTCTCTGTTTTAGTGATCCCTTCTTTTAGCTCTATAACTCTAGCCTCAATGGTCTCATTTGTAATGAGACCTAACGGATTTTGGGAAGTAATTAAAAGATAATTGGACTCTCCCATCTTTCCATCAGGACCTGCATATCGTGCGGTCCAATCAAACTGTTTCCCATAAAGCTGCACCACGAGAGCATCTTCATCTGCTTCGTCAGTTACCTCATTCCATACGCGCAATCCGTAAATAATTAAGAAAGCGAGCGCTATAGTTGGAATAATAGTCCAAACCAACTCAAGTTTATTGTTGTGGGAAAAATAATACGCCTTTCTATTCTTGTTGTGAACGTACTTCCAAGAAAAGAAGAAGAGTAAAAAATTGATTATAAAAAAAACAGGTATAAGAATCAACCAGTTTACATAAAACAGCTTGTCTACAGCCACACCGTGTTCGGAGGCGGCTTGAGGCAATAACAAATCGCTGTATTCTGTAAACTGCCAGATGAAAAACCCAAAGAACGCAACCATAAATACCAACCAGAGGTTTGCATTCATCTTGTTGGCCGTAGGTGAAATATCCTCCTCCCGTCGCTTCTGAAGCTCAGAGGAAACTTGATATACTTTGGCAATTTGGGCTATACCAACTACAGCTAAAATCACCACCAGTACTAAAAGAAGCTTCTCCATAATCTTTTCTTATGCTAATTAAATGCTGTGGTGTAAACTCTCATCTAAATATGGTGACTTCTGCGGTATCAATGGAGCCTTTGTCAATGCATTAAGAACTCTATTAATAAACAACCCTGTAAATCCCAGGAACATTCCGATTTCTAACCAACCAAAATGCCAGTCCTCAAATAAGACTCCTGGAGTAACCAACATATAAGTATCCAGGTAATGTCCAATGAAAATTATAGTACCAACAACAATCAAAAAACGCGGACTTCTTTTCGCATCTCTCGACATTAATAACAACATTGGTATAATAAAGTTGATGATAAACATACCAAAGAATGGAATTTGGTAGAGTTCGATTCGAGTAATGAAATAAGTAACCTCTTCAGGGATGTTTGAATACCAAATCAGAAGAAACTGAGAGAACCACAAGTAAGACCAAAGGAAGCTAAGGGCAAATACCCATTTACCAGCATCATGGATGTGGCTGGAGTTAACATCTTTCAAGTACCCTTTTGAAATGAGGTAAAGTGATAAAACAACAATAACGTTCATGGCAGAAACCCACATTCCCGAGAATACATACCATCCATAAAGGGTAGAAAACCAGTGTATGTCTATAGACATCAACCAATCCCAAGACATGGTGCTGGAAATAACAGCAAAGAGGACTAAGAAAAGAGCCCCTCTCTTGTATCCTTTCAAATGCAATTCTATTCCACCTACTTCGTCTTCTTTGAGAGATCGCTTTCTGAACCATCTAGCAAACATGGTAAGAACAACGGCGTAAAGAAGCGTCCTAATCCAGAAAAATGGCAGGTTCAAGTATGGTGATTTATTGGCAATAAGCGGATCATATTCAACATTGGCTATGAAAACAGCACCGCTTTCTTCAGCCTCTTCCATTGAAGCAAAGAATTCGGGATGCTCAGATCCAATTGTATTTTCAGTTACAAACTTTGCATGAACCGCCTCATCCATCCAATGGTAAATATGGTTGAGGTGGAAACTAGAAGCCAAGAGGACTACCATCACAACCGCCAAACCAATTGGCACAAAAGAAAAAACAGCCTCAATCACTCTTCTTAGCGAAACCGCCCAAGCTGTTTCAGTGGCAAAATGAAGTGCATAAAAGAATAATGCGCCCAAAGAAATGGCTAGGAAATAAAAGCCATTGATCAAAACATTGGACCAAAATCTTCCGTGGTGTTCACTGTGATCGAATAGAAAACCTAAAATCAAGGTCAACACGCCAATAGCTATTAGCACGTAGGATATGATTTTGGCTCTGTTTGAGAATACGAAGTTCATCCTCCGGGTTGTATTAGGTTCGTTAAATTTTATTATCCTTTAATATCCGAAGTCTCTTCGGTCTTCTCCTCTTCTTCCTCTTGTCCCAACTTCTGGAGATGCTTCACGTAAGCAACTACCTTCCACCTTTCAGCTTTCGTTAATTGTGATGCGTGTGATCCCATTGCACCTTTACCATAAGTAAGAGTATGGAACATTTTTCCTTCGGGCAATTCACTCAATGGACCGTTGTATGCTTGCGGTGCAGGATGGCCTCCATTTTCTACTACAGGACCATTGCCTAGACCTTCAGCACCATGACACTGTACACAGAAACTCGTGAAAATTTCTTTCCCCATTTGGACATACTCCTCGTTTTGGGGAAATGGTGATTTCAAAACTGCACCTGCTATTTGATACCCCTCTTGAGTGTTGGGAATCATATACGGCATGTCGTTCATCACATTCGACGTCATGGGGACAGTTCCCGCTACGGGCTTCCGAGCAGAAAGTGTCATGTTGTATGGATCGCGAATAGTGTCTCTCACCTCACCATAATCGACGTAGGCTTCCACTGCCGGGCTTCGGTACATATCTGGCATATACTCGTATCCAGGACTTTGTTCTTGCCTAACACAAGAAGAAAGCGCGAAAAGAGTCATAACAACTACCACTATTTTTTCAAATGCGTTTCTCATGATACCGCAATTTCTTTTTCGTTGATTTCAATCGCTCCCGCATTCTTGAGCATAGAACTCAATCCTTCAGAGGTCATATCAGGATTTTCTTCGCTAGTAATTTCCATTACGAATTTATCATCCGTAGTTCTTGGGTCAGGATTAACAGCAGTCATTCCTGGCAAGGTTCCATTTCTAATCATGTAAGTAATGGCCATCCCATGAGCTGCACACAATACCGTGAACTCAAATGCCACTGGAACAAATGAAGGTATATTTTCCATCAGCGAGAAGCTCGGCTTTCCTCCAATGTTCATTGGCCAATCATCAATCATGAAATACCACATACCCAAGAGCCCTAGTGCCAATCCTGTAGTTCCGAACATGAAAGCTACAATTGCCAACCTCGTTCTTTTGATTCCAATAACGGGATCAAGTCCGTGAATGGGAAAAGGGGAATAAACCTCTTTTATACGAATACCTCGAGCTACGACATCTTTCGCGGCTTCTAAAATACGGTGGTCATCGTCAAACATGGCGTGAATCACCCTCACTGTTTTGTTTGTGCTAGCCATCAGTGATCTTCTTTTTTGTATTTCTCACCTGATACTTTCAGGATCGTTTTTAATTCATTCAAAGCCAATACTGGGAAGAATCTTGCAAACAATAGGAAAAGAGTGAAGAAAATTCCAATTGTTCCAATGAAGATTCCTATGTCGACCCAAGTAGGATAGAACATAGACCAACTTGAAGGCACGTAGTCACGGTGCAGCGATGTTACAATAATTACAAATCGCTCAAACCACATCCCGATATTTACAACGATAGAAAGAATGAAGGTCGCCAAAAAGCTCGTTCTGATTTTCTTGAACCAAAACAACTGCGGACTCACTACGTTGCAAGTCATCATAGCCCAGTACGCCCAGAAATAAGGCCCACTGAAGCGGTTGATAAAGGCGTAGGATTCATACTCAACTCCTGAATACCATGAGATAAATAGCTCGGTTATGTATGCTACCCCAACAATGGAACCCGTAACGATAATTACAATGTTCATATACTCCACATGCTTGACGGTTATGTAGCTTTCTAGCTTCATCACTTTCCGCATGATGAGCAGCAGTGTAAGAACCATTGCAAATCCAGAGAATACTGCCCCCGATACGAAATAAGGAGGGAAAATGGTAGTGTGCCATCCAGGAACGATACTGGTAGCAAAATCCATTGATACAATAGAGTGAACGGAGAACACAAGTGGAGTTGCCAAACCAGCCAAGACCAGAGAAACTTCTTCAAAACGCGTCCATTGTTTTGCTTTACCCGACCAGCCGAAACTAAGTAGTCCGTAAATCTTCTTTGACAAGGGGTTCGTCATCCGGTCTCGAATAGTAGCGAAATCAGGAATCAAACCAATGTACCAGAACACCAATGAAACACTAAAATAAGTCGAGATCGCAAATACATCCCAAAGTAGTGGTGAGTTAAAGTTTACCCAAAGTGATCCGAATGTGTTTGGCAATGGAAGTACCCAGTATGCCAGCCAAATTCTCCCCATGTGAATACCAGGAAAGAGAGCAGCCATCATTACGGCAAAAATTGTCATTGCCTCAGCGGAGCGGTTAATAGCCATTCTCCATTTCTGACGGAAAAGCAATAGCACAGCAGAAATCAATGTACCTGCGTGACCAATACCTACCCACCAAACAAAGTTGGTGATATCCCACGCCCAGCCTACGGTTTTATTCAAACCCCATACGCCGATACCCGTGCTGATAAGGTAAACGACACATCCCAATCCCCAAATAGCAATAAGTCCTGCAATGGTGATTAAAATGTACCATGCCCTCGGAGCCTTATTCTCAATAGGCCCAACCACATCAACGGTGATATCGTGGTAACTTTTATCACCTAATATCAGCGGATCTCTTATGGCAGATTCTTTGTGCATAATCTAGTAGTTTCTTTAAACCTCTGTATTTCTCACTTTCACCTTGTAGCTCACACTAGGGCGAACTCCAATTTCTTCAAGCGCGTAATAATGTCTTTTGTCACTTTCTGCCTTTCTCACTCTGGTCTCTTCGTCATTTCGATCTCCAAAAGTAATAGCATTTGTAGGACAAGCCTCAGCACAAGCTGTAGTAATCTGCTCATCTTGAACAGGCTTTCCTGCCATTTTAGCTTCTAGCTTACCTCCTTGGATCCGCTGAACACACATGGTACATTTCTCCATTACCCCACGCGAGCGAACGGTAACATCAGGATTTAATACCAAGCGGGCGGTCGCATCTTGCGAAGGATTCACCTCGGCAAACTTATCGTATGCCTTGTAGTTAAACCAGTTGAAACGACGGACCTTGAAAGGGCAGTTATTCGCGCAGTATCGTGTCCCGATACAACGGTTGTAAGTCATTTGATTCAACCCTTCATTGCTGTGCGTAGTCGCCGCAACTGGACAAACCGTTTCACACGGCGCGTGGTTACAGTGCTGACACATCATCGGCATGAATGTGGTAGTCGGATTAGCGTATTCGGGCTCCTCCATCTCGCGATAAGTATCAATAGCACCCAAACCCATTTCTTCACCTTTCTCCATGCTCATGTTAGATGAGTAGTAGCGGTCAATACGCATCCAGTGCATATCTCTTCCTCTTCTTACCTCATCTTTACCTACTACGGGAACATTGTTCTCAGAATGGCAAGCGGTTACACATGCGCTACATCCGATACAAGTGGAAAGATCGATGACCATTCCCCAGTGATGACCCACCCCTTCTACAGGATGATCTGCCCAGAGATCAATCTTATCTACATCTTTCTTCACCATCTCGCCACCCTCGTGGACCAAGAGTCTGTGAGGTTTATTGTAAGCGTCTTGTGATTCGTTCTTGAAAACGGCAAGTGAAGTTTCTTTTAAAACAGAATCACGCCCCATAATGGTGTGGTGAACCTGAGTTGTGGCAATCGGATACTCTCCTCCCGCCGCTTCGATTGTGGCTCCGCCAACGAAGTAGTTCATGTGTCCATTGGCCACATTCACAAAGCGATAAGCATTGGTTCCAATCGGAATCTTCTTGCCATCGTCATCCATATCATACCCACCATATTGCTTGGTTCGGTATGCAGCTTTTCCAATATTTTCTTCATTGGCCCCTCTACCGTAACCTAAAGCAATACCTATTGTACCTTGCTTTTGGCCTGGCTGAGGAACTACAGGAAGCGTTTCGCTAACCCCATTTACAGTTACAGTCGCGGTAGATGCTGGAAGCTCTTGCCCCAAGTGCATATTGAATCCCATTGACTCAGCATCAGCAGGGTTCATAGCTATGTAATTGTCCCAAGTAACCTTGGAGATTGGATCTGGCATTTCTTGCAACCAAGGGTTGGTAGAATGCGCTCCATCTCCGATACCCGTATTTGCATACATTATCACTTCGTATCCTTCGACGGATTTTACTTTTGCGGAATTTCGGGCAGAAGCAGCAACAGCATTCATGTTCAGTTCAGGAACTTCAACCATTTCGGAAAGTTGAACATCTACTGATCCATTTCTTACGGCGTTGTACCAGAAGTCATCAAACAGCAGTCCTTCTGCTCCAAGTCCTGACATGTATTCTCGCCAAACACCTTTAATGAACTCGCGGTATTCAGTGGTATCACCTGTCCAAGCTAAAATGCTCTCTTGGTATTGGCGGGTGTTGTATAATTTTCCAATTGTAGGTTGCGCAAGCGCGTAGTGTCCTGTTGCTGGATAAAAATCATTCCAAGACTCGAGGTAATGATTATCAGGACTGATCACATTACAAAGCGTGGCCGTCTCATCTTGCCAAAGAGCAAAAGAAACACTTGTTCCTACCTTACCTAATCCTTCTCGGAAAGCATCAGAATTCGGCAATGAGTATGCTGGGTTGATAGTGCTTCCAATGAGTAGCACGTCAACTTTTCCTTGCTGCATATCATTGACAAGAGCAACTACATCAGAATCATTTCCTTGACTAACAAAAATTTCCTTGGTCGTACTTATCGTATTACCATAGTTTTCAAGCAGCGTGTTAATTGCATTAACTACCGCTTGATTATCTGGATCATTACTTCCTGATATGACCAATGATCGCCCCTTATTTTCAATAAGTTCATCAGCGGTCATTTTGATCGCATTCATCGGCAGATCGTCGGTATTTACCGAAACGGAAGACCCTCCCGTTTTTCCTGCAATTTCGTTGTGAAGAGCTACCAAGGCTCTTCCCTCGTCAGAGGCCTTCAGTGGCACGCGCACATCAGCGTTTGAACCAGTTAGTGACAAGCTAGCTTCGTAATGAAAGTGCTTACTCATCCAGTCACCTGTAGGCTTTCTGTTCTTGGCATACTGAGAAACATACTCTGTGTGCAGCAGCCAGTTGTTCATGAAATCAGCATCAAAACTCACAATGGTGCGAGCCTCAGAGAAATCATAAGATGGGATCATAGACTTCCCGAAAGTCATTTCGTTGGCCTTTCTGATTCCGTATAATGAGACAGGGTCATAGCTCACTACGTTCACTACTTCCTCGCCATATTTGGCTTTAAAATTATCAATTACCCTTTCACTCGATGGGCTAATACTAGTCCCCATCAAAAGAGTAATATTCCCGTTTTTGTCAGCTGCAGTTTGCAAAGCTTCTGACACTTTAGAGTCAACTATAGACCATTCAGCTACTTCTCCATCAATCATAGGAGCCTGCAATCGCTGACCGTCATAAAGACTGAGAACAGAGGAATTAATCCGAGCATTTAGGACTCCATTGTTCAGTCCGTGCTTCGTGTTTCCTTTGATGTGAATAGGTCGGCCTTCGCGTGTTTTAACCATGATGCTGGCATAATCAACACCATCAAAGTAGGTAGACGCATAATAAGTAGGAATACCAGGTGTAATTTGCTCAGGCTTATTCACGTATGGAATGGAGTGAATAACTGGAGTTTCACAGGCTGCCACAGTTGCTGCTGTAACGCTAAACCCTAAAAACTTAAGAAAATCGCGTCGATTGGTCGATGTCTTTGACAATTCAGTCTCTGACAAAAAGTCGTCAACGGATTGCTCTGGGGCAAATTCGTTCTTACTATTCTGAATGAACTCTGGGTTCTCTTGAAGCTCCTCAAGCCCTACCCAGTACTTCTTATCTTTTGCCATAATTACCTTTCTCAGCTAATTAATAGTGACACTTGGCACATTCCCATCCACCTAACTCTTTGGCGGTAATGGTTCCATCTTCCAAGTATTTTTTAAGTTCTTCTTTGCCATTCTCTTTGAGGCGCTCGTGGATTTCGTCGTAATATTCATTACCCTCCATTTTCACCTCAGTTTCCAAGTGACAGTTGATGCACCAGCCCATCGTGAGTGGCGCATATTGTCCAGCAACAGTATAATCTTTTTGAATCTCACCATGACATTCTTGACATTCAATCTCTCCCACAACGTAGTGTTGAGCATGATTGAAGTAAGCGTGGTCAGGAAGGTTGTGAACTTTCACCCATTTGATAGGCTTCTCCTCACCAGTGTATTCCTGATTATCCATGTCCCAGCCTACTGCCTCATAAATCTTCATGATTTCAGCGGTGCCTTCATCGTTTCTTCCCTGGTTGATTCCCTTGTGGCAATTCATACAAATGTTTGCCGAGGGGATTCCAGCATGCTTGCTCTTTAATGCCCCAGTGTGGCAATACACACAAGCCACTCCGTTCTCACCAGCGTGGAGTGTGTGGTTAAAGGCAATGGGTTGCTCAGGCGTATATCCTTGGTAGACCCCGATTCCCATGAGAGCTTCATAACCGCTTACAGCGAGATAAACAACGAACAGAATACTGAGAATTGAAACGAACACTTTGTTTTTAAAAAACCAGATTTTTGCTTTCGTAGCAAAGGACATTTCCGCCTCGATCTCCGTTCCCTCTGAGGCTCGCATGGCGTTTTGGATGTTGTTCAATGAGGTACGAACACTCCATAGAGAGAAAATTAAGATGAGCAAGATGAACAGTACAATCAATAGCCACGTGGTGTCGAGACCTCTCTCAACAGGAACGTCGGCCAAAGCATCACCGTCAACAGGAGTTTCTCTAACAGGAGGTACCCAGTTTTTTACGTAGGCCAAAATAGCTGTGATCTCCTCATCGTTCACTGCCTGACCTGGCATTAAACCACCTTTCGGGAACCACTCATTGTAAAGATTCTTCACATAAGAATCACCTGTTTCGAGGGCTGCATTCGGGTTCTTAATCCATAGGTAAAGCAATTCTTCATTGCCAGCCCAGCGTTCCTCAACTCCTTGCAGAGCAGGGCCCGTCATGTTCTGGTCCACCTTGTGACAAGATGAACAATTTGCTTTAAATAATTTCTCGCCATCTTGGGCAGAAACCTCTCCAACTCCTATAATAGCCGCTACTACGAGGGCTGACAAAAATATATTAAAAGACCTTCTCATCTTTTCTGAAAACTGCATCATATCTACAATTGAGCTTAGATAAATAGCCGCAAATTTTTCCGCAAAAATAAGACAAAGGAGTATCGTTGTCCTCATTATGTGCTGAAATTGTCAAGGCTATAAATAATTTAAAATGATTCTAAATAAGCGCGTCAATTGTCAAAAGTGGCCTCAAACAAGAACCCTATCATCTTGACTCAACCCTGAATTGCGTTTGATTGCGTCGAAAGGAAAATAATGGTCTTAAATTTGCCCTATGATTAAAAGCATGTCAAAAACTATTTTACTCCTATTTCTTAGTTCGCTTCTTTGGATTTCAACGACTCACGGCCAAGATGAAGATGCTCAATTAAATGAACGCGTTTATTCCAGAGATTACCACTCAAACAAGGATTCATTAAAGCAAAAGAATAGAACTGGAAGGATAACGATCATTGAAGATGAGCGAATTACAGATCTAGACAACCTCAAAAGAGATTATCCCAGCCTTCAAGATGGCTACCGCGTTCAGATATTCTTTGGCAAGCGAAAAGAAGCATTAAATCAGAAAGCAAAATTCACCGAGTCTTACCCAGAGCTTCCTGCATATATTTCCTATTTGGCTCCAAATTTCCGTCTAAGGGTGGGTGATTTCCGCACTCGAACTAAAGGAGAAAAACTCAAGCATGAGATTGACTCTGACTATCCAGGATGCTACTTGGTTAAGGATAAAATAGAATTGCCTTCCTTAGAAAAGGATGAACCATTGCAAGAGGAAGATTCAAAAATGGACTAGTCGGCGAGCGTTTGCTTCACTTCCACTTCTTCGTAAGCTTCGATGACATCGCCTTCCTGAATGTCGTTGAATTTGTTTACGTTCAAACCACATTCGTATCCTTTAGTCACCTCTTTGACTTCATCCTTGAATCGCTTCAAGCTTCCCAGTTCTCCGCTGTATACCACAATACCGTCCCGAATTACGCGGATCAAATTGTTTCGACTCAGCTTTCCGTCGGTCACGAAGCAACCTGCAACGGTACCAATTTTTGAGATTCTGAATGTTTCTCGAATTTCGGCGTTTCCAACGATCTTCTCTTCGATCTTAGCCGAGAGCATTCCCTCCATGGCATCCTTGATCTCCTCGATCGCGGCGTAGATAACAGAGTAGATTTTGATTTGTATCTCTTCTTTCTCTGCAATTCGTCTTGCGCCACTCGATGGACGTACTTGGAAACCAACGATAATTGCATCAGATGCAGTTGCCAAAAGAACGTCGCTTTCGGTAATCTGACCCACAGCTTTGTGAATCACATTTACCTGAATTTTATCGGTAGAAAGTTTTTGTAGCGAATCGCTCAATGCTTCGACAGAACCATCCACGTCACCTTTAATGATCACATTAAGTTCCTTAAAGTCTCCTATCGCAATTCGACGACCAATTTCATCGAGAGTAATGTGCTTATGAGTACGAACACCTTGCTCACGCAATAATTGCTCGCGTCTTGTAGCAATATTTCGCGCTTCACGTTCGTCTTCCATTACGTGGAATCGGTCACCCGCATTTGGGGCACCGCTCAATCCAAGCATGGATACTGGAGCTGAGGGTCCAGCTTCTTTGATGCTTAGATGACGTTCGTTCATCATGGCCTTCACACGTCCTGTGTATTGACCAGCCAAAACAACATCGCCAACTTTCATGGTTCCAGCCTCAATGAGCAAAGTAGTAACATAACCTCTACCCTTATCAAGGGTAGATTCAATCACAGTACCAATGGCTCTCTTATTAGGATTAGCCTTGAGATCCAAGAGTTCTGCTTCAAGGAGAACCTTGTCGAGAAGTTCGTCAATATTGGTTCCCTTCTTGGCTGATATGTCTTGACTTTGGTATTTACCACCCCAGTCTTCGACCAAAATATTCATCTGCGCCAGTTGTTCCTTAAGTTTCTCAGGGTTGGCATCTTGCTTATCAATCTTATTAAAAGCGAAAATCATTGGGATACCCGCAGCTTGTGCGTGATTAATGGCCTCTTTTGTTTGAGGCATCACGTCATCATCAGCAGCTATTACGATAATGGCTAAATCGGTAACCTGCGCTCCACGAGCACGCATGGCAGTAAACGCCTCGTGACCTGGAGTATCGAGGAATGTGATTTTTTTTCCTTCGCCTACCTCAACGCTGTAAGCTCCAATGTGCTGGGTAATTCCTCCCGCTTCACCAGCTATTACGTTTTCTTTACGAATGTAATCCAGCAGCGAAGTCTTACCGTGATCTACGTGCCCCATAACGGTAACGATAGGTGCACGCGTTTCGAGATCTTCGGGTTTATCATCCTCCATCTCAATGGCCTCCTGAATATCGGCAGAGGTAAATTCAACATCGAAAGAAAACTCCTCGGCAATGATGGTCAAGGTTTCAGCATCGAGACGCTGATTGATCGAGGCCATAATCCCCAATGACATACAGGCTGAGATAACCTCGTTAGAACTTACATCCATCATCGAAGCCAAATCGGCTACAGTCACGAACTCTGTTAGCTTTAGAAGTTTAGACTCTTCTTGCTCTTGTTGGAGTTTCTCTTCGGCACGCGTTCGGTGCTCATCTCTCTTGAGCCTTCTGTTCTTAGCTCCTTTGTTCTTTCCAGATCCACCTTGCAGTTTGGCAAGTGTCTCTTTCAACTCTCTATCAATATCGGCTTGGCTCACCTCACGGCGATCACCAGGTCTTTTGGGTTTTGCTTTGTTCGCGACGGGCTTGCTTACATCAACCTTATCTGGGCGCAGACGCTTTCTCTTTCTTCTACCTTTTTGGGTATCCTTGTCAGGGTCAGTGCTGATAACTGGCTTTTTCTTCGGTCTTCTCTCCGGAAGATCGATCTTACCAATTACCGTTGGTGCGGTAAGCTTCTGGACATTGGTGCGAATGGTATTGTCTTCTTCCCTTTGTGCTTTTGCCTTTTTCTCTACTTCTGCTTTCTCAGCGGCTGTGAGCTCTACAGGCTTAACTTCTTCTTCTACTACTACAGGAGGTGCAGCTTCTGCTTTCTCCTCTTTGGATTCTACAGCAACCTCAGCTACAGGCTCCTCTTTCTTGTCTTCGACTTTAGCCTCAACCTTTTCCTCGACTTTAACTTCGACTTTGGCCTCAACCTTTTCCTCGACTTTAGCTTCGACTTTAGCTTCAGCCTTCTCTTCTACTTTGTCTTCTTTGCTAGGAGGCGCAACTTCTTGCTTTTTGTCCTTATTCAGATCTATTTTACCAACCACTGAAACACCAGGCTTCGCTTTTACCTCGGTCTTGAAGATATCATCAGTAGAGCCTTGCACATTTTTGATGAGCAATTCTTCTTTGTCTTCTTCCCTTTCTTTGCGCTCTTCTTTCTCTCTCTCTAGGGTAACAGTCTCCTTATTGGCCGTGACCTTTCCAGCAGTTTTAGCTTTCTCCTTAAGCTGCTTTGAGTCTTGAAATTCATTTACTAGAATTTCATAGGCAGCAGGCTCAATTTTAGCATTGGGCTTGCTCTCTATTTGAAAACCTTTGTCCGCTAAAGTGTCAACAATGGTTTGAATTCCAACGTTAAATTCCTTGGCGGCTTTACTTAGTCGTACCGATGCTTCGCGTATTGGCATATAAAATTATCGGGGTTTCTGCGAAGTTAAAAAAAAGCGTTACTACGCTCTAATCTAATTCTTCGCTCAAAATTTTCATTATTTCTTTGACGGTTTCCTCTTCCAGGTCAGATCTCTTAACCAACTCCTCGGGAGCAAGATCCAGCACTGCTCTGGCAGTATCCAAACCAACCTTCTTCAATTCGTCGATGATCCAGCTGTCGATTTCATCTGCAAACTCTTCCAAATCTACATCTTCATCTTCTCCTTCGGAGTCGCGATAAACGTCAATTTCGAAACCTGTTAGCTTTCCAGCCAACTTAATATTATGACCTCCCTTACCAATGGCAAGTGAGACTTGATCTGGCTTTAAGAATACTTCCGCTTTCCGTCCATCTATTTTGATGCTAGTAATCTTGGCGGGGCTCAATGAACGCTGAATGAGCAATTGATCATTCGCCGTGTAGTTGATCACATCGATATTCTCGTTTTTCAATTCACGAACAATACTGTGAATCCTAGAACCTTTCATACCCACACAAGCTCCTACAGGATCAATGCGGTCATCGTAAGACTCAACAGCTACTTTGGCTCTTTCGCCAGGAACGCGTACGATCTTCTTGATGGTAATCAATCCATCAAAAACTTCAGGAACCTCCATTTCAAATAGACGCTCCAAGAATTCAGGGGCAGTTCTCGATAAGATAACTACTGGATTGTTGTTGCGCATCTCAACTTTGGCAACAACAGCTCTAACCGTGTCTCCTTTTTTGAAATAGTCACTAGGAATTTGCTCCGACTTAGGTAAGATCAATTCATTTCCCTCATCATCAAGCAAAAGAATCTCTCGTTTCCAAACTTGGTAAACCTCTCCTGCTATGATTTCGCCGACTCTTGCGATGTACTTATTGTATAAGCTATCTTTTTCGAGTTCAATAATCTTTGAAACAAGATTTTGACGCATCGATAATATGGATCTTCTACCGAAGTGATCCAACTTGATTTCTTCCGTAGCTTCTTCACCTACCTCAAAATCAGGTTCAATCTTTACGGCATGAGAAATAGCTATTTGTGCATTCTCATCCTCCACCTCACCGTCTTGAACGATCTCGCGGTTACGCCAAATCTCCAAGTCACCCTCATCTGGGTTTATGATGATGTCGAAGTTATCATCCGTACCATGTTTCTTGATGAGCATATTTCGGAAGACATCTTCCAAAATGCGCATCATCGTTTCACGATCGATGTTTTTAAACTCTTTGAACTCGGTGAACGAGTCGAACAAATTTACATTGCTCATGTGCTGTTATTTGAAATTGATTTTGATTTTGGCCTGCTTTATTTCGGTGTAAGACAGATCCAATTCTTCTTCAATAAGTATTTTCTTCTTTTTCCCTGGTACCCGCTCTTTTCTTTTCGTTTGAAGCTTGATACCTTTTTCGTCAGCAGCCATTAACTCCCCTTCCACTTCTATTCCTTCTGTTAGCCTTATCTCCAAGCTTCTTCCCACGTTTTTGATATACTGACGCGGGTCTCTCAAGGGTTTATCAATTCCTGGCGATGCTACCTGCAAAGAGAAATCTTCCTCTTCCCGATCTAGGTTGTGCTCAATTTGACGACTGATATCCACACAATCTAGTATAGAAACGGGACCCATACTCTCAAGCTCTAGCTTGATAATATTACCCGGCTTAATATCCAATTCTAGGATATAATATTCCGTTCCCTCGATCTTCTCGGCTACTAAACTTCTTATGGTGTTCTCGGTAATCACTTGTAATCGCTTGTAATCAATAAAAAGAGGGGCTTCGGCCCCTCGATTTAGTTTCTTTTATTTTGTGACTGCAAATGTAATGATTTTTCCTGAAAATCAATGGTGCTATCGATTCATTCGGTTGTCTTCTACCACTCTGACTTTCCGACCGTTCTTGTATTCTATCTTGGTAATCACATTGCCACGTGGCGAAAAGGATGTCGAGATGCCTTCTCTCTTCCCCTCCTCAAAAATCTCCTCCAGTTCAGGCTGCCCTCCCTGACGATGATAGATCACGGATTTGCCGTGTTGTTTCCCATTGCGGTATCCTGATTCTCTCATTTTTCCTCCTTCTGGGAAATAGTAAATCCATTTGCCGTCGGGCTTACCTTCTAGATAAGCGCCCTCTCTAATCGGTATGTTTTGTTCAGAGAATTCGGAATAGGGACCATTAAAGCTTCCATCCTTGTACCAAGCATTTTCCTCAAGCGTTCCATCTTCATGGTAATGTTTCCAATTGCCAACTTTCTCATCGCCTTGCCACGCCCCCTCATACATGGGCGATCCATTCGGAAACCACCCTTTCCACTTCCCAATTAACTTTCCCGACTCAAAACTCCCCTCATCTTTTGGGGAACCCGACTGGTACCAAGATTTCCATAAGCCCTCTTCAAGTCCGTTGACGTATGGGCCTTCTTGCAACATTTTTCCATTTTCAAACCAAGTGGTCCAGTTTCCATTTCGTTTGTTCTTTAGGAAATCACCTTTTCTCCACTCGCTTCCATTCGGATAGTAAAAGATCCATTCACCCGACTTCTCTCCTTTCTGCCATTCGCCTTCGTACTGAACTTGACCGTTGGAGTAATAATATATCCACTGACCTTCTTGTAGCCCCTCGACAAAATGACCCTTCATCTCCATGTAACCGCTATCGCGATAGAATTGCCACTCCCCTTCTTTCAGACCTATCTCGTACTGACCTGTAAGTGCAGCTTCACCATTCTCAAAATTTTCAATAAACAGTCCATCGAGCGAATCCTCTTCAAAATGAGTCTCTTTCCAAAGATTGCCATTGGAAAAATAGTACAACCATGTACTGTCCTTCTTGCTCTGATCGTAATATCCCTTGGTTCGTTTTTGTGCGTCGGGATACCAAGTAGTTGACTCACCAGTCATCCATCCTTTGGTATATGCCTCTTTACTCTTCCGCTCGCCATCCGAGTAGAATGTTTCCATAAATCCAGATCCATCTACAACGGCCGCCTCTCCATCAGACAGAAAGTAGCTTATCAGCTCGACACTGTCCTCTTTATGTACAAACTCAACCATATTCAAAATACTGTCGGGGTACCAATACTTCCACTCTCCCATTTTCATTCCTTCCTTATAGTATCCCTTTTCTTTGGGGTTTCCGGAAGGGAAAAATGACTGCAGCAAACTATCTGGTCTATCCCAATCAAAGTATCCCTCAGTTTCCAATTGACCATTCTTATAAAACCTTTTCACGGGTCCATTGAGTCGACCTAAAAAGAAGTCAGAGTGCTCCTTGATGGCGCCGTCGCTGTAGTAATATTTCCAAGTTCCATGTTCCAATCCTCGACGATAAAGTCCTTCGGAACGCTTCACTTTTTGATCCTTGTCCCAAAAATCGATGAAGGACTGATCTTGCGAAAAAACATCTTGCATGCCCACAAGGAAGAGGACAACAATGGAGAAATAGGATAATTTAAAATTCATTCCGGAATCCAAGTGTTTGAGTTTTTAAAGTTGGCCTTTCCCGCTAGGCAAAAAACCTGAAAGGCCTAAGACTTCTGCACATAACGTCGTTTGCAACGACCAAAGAAGAGATTGAAAGCCTTGACATTGTAACGATTGAGATTCCAGTTTATTAAGCTTTGTTAACAGGAGAAATTAAACAAGCAATATGCCTCTATGTTAAGTGAATCTTAAATCCATAAAAAAACAAATCCATGATTAAAGACCTGAGTAAATTTTCATTTTTTCTATTTTTAAGTTTAACATTAGTAATGACGTCTTGCGATGACGATGACGACGAAGATCCACAAGTAAATCCACCAGCAGGGCCAACACAGAATATTGCTGAATTGGCAGTAGCCAGCCCACAGTTTAGCATCTTAGTAGAAGCTTTAACAGCCACTGGTTTGGTTGATGCAGTTGCCGCTGATGGCCCTATGACAGTATTTGCACCGAATAACGATGCATTCAACGCGTTTTTTGACCAAGCAGGATTGACCGACGACAATAATGACGGTAGTCGTGTTGACGAGGCTGCAGCAGCATTGGGTGCAGATGCAATTTCTCAATTGTTATTGTACCATGTTGTCGGCGCTGAAATACCTGCGGCGGCAGTAACGGTTCAAACTTACGTTTCAACATCAAGCACGAGTTCACCAAATGGTGACCCACTTTCGTTGTTAGCTGAGCCAGCAAACAATACTGTATTGGTAAATGGTGGATCTGGAAAAGGCGCTACAGTTGTAGCAGCAGACATTTTCGCTACAAATGGTGTGATACACGAAATCGATGGTGTTCTCGAATTACCTTCTGTTGTTGACCACGCTATTTTCAATTCTAATCTAAGCGCTTTGGTTGGAGCTGTTGTAGCTGCTGATCTTGTTGAGACTTTAGAAGGGTTTGAAGCTATTACAGTGTTTGCTCCTTTAAACAGCGCGTTTGAGGCTATCCAATCAACTGTAGACGGACTTACCGTTGAACAACTTACTTCTGTTCTTACTTACCACGTTGTTGCCGCGCAAGTTCGTGCAGAAGACATCACTCCTGGTGCAGTTGCAACTGTGAATTCTCAAGAAATCACAATCGCGATTCTTGCTGATGATGTTACAGTAACTGTAACCGACGCAAATGATGGTGTTTCTACAGTTGTATTGACTAATGTTCAGGGAACAAATGGAGTAGTGCACGTAATTGACGCTGTGCTTATTCCAGTTCTATAGATTCTATTTAATATCTAATTCAAAGGCCCGCCTAATCGCGGGCCTTTTTTGTTTTTACCAAAAGATGCGTAAACCGATCGTTCGATAAAACTTTTAAGTATCCTTATAGGTTGATTGATTCGCTAGATTAGCTCCTTATGAAAATCCTTATCTCAGGTGGAACGGGCCTTATTGGTTCTGCATTGACAAAACTGCTCGTCGCGAACGGGCACGACGTCAGCCACCTATCCAGAAGTAAATCATCAGATAATAAAGTTGCGACTTTCGTTTGGAATCCTTCCAAAGGAGAGATGGACGATGTTGCCTTAGAAGGGGTTGAGGCAATTGTCCATTTGGCGGGAGCAGGTATAGCCGATGGTAAATGGACGGAGCAGCAAAAGAAAATCATCATAGATAGTCGAGTTGAATCTGCCCATCTTCTTTACCAAAAGGCGAAAGAGCACAATCCACCACTAAAGGTATTCGTATCGGCCAGCGGAATCAGCTACTACGGATTGGACACAACGGAAACCATCTATTCTGAAAGCGATTCTCCCTCAAATGACTTTATCGGAAAATGCTGCGTGCTTTGGGAGGAAGCGGCCGACCAATTTTCTGAAATAAGCCGAGTGGTGAAACTGAGAACGGGGATCGTTCTTTCTAAAAATGGAGGTGCTCTGGAGAAAATCGCGCAGCCAATAAAATTTGGTTTTGGAGCACCGTTGGGATCAGGAGATCAGTGGGTGCCGTACATCCACATCGATGATCTATGCGAAATGTACCTGGAAGCGATTGAAAAAGAAAACTACTCGGGAGTTTACAATGCCGTAAACGGAGACCATGTTACCAACGCAGATTTGACAAAGGAGACGGCCAAAGCTTTGAAAAAACCTTTGTGGATACCCAATGTTCCTTCATTCGCACTTAAAGCCGTTTTCGGTGAAATGGGCCGATTGATTTTGGAGGGAAGTCGCGCTTCTGCAGAAAAGATAAAAACAGCAGGGTTTGATTTTCGGTACAGTACTCTTCGCGATGCCCTTAGCGCAATTTATAAGAGTTAATAGCTGCGGGTGTGGAGCATCTTGAGAAAGCCTTCCATCTGTTCCCGACCTTCTTGATTCAAATTGGTTTTGTCCAGTTGACGTTTCGCTTCCGCGAAGTATTCGTCGCCTCTATCCTGAATATCTCGATCGACTTTTAAATCCAAAAAGACCTCAAGGACACGTTCAACCTTCTCGACGGGATCAGAAAATTTCCCGTTGAAATAAATGGTTTCCAGTTCTCTTTTTTGTTCATCCGATGCTTTTTGTAAGGCTCGGATTATGAGGTAAGTCTTCTTATTGGCTATAATGTCGCCACCTACTTGTTTCCCGAAATTCTCGGGATTTCCGAAAGCATCTAGATAGTCGTCTTGTAACTGGAAACCAATACCTGCAGCTTTTCCAAAAGCGTAGATAGCTTCGCATTCCTCTTTGCTAGCATTCGCCAAAATGGCACCCATTTGAAGACTGCAGCCCAATAGTACGGCTGTTTTCAAACCAATCATCTCGATGTATCGCTCTTCGGTAACGGCCTCCTCTTCTTCAAAATCCATATCGTACTGCTGGCCCAGGCAGACCTCGGCCGAAGTACGGTTGAACAAATCTAAGAGCTCGGGAAGTCTTTCGGCTCCGCAAAGGGCCAATTGCTTATACGCCTCGATCACCATAGCATCGCCTGAGAGAATCGCGGTATTCGTATCCCACTTTTGGTGCACCGTTTCATTGCCCCTTCGCAGAGGGGCCTCATCCATAATGTCGTCATGAACCAAGGTGAAATTGTGGAATATTTCTACCGTTAATGCTGCTGGCATTGCTTTCTCAACGGAACCGCCAAAGGCATTTGCGGAGAGCAAAACCAAAGATGGTCGAATGCGCTTTCCTCCCAAGGACATAATATACTTTATAGGAGTGTGCAGATTATCTTCCGGTAGTTGGGAAGTGTAGCTGGCTATCTCGGAGTCGAGAAGGGATCGCAGTTGATCGAGTTTGGAATTCATTTAATCAAATTGAGCAGGTACTGTCCGTACCCGCTTTTAACAAAAGGTTGAGCTATTTGGTTGAGTTGGCTGGCACTAATAAATCCCTTTCGGAAGGCGACTTCTTCGATGCAACCGATTTTTAATCCCTGACGGTCTTCGATGACTTCAACGAATTGACCAGCAGCCATGAGGGAAGAGAAAGTTCCTGTGTCCAACCAAGCCGTGCCTCGATCCATCACTGACACTTGCAGTCTACCCTTTTCTAAGTAAGCTTTGTTGACATCGGTTATCTCGTATTCACCACGTGCGCTTGGCTTTAAATTTTTGGCGATTTCTACCACATCATTGTCGTAGAAATAGAGGCCTGGAACCGCGTAATTCGATTTGGGTTTTTCAGGCTTTTCTTCAATACTCAAAGCCTTCATCTCTTCGTCAAATTCCACGACGCCGTATCGTTCAGGATCTGAAACGTGGTATGCGTATACGATTCCACCTTCGGGATTATTGTTTTCTGAAAGCAGCTCTTGCAAACCGTGACCGTAGAAAATATTGTCGCCAAGAATCAAGGCTACTTTGCCATCGCCAATAAACTCCTCGCCAATCACAAATGCTTGTGCAAGGCCATTCGGATCTTCTTGAATAGCATAAGTGAAATTACATCCCAAGCGCTTGCCATCCCCTAGCAGTCTCTTGAAATTTTCATTGTCATGCGGTGTAGTGATGATAAGGATATCGCTAATCCCAGCGCTCATGAGGGTGGACAAAGGATAATAAATCATCGGTTTGTCGTAGACAGGCATAAGCTGCTTACTCACCGAAATAGTCAGTGGGTAGAGTCGGGTTCCTGAGCCTCCAGCTAAAATAATACCTTTCATTTTTGTAAAGCTTTTGTGATTACTCCGATTTTCGAATCTCCAGTTCCTCCAACTCGATGTCTTCTTCTTCGTTGATGATTTCCAAAAATGGTTCTCGAAAAGACTTGGTAACCAAGCTGCGGTGAAACGAAAGCAACAGACTTGGCAATAAGACCAAATTGGAAATCATAGCTACCAGCAGTGTTACCGACACCAGTGTTCCGAGGGCCACGGTTCCACCAAAATTGGAAGCAGTGAAAACCAAGAAACCAAAGAAGAGAATGATGGATGTGTAAATCATGCTCACCCCCGTTTCGGTGACGGCATTCAAAACGCAGGTTCGAATATCCCACGATCTGGTTTTCAATTCCTGACGATACTTTGAGAGAAAGTGAATGGTATCATCGACGGAGATTCCAAAGGCGATACTAAACACTAAAATAGTAGAAGGCTTAATGGCTACGCCAAAATACCCCATCAACCCCGCTGTAAACAGAAGCGGCAATAAATTTGGGAACAGTGAAATGACCACCATTCGAGCAGAGTTGAATAAGAGGGCCATCAAAATGGAAATAACAAAAATCGCAATGGCCAAACTGATAAATAAATTCCGCACCAAGTAATCGGTCCCGTTCAAGAAAACTATACTCGTTCCCGTAAGGGTAACCTTGTATTCGTCGCGCGGAAAAATCTCGTAAACCTTCGGTTTGAGGTCTTCCATAAGGGCGTCCAGCTCGGTAGTACCGATATCGGCAATCTGAGCAGAAATACGTGTAACGGTTTGAGTCGAATCAAGGAACATCCCTGAAATCTTACCTGCGTCAGACTCATTACCTCTGAGGTAAGGACCTACGAAAGATCTTTCGTAATTGGAAATCAAACTGTATCGATCTTCCAAACCGTTGTAGTATGCCTGTTTGGCAAATTTAATGGCATCAGTTATGGCAAGCGACCGTGAAATCTCTGGGTACGCCTCCAGCGTTTTTTGGAGCCTTTCAATTTTTTTAAGAGTTTTGGCCTTGGTGACTTGACTGCTGTCAAGTGAATTGACCAATATCTCGAGTGGCATTACCCCGGCAAAATTATCTTCAAAGAACTTGAGATCTGTAATGATCTTATCGTCTTTTGGCAAATCGTCCACAATGTTTCCCGTTGCTTTAACTAGAGTGGCGCCATAAATTGAAACCCCGAGTATCAAGATGGTGCCGATATAAACCTTTCGGCGGTGGTTGCTTACCAATCCGTGAAGGATCGACACTGCCTTATCCACCCACTTTCGGTCAAGGTGCGCAACATGTCGTTCTCTCGGCGGGGCGATAAAGCTGAAAACGCAAGGAATGATGATCAGCGATAGAATGAAAACACCTAGAATATTGAGCGAAGCAACAATACCAAACTCTTGAAGAATTGAACTTTGGGTAAATATGAAAGTCGCAAAACCCATTGCCGTAGTGGCATTGGTCATGAATGTAGCATTACCCACTTTGTGGATTACCCTGCTAAGCGCCTTAATCTGATTCCCGTGGAGGCGGTATTCCTTGTGGTATTTGTTCAGCAGAAAAACACAATTGGGCACACCGATTACGATAATCAATGGAGGAATTAGCCCCATCAATGCACTCAGCTGAAAGCCCAATAAACCTATTGTTCCAACAGACCAAATCACGCCTATGATCACAACCAAAAGGCTTATAAACATGACCCGGAAACTCTTAAAGAAGAGGAGCATGAGCAGTGCAGTCACCGCAGCGGCAAGGCCGACAAACATTCCGAGCTCTTGTTTGATTTTAGCCGTTTGCTTAGTTCGGATATAGGGCAATCCTGAAAAGTGAACTTGAAGTCCCGTATCATCAGAAAATGCTTCAACCACTTCTTCCACTTGCTCCAATACCTCAATTCGTCTGCTGCTATTAAATGCTGCTCGATTAACGAAAAGCATCATCAAGCTCGCGCCTGTAGAATCATTGTAAAGTAAGTTTCTATAAAAGGGGAGGCTGTTGATTTGCTTTTTGAGGCTGTCTACTTCTTCAGCGGACTCAGGTCGTCGCTGCACCAGTTTTCGAACATCAAATTTCTTTTCTTCGGCATTCTTCTTCAAGGTGTAGAGATGCGCTTCCGAGAAAACGCTGTCTATCCCATCAATGGCCTTGAGGTCGTAACCAAGGGTATACCACTTCGAAAAAGTCGGATAAGTATGTAGATTCTTTCCTTGTACGCCAAGAACTAAAATATTTCCGTCTTCAGAAAAACGATCAGTGAAACGGTCATACTCTACCTGAGTGCTGTCATCTTTGGGAAGAATCCCGCCGAACTTGTAAGTCATCGTCACTGTTCGTGCTTGAAAAGCCATGAAAACAGTAACTACCGCGACAACAGCCAATAACGCAATTCGATTGCGCAGAATAATCCCGGCTGTTTTTTCCCACATATATTGCTTGGCGTAAGTGAGGAGCAAATATAATATAGAATGGTAAACAGCTGAGGTATGAGGTCTATCTTTGCCAAATAATGCTAGCGGACTTTCATGAAACGAGCTATTTACTGAAGCACCTGACAAGGCGTCGTTTCCAAAATGCGTGGAAATTGTATCGATCCTTTCGCGGCAGCAGGCTTATTGGCCCTCCTGTTTCGCACCCAATGCCTATCGCGCTCTCTGTAGAGCCGACTACTGCTTGCAACTTGGGATGCCCAGAATGTCCTAGCGGTTTAAAGCAGTTTACCAGGCCCACGGGAAATTTAAAAGAAGGATTGCTCGACCAGCTTTTAGATGAAATCGGAAAAGACTTGGTCTACCTCACTTTTTACTTTCAAGGCGAGCCATTTATTCACCCCGACATGAATCAGCTGATTTCCAAAGCGAATAGCAGAGGAATCTTCACAGCGACTTCCACCAACGCGCATTTCATCAATGAAAAGAGTGCCGAAGGAATCGTAAAGTCAGGGTTGAATCGATTGATCATTTCCATTGATGGAACGACTCAAGATGTCTACGAATCTTACCGCAAAAAGGGGAAACTTGAAAAGGTAATTGAGGGAACAAAAATGATTTTGGCCAAACGAAAAGAACTCAAAAGCACTTTCCCAAGAGTGTACTTTCAATTTCTTGTTGTCAAGCCAAATGAGCACCAAATTGAGGATGTAAAAAAGCTTGGGAAAGAACTTGGAGTGGATGGAGTTCACTTTAAAACAGCCCAGGTTTACGATTATGAAAACGGAAACCCACTCATACCCACTATAGATAAATATGCCCGCTATCAAAAGAATCCAGATGGGAAGTGGGGAATAAAAAACCTACTCGATGATCAATGCTGGAAAATGTGGCACTCAGCAGTGGTTACATGGGACGGGCGCGTTGTCCCATGCTGTTTTGACAAAGATGCTACCCATCAAATGGGTCAAATTGGCAATGAAAGCTTTGCGGAGATTTGGCAGGGAGCGACCTATTCAAATTTCAGATCGGCTTTACTTCGGTCGCGAAGTGAGATTGAAATCTGCAAGAATTGCTCGGAGGGCACGAAGGTCTGGGCTTAACTACACTTCCAAGAAATTCTTGAGGATAGTCTTTCCTAGAGGGCTCAAAACACTCTCAGGGTGAAATTGAATTCCAAATACTGGCAGCACACGGTGGTTCATCCCCATGATTTCTCCCTCCTCATCGCGGCAGGTCACGTGCCACTGATCTGACAAACTTTCACCATCCACTACCCAAGAGTGGTATCGACCCACAAGGAAAGCGCTCGGTAGCTCTTTAAATAGCAAGCTATCTGTATCTACTTTGATAATGTGAGAAACCCCGTGATGAACTTGACTGAGGTTTTTGAGTTTCCCTCCTGTTGCGACTGCCAAGGCCTGTTGCCCTAAACAAACACCGAGGATTTTCTTCTCTAATCGGAGCGCTTCTGAAGTTAGATTTAGCAAGTTTTCAGATTCCGCGGGTAATCCAGGGCCTGGAGAAAATACGATAAACTCATACTCCGCCAATTGAGAAAGAGCCAGTTCATCGTTTCGGAAAACGTCTACATCCTCGTCAGCAATTGCTTCGAGCATGTGAACTAAATTAAAAGTAAAGGAGTCATAGTTATCTATGACCAGAATGCGGTTCATGCTTAAACCGTCATGATGTCTTTTTCTTTTCGATCTACCTCGTTATCCACTTTAATCGAGAATTGATTGGTGAGTTTCTGAACTTCATCCACCGCATCTTTAGATAAATCTTCACTCAGACCATCCTTCTCCAATTTCTTGATCTCGTCGTTGGCCTCTTTTCGTGCATTACGAATACCCACTTTAGCGTCCTCTGCTTCAGACTTCACTTTTTTCACGAGGTCTCTTCGACGCTCTTCAGTAAGCGGTGGAACATTGATCATAATGAGTTCGCCGTTATTCTGAGGGTTCAACCCTAGATTGGCATTGATAATTGAACGTTCAATTGGTTCCAGCATGGCCTTCTCCCAAGGCTGAATCGAAAGGGTTCGAGCATCAGGAGTATTAACATTCGAAACCTGATTTAGGGGAGTTTGTGCTCCGTAATAGTCTACCATTACGCCATCAAGCATGGCGGGGGAAGCCTTTCCTGCTCGGATTTTCGACAAGGCATCTTCTAGATGACTGATCGATTTATCCATTGCTTCTTTTGCCGTATCGAGAATAAATTCTATTTCTTCTTGCATGGTTTCCGTTTAAAAGTTGACCAATGTTCCTACATTCTCTCCTTCTACTATACGTCGCAAATTGCCTGGCGAATTCATATTAAAAACTACGATCGGCAGCTTATTTTCATTGCACAATGTAAATGCTGTAAGGTCCATCACGTTAAGGCCTTTTTCATACACCTCATTGAATGTGATGGAACTGTATTTCGTTGCGGTGCTGTCTTTTTCGGGATCAGCAGTATATATTCCATCAACTCGCGTTCCTTTCAAAATTACATCAGCCTCAATTTCGATGGCTCGAAGGGATGCTGCTGAATCTGTCGTGAAGTATGGATTACCTGTTCCAGCGCCAAATATCACTATTCGACTTTTTTCCAAGTGCCTGACCGCTCTTCGTCGTATAAAAGACTCGGCGATCTGCTCCATTTTAATAGCAGACATTAATCGAGTCTTGATATTGGTAGCTTCCAATGCGGATTGCAATGCCATTCCATTAATAACAGTGGCAAGCATCCCCATGTAATCTCCTTGCGTTCGCTCCATTCCGCCTTCGGCAGCTTGAAGTCCTCGGAAGATATTTCCTCCTCCAATTACGATTGCAATCTCCACTCCCATTTCGTGAATTTCCTTGATTTCACTGGCGTATTGTGCCAAGCGATCGTTATCAATTCCGAATTGTTTCTTGCCCATAAGGGCTTCTCCGCTAAGTTTGAGAAGAATGCGTTTGTATTTTACAGGCATGTTAGGTGGTCCTTTTGGGGGCCGAAAATTATCAAAAAAAAAGGAGAGAACAACGTCTCTCCTTTTTCATTTAAATCCTATCGATTTTTAATCCAACGATAAACGTTTGAATTCAGTGATCGTCAAATCTTTATCAGCGTCAACTAGGTGTTGTTTAATTGACTTTTTGTTGTCTTTTATGAATGCTTGATTCATCAGAGTATTCTCTTGGAAAAATTTATTCAGCCTTCCTTTGGCGATTTTCTCTGCGAGTTCGGCTGGCTTACCTTCCTGGATTGCTTGGTCCTTTCCAATCTCGATCTCATTGTCGATGATTTTCTGAGAAACGCCAGCTTGATCTAAGGCAACAGGGGCCATTGCAGCTACCTGCATGGCGATATCGCGACCTAGATCGTTGTAGTTTCCTTTGTTCAGTCCTACCAAAGAGGCAAGCTTGTTTCCAGGGTGGATGTACGCCACAACGCTGTGAGCTTCAATTTTCTCAAAACTGTTGAGGTCAAGCTTCTCTCCAATTACTCCTGTCTGCTCAATAATCTTTTCTCCAATCGTGAGTTCAGAACCAGGGAAAGTCATTGCATTCAGTACCTCCAATGAACCAGCTTTCTCTTCGAGTGCTTTGTCCATGATGGTTTCTGCCAGAGAAACGAAGTCCGCATTTTTTGCTACGAAATCAGTTTCGCAATTCAGAACAAGAATTACTCCCATGTCATTGGCGCCATTTGTTTTGGCAAGAACAACACCTTCAGTAGCATCGCGATCGCTACGCTTAGCTGCAACCTTTTGACCTTTCTTACGAAGAAAATCGATTGCTTTATCGAAATCACCTTCGGCTTCAACCAAGGCGTTTTTGCAATCCATCATACCTGCTCCCGTTTGCTTACGGAGCTTATTGACTTCTGCTGCTGTAATTTTCATGATCTTAATTGTCTTTAACTAGCTTTTTCAGTGCTTTCAGATTCCTTTTCGGCATCCTTGCTCTCAGCTGCCTTGTTCTCAGCTAACTTGATCTCAGCTGCCTTCTTATCAGCAATCTTCTTCTCCGCAGCCTTTTTATCGGCAGCTTTCTTATCTGCTTCTTTCTTCTCGGCCTCTTTCTTTTCTTGAGCAGCTGCTTTATCCTTACTGGCTTTGCGCTCATCCATACCTTCCATGATCGCATTGGATACTTTATCCAAAATCACGGCGATAGATTTAGAGGCATCGTCATTTGAAGGAATTGGAAACTCCACTTTCGTAGGGTCAGAGTTGGTATCGACCATTGCGAAAGTTGTAATGTTCAACTTTTTCGCTTCCATAAGAGCGATGTGCTCCTTGTGAATATCTACAATGAAAATGGCTGCTGGAAGACGAGTCAATTCAGCAATACCACCTAATGTTTTTTCCAATTTGTCGCGCTGACGTGATATCTGCAGACGCTCTCTTTTTGACAACGTGTCGAAAGTTCCGTCTACCTGCATCTTATCAATGCTCGACATTTTACGAATAGCCTTACGCACAGTGGCGAAGTTTGTCAACATACCTCCTGACCATCTTTCGGTGATGTAAGGCATTCCTGTTGGCTTAATCTTTTCGTCCAAGATGGCTTTTGCTTGCTTCTTTGTGGCAACGAAAAGAATTTTCTTTCCAGACTTGGCTACTTGGCGAATAGCTTTACAGGCCTCATCAAGCTTCGCTGAGGTCTTGTTCAAATCGATGATGTGGATTCCTTTCTTCTCGTCGAAAATATAAGGGGCCATGTTTGGGTTCCACTTACGGGTCAAGTGACCGAAGTGAACGCCCGCATCGAGCATTTCTTTAAACTGTGATTGGTCTTTGTCAGACATACTTAATTTGGTTTACGTTCTGTTAAAAAAACAATTGACGGGTAGCCCTAAAGAAAGAGATCCCGTCAATTTAGATACTAAACAAGCAGCGTAAGTATTAACGCTTGCTAAATTGGAATTTCTTACGAGCCTTAGGCTGTCCAGGCTTCTTACGCTCTACCATTCTTGGATCACGTGTCAGAAGACCTTCTGCCTTAAGAGGTGCTTTCATTTCTTCATCTATCTCAACAAGGGCTCTGGAAATAGCCAATCGAACTGCTTCGATCTGACCTGTCATTCCTCCACCTTTCACAATAGCCTTAACGTCATACTTGCCTTGAGTTTCAGTCAACATGAATGGTTGATGAATTCTGTACTGAAGAGGCATTGTAGGAAAATATTCCTTGAAGTCGCGGCCATTTATAGTCACATTACCTGTTCCGTTGTGCATGTAGATGCGGGCAACAGACTTCTTGCGGCGACCTAACGTATTGGTTACTTCCATTATTTTATTGTGTTGAGATCAATTTTCGTTGGTTTCTGTGCTTCGTGGTCATGCTTCGTACCCTCTACTGCATAGAGGTTGGTGTAAAGTTGAGCGCCTAATTTGTTCTTAGGAAGCATTCCTTTCACGGCCTTTTCTACGAGGGCAATTGGCTTTCGAGCGAGAAGCTCAGTAGCGGTCAAAGAGCGACGTCCACCAGGGTAACCCGTGTGGCGTATGTATTCCTTGTCGGCCATTTTATTACCAGTCAGAACAATTTTCTCCGCGTTAATTACGATGACATTGTCACCACAATCTACGTGAGGAGTATAATTTGTCTTGTACTTTCCGCGAATGAGTTTCGCTACTTTGGTGGCCATTCGCCCGAGGGTTTGACCCTCAGCGTCAACTAGAACCCACTCCTTACGAGCAGTTGCTTTGTTGGCCGAAACGGTTTTATAACTAAGTGTATCCACTGTCTTAAAGCTATTTAGCTAGATTACTCCCCTAAAATGGGGCTGCAAAGATAAGATGTTTTTCTTTACTCGCAAAGATGGTGACGTACTTTCTTTCACCAAGGCATTGAACAGAAAGGAGAAGAGCGATCGCCGATGAATAAATAGAAGACCAAATTAGTTTGCCAGCCACTGATCATTATCGGTGTTTTTTCATTTTCAAACGGCAGCTTCTAACACGCCCATTTCCTTCCCCACTTTCTCAAAAGCGGCAATCGCTTTATCCAAATGTTCTTTTTCATGGGCTGCAGAAAGCTGAACCCGAATCCGCGCTTTCTCTTTTGGAACGACAGGATAATAGAATCCAATCACATAAATACCTTCTTCCAAAAGCTTATCGGCCATGACTTGCGAAAGTTTGGCATCGTAGAGCATCACGGGTACAATCGCAGAATCTCCATCTACAATGTCGAAACCGAGTTTGGACATCCCCTCTTTGAAATAATTGACATTTTCCTCCAGCTTGTCGCGAAGATGAGTGCTTCCCGAGAGTATATCAAAAACCTTTATAGAAGCTCCTACAATAGAAGGCGCCAGTGAATTGCTAAAAAGGTATGGTCGCGACCGCTGACGAAGCAGATCGATGATTTCTTTCTTTCCTGCGGTGTATCCGCCCATGGCGCCGCCGAGAGCTTTACCCAGTGTTCCAGTAATAATATCCACTCGGTCCATTACGCCGTGGAGCTCTACCGAGCCTCTTCCTGTTTCTCCAATAAAACCTGCTGAGTGGCATTCATCCACCATCACTAGCGCGTCATATTTATCGGCTAGGTCGCAGATTCCTTTCATGTTGGCTACGACACCATCCATACTAAAGACTCCATCAGTAACGATCATTTTGAATCGCGCACCGCTCTCGTTGGCAGCTTTGAGCTGATCTTCCAAATCAGCCATGTCGTTGTTTTGGTAACGGTAACGCGCCGCCTTACACAATCGAACTCCATCTATAATGGATGCATGATTAAGACTGTCGCTAATAATGGCGTCTTCCTTCGTAAGGAGCGGTTCGAAAATTCCAGCATTGGCATCAAAGCAAGCGGCATACAATATGGTATCCTCCATTTGATGGAAATCGGAAATTTTCTGTTCCAGCTCTTTGTGAATGTCTTGTGTACCGCAAATAAATCGCACTGATGACATTCCAAAACCGCGATTGTCCAACGTTTCTTTGGAGGCCTTCACGACGTCGGGGTGTGACGAAAGTCCGAGGTAATTGTTCGAACAAAAGTTCAAGACCCTTTCACCTGTGCTTAAGGTGATCTCAGCGCCTTGCTCGGAAGTGATGATGCGCTCCTTTTTAAAAAGGCCTGCTTCTTCGGTTTCTTTGAGTTCTTTTTGGAGGTGGTCTTTTATTTTGCCGTACATCGGTTTGAATTTTGCACAAAGGTAATAAGTCGAGATCATTGCTCACGGAGAAGTATCGGAAGAGTTCCGTTTAAATCATACCTGCATTACTGAATTATCACTTTTGAAGCAAAAACCTCTTTATCATTATAAAAATCAATGATGTACATGCCCTTTTCTAAATCGGATACATTCAAATAGTTTCGATTTATTCGGCCGTGCTTCACCAATTTTCCTGAAATATCGTGTATTCGAAATCCCGTCCAAATAGCATCCGTTTCTATATTTAGAATCTCAGATGTCGGATTTGGGTACAGCTTCACAAAAGCGGTAGTCGAACCAACTAGATCATCTATTCCTACTGTATAGTCCAAGCAACCTTCATCGTTGGGTTCATTCCGGTCTATGACAGCTCCTTGACAACTAACCGAAACGCAAATATCGAAATTAGTCACTCCTTCCTCTGAAAAAAACCATGAATCGATTGGGTTAAAAAACACAGTAGTTTCTTCTCCTGGATCGAGCTGAATATCGTAGTAGATCTTTCCGATATCGGGAACACAGCTTCCGATACCGTTATTGTGCGTCAGATAAAAACCTTCCATGCCTACATCTCCTGAATTTCTAACGGTTACCATCACACTCCCCTGATAATATACGATGACTTCTTCGGGAGAATCGAGCGAGATATTCCATTCTTCAACCGCTGTAATTTCTAGATCAGGGCCATGAGGGAGTCCATCACCTGATCGAGAGATCGTATACAGAACCGAATGATAATAAGGACTCGTAAAAAAGCCCCCTGAATAAAAAAATTTTGCTCCCACTATAACACAGAAGTCGCTGCCTAAAGAGATTTTCACAGGATCAAAATCGCTTACAAACGACACTTCCACTGAGTTTAAAACATCGAGATCGGCATTTAGGTATGTGAACGATTGATCATCGTAAACGGCAAAACCATTGCCATCATTCATTACCCCGTAATTTCCTGATAAGGGATCAAGCTGAACTTCATCGATGAGTTCGAACTCTTCATTAACAGATTGCACCGAATAATCGTCGTAAAGAAGGACTATTCGATCTGTATTCACTGCAAAGTCATCCGCAGCCCATATTTCCAAGGTATCCACAATATTTCCTTGAGGTGAAATCCTCACAAGAAAACCATTGCCCTTGACCAATACATTATCACCAAATGCAAAAACTCCTTCGATATCTTCTATTACATATTCCTCAAGCAATTCTCCGGTAGCCGAAAAATGAAAGAGGCTATCATTGGAATTAGCGGCATAGCCCCAAGGTAAGACGGACAAGTTGTTTTGCTCAGGCCATCCCACAAGAATTTCTTCGATTAACTCTCCATTAAGATTGTATATCAATATACTGTAAGACCATAATCCAAAATCGCATGCTTCGAATCGATTCGCGCCAACGGCAATTGCCGTATCGCCAGAGAGCTCAATAGTCAAAAAACGCGTCACCTCTCCTTCTGAATCGGACTCGGACTCCCAAAGCAGTTCTCCTGAAACATGATAAGCTTTAAGTTGAGAAATGGTGGTAAAAGGAAAAAACTCTGTTACCTCCGACACCACGAATGAACTGTCATTGAGCCAAATCCCGTCAGTAAACTGACTCCTCACCCCTGTTTGTTCAGACAATTCAAATGGTTGGGCAAGCAGGCCTTGTGCAAAAAGAAAAATTATTAGGATTAGTAAGTGGTTTTGTTTCATCGATTTGGCTTTGGTTAAAAATAGAAAATCTTTTCTCCCTTTCCGGTTGCAAAAAGAATGGAAGGTTGAAACTTTAAAGGATGATTTTTACAAAGATCAAGGCCGACATAAGGCAACTTACACAACGGGAGCGTAGCCGAAATGCTCGGAGACATAGATCAAGCGGCTGGAGGATCATGGCATAGCACTGGCTACGATATCAGAAATGAAAGTATGATGCCTTTTGACGAAGCTTCTCCTGAAGTGGGTTTTCGACCGATCGCTACTTTGACCAAAAAATAAACAGGCTGAACGGAATTAACATTCGTTCACACCGCCTGTAATTTTCTAAGATCGCTTATCCCAATTTACTGTAACTCTGCAAAGAAGAGGGCGTATGTTTGTGCTGGTTAAATACTTGAATAAATAAAACACAAACTATTATGAAAGCTCTCATTGCGGCCTTTACATTGGCTCTAATGCTCGGAGGGCAAAGCTTTGCCTCCGGAATTCCTTCAGACGAAGAGAAAACCAAAAACAAAAGCACTGAAAATCGAGAATTGCTTAGTCCTGAACAGGCCAAGCTATTTAAAGAAGGAAAGTTGGCGGAGACCATTGTCACGCCCATGTATACATCGACAGATCAACTGGTAAATACGGAAATGATCAAAAAAGCTAAACAGAAACAAAACTGATTTTTCGCAACAATCGGTTTACGAAAAAGCCCCGCTCAAATTTGAGCGGGGCTTTTTATTGCTTCGTTTTTTGTCAATCAATTCAATGTCTCTGTAGATGAATAAGTGATGTGGAAATGGGGAAAGTCGGCTAACCAAAGAATGATTCAGTGAGAGAAATGCATACATCAGAGATGATATTGTGTCATTTCTTAAACGACTTTATGTTTTTGCCTAAATAGATCGGAGTCAGAAAAAGAGATGTCACAAGAGTGCACTATAAATACTCTTGCTCCTTCTGCGCTCCTCTGACTAAAAATCTTCTCCGCTAGTTTAATGCTGGTATGACGCAAATCTTGAACATATGAGAAACAAAAAAAGCCCCGCCAAATTGGCGGGGCTTCGTTGTCCCACTAGGGCTCGAACCTAGACTCTTCTGTACCAAAAACAGACGTGTTGCCAGTTACACCATGGGACAATTTCCTGTAAAGGAGTGCAAATGTAAACATTCTCTTAATTATCGCCAGCCATTCTACAAAAAAACACAAAAATGGGCCAGACTTCTTAATGGTTCCAAAGTGCGGGAACTAGGCAGGGTTATTTTCTTATTTTCGCAGGCACAATTGACCTTTGAATGGACTTTAGAAAACTGAATCTGATTACGGGCTGGGGAGTTTTTCTCGTAGCAACCATCGTTTATATATTGACTATCGAACCCACCACCAGTTTCTGGGATACAGGTGAGTTCATCACAACCGCATACAAGCTTGAAATAGGACACCCTCCAGGAGCGCCGCTTTTTATGCTACTAGCGCGGCTTTTCTCCATGTTCGTCTCGGTAGAATTTGTGCCTATGGCTGTCAATGTTCTGTCGGCGGTGAGCAGTAGCTTGACTATCCTTTTCTTGTTTTGGACCATCACCCACTTTGGGAGAAAAATGGCGCTAAAAGGAGAAGACGCTGCCAATAACTCGGGTAAAATCATCGCCACCATGGCGGCAGGTGTAGTCGGAGCATTGACTTATACTTTTTCAGATTCGTTCTGGTTTTCAGCAGTAGAGGGTGAGGTATACGCCATGTCATCGCTTTTTACAGCAGCAGTATTTTGGTCTATTCTTCGTTGGGAGAGTCTTTCCAACGGAAAGAACGAAATGCGCTGGATCATTGTCATTGCTTACCTCATGGGCCTCTCTATCGGAGTTCACTTGCTTAACCTTCTTGCTATTCCTGCGATATGCTTTGTAGTTTACTTCAAACGAAACAAGCCCACGACTAAAGGAATAGTCTTTACTGGATTAGTGTCATTGATCATCCTGGGAGTTATTCAAGCGGGTATCATTCCAGGTGTTGTTTCCCTTGCGGGCGACTTTGAACTGTTCTTCGTGAATACGCTTGGC
>Ga0222668_1000145_pt1 | contig 50496 bp, 32 predicted proteins | sample AntAcemetagen728_FD_179823 | JGI IMG/M metagenome (GOLD analysis project Ga0222668, IMG submission 179823) | Saline water microbial communities from Ace Lake, Antarctica - #728 | ecosystem: Environmental > Aquatic > Non-marine Saline and Alkaline > Saline | place: Antarctica: Ace Lake...
GCATCAGATAATTCTCCCAGGGTTTGTAAAACAGGGAACGGATTTTGTAAAAAAGGGCATCAAACAGCCCCTTATTCCAACCCTAGACTTACTACGCACATCCAATGCCAATCTTTGAGCTGCCCTGCTGTCTGTGCAAGACCTCGGTGTACTTTCTGTCCAGTGATGCTATAATCCGCTCGCATCCGGCTCGTGATTAAGACGAATTATTTATCTCATGCCGAGTAGGTACGCGTATACAGGACAGATACAAGGAGGTGATCTCATGACAGAGAGTGCAAGCTGGTCGAATTTGCCGGAAAATGCACGAATGCTATGTCAGTGGTGATTTGAGCGAAGGAAGTACGGTGAAGGAGTCGCCCATAACAGCAGCTCATGCACCATCCTGACATCAAAGACGGCTTGTCGTGCATCAACTTTGCGTTGTGCGAGGCCGGTGACCGGCTGAGTGAAACTACTGGCGTTTCGCATATTCGATTCAACTGCCGCACCCCTGTTGACGAAGAAACTTGAAGGAAATTCAAGATGAAGAAATACAGTAAAGGAAGGGAAATGGCGAGAAATGTTTAATGACACTCATAAATATCGATCGTCTCGCCTTCGGTTTATTTACAGGATGGCAATCTTTCTAGCGGTTGCCGTGTGTGTCGATGGAATTGCCTTGGCGGCGGGAGCGATTGGTTTTCACTTTCTAGAGGGACTTGATTGGCTGGATGCCAGCCTCAACGCCTCGTTGGTCATGACAGGCAATGGGCCAGTTGACCGTCCGCATACAGTGGGAGGCAAGCTGTTTGTCATCTTATATGCAATTTTGGGCGTGATTTTGTTCGCCGCTGTCATTGGTGCCTTCCTGACTCCAGTATTTCAACGGATTCTGCATGGATTACGCAAAAATAAGAACAAGCAACAGAATGGTGAAGATGGAGACCAGCAGTCTGAATCGTAAGGAGAATCAGTATGAAATTTCTGTTAAAGTTCCGAGGGATACCCGACACTACAAACGCAAAGATTTCGATTCGCCTTGATCATCGTGAGTGAGACACAGCAGATCGTGAGGAGAGTTTTAAACTCTTCTGGCCTGAACGAAGGAAGAATATGAGCGAAAGCAGTGATCCAACGAGTCTTTCTCCGTTCCCGCCAGGTTACCGCGCTTCCGGAGTGCTGCTGCACGTCACGTCGCTGCCTACGTCATTCGGTATTGGTGACTTGGGGCCGACGGCACGAGCGTGGATTGATCAACTTCATGAGGCCGGCCAAACCTGGTGGCAGATCTTGCCTCTAGGCCCGACAGGGTACGGCAGTTCGCCGTATCAACCTTTATCTTCATTCGCTGGCAACTGGCTGCTGATCAGTCCGGACGATCTGATTGCAGAGGGGCTGTTACAAGCAAGCGATGTGAGCGGACACTCTTTCTCAAACTCTGCAGTCGACTACGATGCCGTCATTTTATTCAAGCACCAGATTCTCGAAAGAGTCTGGACTAACTTCAACACGCTGCCCGAACAGGATCTGAAGCGTGCCTTTGAGAAGTTCTGTGATGCAGAGGCACATTGGCTGGATGACTATGCCTTATTCGAGGCGCTACAATTCAAGTACCAGGGTGCGGGTTATCTTACGTGGCCGACCGAGTTGGTCCAGCGGCACCCGGCTGCCTTGATCGAGGCACGTCAAGATCTGGCGAACCAAATCAATCAGATTCGCCTGGCACAGTTCCTGGTGTTCCGCCAGGCAAATTCTTTGAAGAAATATGCTCGTGCTCAGGGCGTGAGTCTGATCGGTGATCTTCCCTTTTTTGTTTCCCCTGACTCAAGCGATGTGTGGGCCAATCCGGAATTCTTCCTGCTTGACGAACAGCGGCGACCGCGCTTCGTGGCTGGCGTCCCTCCTGACTACTTCAGCGCCGAAGGACAGCTCTGGGGCAACCCTATCTATGACTGGGAGGCGATCGCCCAGACCGGTTACCGGTGGTGCATCAACCGCGTGCGTGCGCTGCTGGCTCATGTAGATCTGATTCGCCTGGATCATTTTCGTGGTTTCGCAGCCGCCTGGCACATACCGGCCGGCGCACCGACGGCCCTTGCGGGGGAATGGGTGTCCGGCCCGGGCGACGAGTTCTTTAGCGCGGTCCAGAGTGACCTCGGCACATTGCCGTTCATTGCGGAGGACCTGGGGCTCATCACGCCAGACGTGGGCGTGCTTCGCGACCAGTTTCAGATGCCTGGGACACGCGTTCTTCAGTTTGCTTTCGACGGCAAATCTGATAACCCGTATCTTCCTCACAACTATGTATCGAATACCGTCGTGTATACCGGCACCCATGACAATAATACCACGCGCGGCTGGTACGAAGAATTATCGGATGATCAACGACAAAGTATCTGTCAATATCTACAACATCCCAAGGTCGAAAGTAGTGAGATTACGCCGACATTATTGCAACTGGCATGGTCTTCCGTGGCGGCGCTCGCAATGACTCCCCTTCAGGATTTACTCAATCTCGGGGCGGACGCCCGGATGAACATACCCGGCCAAGCCGAAGGAAATTGGCGCTGGCGCTGTACTGAAGACATGCTGTCTGCGCCAGCCTTTCAATGGCTGCGAGAATTGACTACAACTTCCAATAGATCACCTGTTCTACAACCAACTCTTTATTACCCACCCAATTCGGAGGTAACGTGATGAACGCAACGAAAAAACTCCACGATTTAGGCCAAAGTCTCTGGCTTGACAATATTACACGCGACCTGCTCAGCAGCGGGACGCTCCAGCGATACATCGACGAACTTTCAGTAACAGGGCTGACATCAAATCCAACGATTTTCGATCAGGCGATCAAAAACAGCAAATCCTACGACGAGTCGATCCAGGCGAAGCTCAAACAGGGCGAGGCGGGTGAGCAACTCTTTTTTGAGCTCGCACTTGAAGATATTACTCAGGCCGCCGATTTATTTCGACCCGTTTGGGAGAAAACAAACGGGGTAGATGGATGGGTCTCTCTGGAAGTCTCACCACTTCTCGCGTATGACACTGCCAGTACCCTGGCGGCGGCCAAGGATCTGCATGCCCGCGCAGGTCGTCCCAATGTCCTGATTAAGATTCCGGGCACCCAGGAAGGTCTTCCGGCGATCGAAGAGGCCACCTTTGCAGGGATTCCCGTCAACGTCACACTCTTGTTTTCAAGTGAGCACTACTTGGCAGCTGCCGAGGCCTTTCTACGTGGCATCGAGCGACGGATTGACGCGGGACTTAATCCCGATGTTGGTTCCGTCGCCTCGTTATTCATCAGCCGCTGGGACCGGGCAGTGGCGGACAAGGTTCCCGATTCGTTACAAAACCAGTTGGGTATCGCGATCGGCCAGCGCAGTTACAAGGCCTATCGAGATGTATTGAATTCGCCGCGGTGGCAGCGTGCCTACAATGCCGGTGCCCGACCACAGCGCCTGCTTCTGGCAAGCACGGGAACGAAAGACCCTAACGCATCGGACATCCTCTACATTAAGGCGCTGGCTGCTCCTTTTACAGTGAACACGATGCCGGAGCAAACCTTAAACGCTTTTGCTGATCATGGTGAGTGCGGTGAAATCCTTCCGATAGACGGTGGCGACTGCGAAGCGATTATAGCGGAGTTCGGTAAACTGGGAATCGATGACAGTGCCCTGGCTGCTCAGCTTCAGGATGAGGGGGCTAAGTCATTCGTGAAGTCCTGGAACGATCTCATGGCAGAAATTGACGCCAAGAGCGCCGCAATTTCCAATGCCGATTAAGGAGCTTTACCGCTTACGGCTCAAACCGATAGGGAAAGGAAAATAAATATGACGAGTATCCCATCACTCTCAGAGTGCGCGGCGTGGAAACGCCTCGAAGCCCACTATGAGGAAGTTCAGGGATTGCATCTTCGAAAGCTCTTTGCCGACGATCCTGCACGCGGCGAGCGGTTAGCAGCCGAGGCACTGGGGATTTATTTCGATTACTCGAAGAACCGTATCACTGACGAAACCTTCAAGCTCCTGTTGGACCTGGCGGAGGAAACAGGCTTGCGTGCACGGATCGATGCCATGTTTCAGGGGGATAAAATTAATCTCACTGAAAACCGGGCGGTACTGCATGTGGCTTTGCGCGCACCGAAGGGGGCAAGCATCCTTGTGGACGGCGAAAATGTAGTACCCCAGGTTCACGCTGTGCTTGAAAAAATGGTTGATTTCTCACATCGGGTTCGGAGCGGTGACTGGCAGGGGCACACCGGCCAGCGGATTCGCAACATTATCAATATCGGTATCGGCGGTTCTGATCTTGGGCCGGTCATGGCCTACGAATCGCTCAAGTATTATAGCGATCGCAGCATAACCTTCCGTTTCGTTTCTAATGTCGACGGTACCGATCTGGCGGAGGCGACTCGCGACCTCGATCCGGCGGAGACATTATTTATCATTGCCTCAAAAACCTTTACAACATCAGAGACGATGACCAACGCGCATAGTGCCCGCGAGTGGTTGCTCAAAGGTTTTGGCGGTGATGCAGACGCGGTGGCTAAGCATTTCGTCGCCGTTTCGACGAATGCCTCGAAAGTATCGGAGTTTGGTATCGACACCGGCAATATGTTCGAGTTTTGGGACTGGGTTGGCGGACGCTATTCCATGGACTCGGCAATTGGCCTCTCGACGATGCTGGCCATTGGGCCTGAGAATTTCCATGCGATGCTCGATGGGTTCCATCAGATGGATGAGCACTTCCGAACCGCACCCTTTGATCGCAATTTGCCTGTGCTCTTAGGATTGTTGACCGTCTGGTACACCGACTTCTTCAATGCACAGACTGTTGCCGTTCTGCCTTATGAACAGTATTTGAAGCGATTTCCGGCCTATCTACAGCAATTGACGATGGAGAGCAGCGGCAAACACGTCACGCTTGACGGAACCAGGGTCGACTACGATACCGGACCGATCTACTGGGGCGAACCGGGTACTAACGGCCAACATTCATTTTACCAATTGATTCATCAGGGGACCCGGCTCATCCCTTGCGACTTTATCGCGTTTGGCCGATCCCTTAACCCGCTTGGTCGGCATCACGATATGCTCCTGGCAAACGTCTTTGCCCAAGCTGAAGCGTTGGCTTTTGGCAAGACGCCCGAGCAGGTCCGCGCGGAAGGCACTCCGGACTGGCTCGTGCCTCATCGAGTTTTCGAAGGCAACCGCCCGTCGAATATGATATTCGCAGAGCAGCTCACACCAGAAATGCTTGGCAAGCTGATTGCGCTCTACGAACATTCGGTCTTCACTCAAGGCAGCATCTGGAACATCGACTCGTTCGATCAGTGGGGAGTAGAGCTCGGCAAGGCACTGGCCCAACGTATTACCCCGGAGCTTGAGAGCAAGACTGAGCCTGAACTTACCCATGATTCCTCAACGAATTGCCTCATTCGTCGTTATCGAAAGCTTAAGGAGAGCTGATATTGTTTCCTGAACTTGATCAGTCGCGGTGTCTGCAATCAATTTGCAATCAGCGATTTGCTCCGTCCATTTAACGATCCTGCTCGCTCCTGAAAGCAGCACCCACTATTATAACTAATAAATTATTATTGAAACTTTTAAAGGCATTTACAGATGACACAATCTGCTACTTCTCCAGAGTCTCTAGACGAGCTTTGTGTTAATACCTTACGACTTTTGGCAGTAGACATGGTACAGAAGGCAGGATCAGGCCATCCAGGCATGCCTCTGGGGTCTGCAGCCATGGCCTATACCTTGTGGGATCGCTTTCTCCAAATCAACCCAGCCGATCCGAAGTGGCATGACCGCGACCGTTTTGTGCTCTCGGCAGGCCACGGTAGCGCACTACTCTACGCATTGCTGCATGTCACGGGCTTTGACCTGCCCCTGGATGAAATCAAGCGCTTTCGACAATGGGGGAGCCGAACTCCAGGACATCCAGAATATGGTATGACTCCAGGCGTGGATGTGACCACCGGCCCGTTGGGGCAGGGCTTTGCGAATGCGGTTGGAATGGCGATTGCCGAGACGCATCTGGCAGCCCGGTTCAACCAGCCGGATCACACCATTGTTGATCACTTTACTTACGTCCTCGCCAGTGATGGTGACCTGATGGAAGGCGTCTCTTCAGAGGCTGGTTCGTTGGCTGGTCACCTCGGGTTGGGAAAGCTGATTGTCTTGTACGCCGATAATCACATTACAATTGAAGGGGACACGGGAATTGCTTTCACCGAGGACCGTGAGGCGCGCTTCGCCGCCTTGGGGTGGCATATCCAACATGTCGCGGATGGCAACGATCTCACGTCTATCACTCAGGCAATTCAGACAGCGCGGGACGAGACCGACCGGCCTTCACTGATCGCCGTTCGCACTCACATCGGTTACGGCAGCCCGCACAAGCAGGACTCTGCAGCCGCCCACGGTGAGCCTCTGGGCGTGGATGAAGTGCGTCTGACGAAGGAACGCCTGGGTTGGCCAACAGAACCAGCTTTTCATATTCCGTCGGAGGCTCTGGATCATTTCCGAGAGGCTGTTACCCGAGGGAAGGATTTGCAGACTGCGTGGGAAGCGAAAATTGAGGCGTACGGCAAAGCATATCCCGAGCTGGCTGCGGAGTTCGAGCGGATCACAGACGGAGAGCTCCCTGCCGACTGGGACGCAGGCCTGCCGACGTTCACGCCTGAGAATGGGCCGCTGGCGACGCGTGCCGCATCGGGGAAGTGTATCAACGCTCTTGCGCCGCGCTTGCCTGAGTTAATGGGCGGTTCCGCCGACCTGGCACCCAGCACACAAACTTTCATGGATGGGGTTGGCACCTTTCAGTCGAATGAACGGGCGGGGCGGAATATGCACTTCGGTATCCGCGAGCACTCTATGGGGGCCCTCCTTAACGGTATGGCACTACACCACGGGCTGATTCCCTACGGTGCCACATTTCTGGTTTTCAGTGATTACATGCGGCCTCCCATACGGCTGGCGGCAATGAACGGCTTGCCGGTGATTTATGTCTTTACTCACGACAGCATCGGTATGGGTGAGGATGGTCCGACTCATCAGCCAGTCGAGCAACTCCTCTGTCTGCGTTCCATTCCTGAGCTGTTCGTCATTCGTCCGGCGGATGCCAACGAGACTGTTGCTGCCTGGCGAATCGCGATCGGTCGCCAGAATGGTCCGGTGGCGCTGATATTGACCCGGCAGAAACTCCCTATTCTTGACCTGGACCAATATCAGAACGTCCCGGATGGGGTCTCGCGCGGCGGTTATATTCTGGCGGAAGCTGCTGGCAGCGACGCGCCTGACATCATCCTTGTGGGCACGGGGTCTGAAGTCCATCTGGCCTTGGCAGCGCAAGAGCGTCTATCCGGCGAAGGAGTCCGGGCACGTGTCGTAAGCCTGCCCTGCTGGGAGTTGTTTGCGGCCCAGCCGGATGAGTACCGGAATCAGGTTGTCACACCCGGCGTGCCTCTGCTGGCGATGGAAGCCGGTTCAACTCTGGGCTGGGAAACCTATTTAAGCTCCAAGACCGCCTCGATTGGTGTGGATAAGTTTGGTGCATCGGCGCCAGGGGATATCGTGATGCGGGAATACGGCTTCACAGTTGAGAATGTCTGTGAGCGGGCTCAAGCCTTGCTACAATAATCGAAGGAGGAGCGATCATGCAAATCGGACTGGCTGCCGACCATGGCGGATTTGAACTCAAGGAAGAGATCGCCGACTTCCTGCGGGGGGCTGGTCATGAGGTGGTTGACTTCGGTGCGCGGACATTGACGCCCGAGGACGACTACCCTGACTTCATCATACCGCTGGCACGGGCGGTGGCAAAAGGGGAAGTCGAACGGGGCGTGGCTCTCTGCGGCAGTGGCATCGGTGCATCCATCGCCGCCAACAAGGTAGACGGCGTACGCGCCGGTCTGATCCACGATGTTTTTTCCGCCCATCAGGGAGTCGAGGACGACAACATGAATGTTCTCTGTTTAGGTAGTCGCGTGATAGGCGTTGAACTGGCTAAAGAACTGGTCCATTATTTTCTGAACGCCAGTTTCAGCGGCTACGAACGACATCGGCGGAGATTGGAGAAAGTAGCCGCGCTGGAACGCGAGAATCTCCGTTGAAGAGGGTATGACCTTGTGAGACGCGATTTAGATAAAATCATCGAAGGCTCTGTATCCCACCAGATTTTGTTACAAGACGCTAAAGTCGACTACGACAATTTGAGGAGTTATGGCAAGCGCGACTGTTACTGTGAGAAAAAATCAAAACTGGATTGAGGGAGTTGTCTGGTTGCAAAACGCCTCAAACTTCGTCTTTTTGAGAAGAGGTGATTGATGAACGTAAAGGAACACAAATCAATCAACTGGCACGAGCTTGATCCGAGTGAGATCGCGAAAAAACTTGAATCGTCGGATCAAGGACTTACTTCAGAAGAAGCCGGTAAGCGTCTAGAGCACTATGGCCTCAACGAGCTGATCGAAAAAAAACGCAAATCGTTGTGGATGATGTTTCTGGATCAGTTCAAGGATTTCATGATCCTGGTATTGATCGCTGCTGCCGTCGTGGCCGGGGTGATAGGCGAGCCCACGGATACCATCGCCATCGCTGTCATTGTACTGCTGAATGCCGTGCTGGGGTTTATTCAGGAGTACCGCGCTGAAAAGGCCATGGCCGCTTTGAAAAAATTGTCAGCGCCTTCGGCTACCGTCATTCGAGAGGGGCAAGCCGAATCAATCACCGCGGATCAGGTTGTTCCCGGAGACCTTGTGATCCTGGAGGCAGGTAATGTTGTGCCCGCTGATATACGATTAACGGAAGTGATCCAGCTTCGAATAGAAGAAGCGGCATTAACAGGTGAGTCGGTTCCGGTGGAGAAGGAGACGGCGGCGATCAGGGAAGAGGATCTTTCCCTCGGCGATCGGAAAAACATGGTCTATAAAGGTACGCAAGTCACCTACGGTCGAGGGCAGGGCCTGATTGTCGCCACAGGGATGCAGACGGAACTCGGACAGATCGCCACCATGCTCCAGGATCAGGCAGAGGGGCGGACGCCACTTCAGAAACGGTTGACCTCCTTCGGGCAGAATCTGGCCTATGCGGTCTTAGCCATCTGTGCCATCGTTTTTATCGCTGGTCTCCTGCGGGGAGAGCCTCCGCTTTTGATGCTGCTCACGGCGATTTCTCTGGCCGTGGCAGCCATTCCAGAAGCGTTGCCTGCGGTCATTACTATCTCACTGGCTTTGGGAGCCCGAAAGCTGGTTAAGCAGCAGGCACTGATCCGAAAGCTACCGGCGGTAGAGACTCTGGGATCAGTTACCTATATCTGTGCGGACAAGACCGGAACCCTGACGTTGAACCGGATGACCGTGGAACTAATCTATGCAAACGGACAGTTGGATCGGTCCGAAAATCTATTACCTTCAGGGCAGGGGGAAGTCGGGGATAATACCTTCGCTGGCAGGAACCACTCGGAGTTATTGCTGAATGCGTTGGCTCTCTGTAATGATACCCGTCTGGATGCCTCGGGCGATGTGATCGGCGATCCGACTGAAACGGCCTTGTTCGAGTTGGCGCGGGAGAAAGGTTACCTGCGAGAGAGACTTGACGAGACATATCCCAGGTTAGCCGAGATCCCCTTTGACTCGGAGAGAAAATTGATGACGACCTTTCATCCCTGGGAAAACGGTCAGATCATTTCTTTCACCAAGGGGGCGGCTGAGGAAATCGTTGAACGATCCGAAAAAATACTGACCCATCAAGGCCAGGAAGCGCTGGACCATTTGGAAGTTTTAAAGACGGCCGAACAGATTGCCGGTGATGGTCTGAGAACCTTGGGGTTTGGCATGCGAATTTGGGATGCGCTTCCTGATCCACTCACTGCGGAACAGGTGGAAACAGGTTTAGTTCTGATCGGGATCGTCGGCATGCTGGACCCGCCCCGACCAGAGGCGGCGGAGTCGGTGGCTTTGTGTCGGTCCGCAGGAATCCAAGTGGTGATGATTACCGGGGACCACCCGTTGACAGCCGAGGTGATTGCTCGACGAGTCGGAATCATTCGCGGGGAAGGGGAGTCCGTCATGACGGGTCAGGAGGTCGGACAGCTTTCATTGAATGAATTCGAAAACAAGGTAGAAAAGACACGTGTTTATGCCCGGGTTGCTCCAAAACAGAAGTTGAAAATTGTCAAGGCACTGCAGGATAAGGGACACTTTGTGGCGATGACCGGGGACGGGGTTAACGATGCCCCGGCTTTGAAGCGTGCTGATATCGGAGTGGCGATGGGGATTACCGGCACCGATGTGTCCAAAGAAGCCTCACACATGATTCTGCTGGACGACAACTTTGCCACCATCGTCAAGACTGTCAAAGAAGGTCGGCGTATCTTTGATAACATCCGCAAGTTTATCAAATACACGATGACCAGCAATTTGGGTGAAATCTGGACCATTTTCCTGGCGCCTCTGCTCGGTCTGCCTATTCCGTTACTGCCGATTCACATTCTGTGGATCAATCTGGTGACCGATGGTGTTCCCGGTCTGGCTTTGGCTGCAGAGCCGGGGGAGAAAAACATCATGCGCCGCCCCCCCAGGGACCCGAAGGAGAGCATTTTCGCCAGAGGTCTGGGAGCACATATCATCTGGGTGGGGCTCCTGATGGGCGCCGTTTCCATCATCACTCAAGCCTGGTTCATCGACAGCAGCCAGAATCACTGGCAAACCATGGTCTTTACAGTGCTTTGTTTGAGCCAGATGGGACACGTGCTGGCCATTCGATCGGAAGAAGAGTCATTTTTCAAGCAGGGGGCGCTGTCAAACAAGCCACTTCTCGGTGCTGTCGTGCTGACCTTTGCGCTTCAGATGGCCACCATTTATGTGCCGTTTCTGAATCCCATCTTCAAGACCGTTCCACTAACTGTCGGTGAACTAGCGATAACGCTTGGACTCTCAACGATTGTTTTCCTGGCGGTGGAAGTGGAGAAAGCTGTCAAACGATCGCGAAACAGTGGTTTAGAAGTGTGATGATTCAAAGACACTTGTTCGCACCTTTTCAAAACTTAGCGATTTGTAGGTATCGAGAGATCACGCTTCTGCTTTTCGTACATTTCGATCACGCATTTAATGGAGTGGCATTGAAGTCGATTCAGAAAATATAAGGCAACTCGTTTCGAACTCCTCAGCCTGTCTCACATAATCACTCACTATTTTCCCAGACTCAGTGGATTGTGAGGTATCAGACTTCCTCGTTCTACGAAACGATAGATTGAAGAGCGAAATTTATTCCAGGTCATTCTGTTTGAGTTTGCGGTAGATGGTTTTCCGGTCGAGGCCGAGGATGCGGGCGGCTTGGGTTTGGTTGCCACTGGTGGCTTCCAGCACATGGGTGATGTAGCGGCGTTCGAGTTCTTCCAGCGAGACGAGTTCGTCCGGATCGAATCCATCGATCAGGATTTGATTACTATGATAGTTTGTGATCTTTTCCGGCAAGTCGGCGATGGTAATCTTATCGTGCCGTGTTAACGCGACCGCGCGTTCCACCACGTTTCGTAATTCGCGAATGTTTCCAGGCCAGTGATACTTGAGAAACTTCTCTGCCACTCCCTCTGCCAGATCGGTTACGTGTTTGTTTTCAGTTGTAGAAAACTGTTTGAGAAAGTGTTCCGCTAAGCGTAACACGTCGGTTCCGCGTGAGCGAAGTGGTGGCAAGTGCAGTCCGATCACGTTAATGCGGTAGTACAGGTCTTCCCGAAATTTTTCGTCGGAAACTGCTGCTTCGAGATCGCGATTCGTAGCACAGATTACACGGACATCGAACGGTATTTCCGTGTCTGATCCGACTGGTCGCAACACGCGTTCTTCTAACGTTCGCAGCAGTTTGACCTGCATCGACATTGGCATTTCGCCCATTTCATCGAGGAGCAAGGTGCCGCCGTTCGCTTCCAGAAATAAGCCGCGGCGTTCAGTTCGGGCATCCGTGAATGCCCCTTTGACGTGCCCGAACAATTCACTCTCTAACAGGGATTCGGAGAGCGCGGCACAGTTGATCGCTACAAATGGATTGTTTGCGCGGCGCGAATGTGCATGTATGGATCGCGAAACCAGTTCCTTGCCAGTGCCACTTTCGCCGGTGATCAACACGCCTGCGTCGGAAACTGCGACGCGTTCGAGTTGGTCGTACAAAGTCTGCATAGCAGGGCTGCTGCCGATCATGTCTCCAAAAGATTGGACGGATTGATTGGACTCTTTTAACAACCGTACCTGTTCGGTGAGTCGATGGTGATCAATCGCGCGGCGAACCACGATCGCTAATAGATCCATTTCAATCGGCTTGGTGATGAAATCATAGGCTCCCGCTCGCATTGCAGAGACGGCAGTCTCCAGACTTCCAAAGGCCGTCATCAGGACCACTGGTATGTCCGGTCGAAATTCGGTGAGTTGTTGACAGAGTTGTAAGCCCGTCGTCCCCGGCATGCGAACGTCGGTCAACACAACATCATAGTTATTTTGATCGATGGCTGTCATGGCCTTCGTGGCATTGGCAAACCAGTCGACATGCAGGCCCCGCAATCGCAAATCGGTTTCGATGAGTTCGCACATTGACTGCTCATCATCAATCACTAGAATCCGCGGTTTGTCAGAGTTTTCGTTCATTGCAAATCTTTCTGATTGTCTAACGGCAACCACACCCGAAATGTTGTCCCCTGATTTTTCTCGCTCGCGACATCAATCCATCCGCCGTGTTCACGCACAATCCCATAAGCAATCGAAAGCCCCAAACCAGTTCCTTCGCCGACATCTTTCGTCGTATAGAACGGTTCGAACACATGTTCGGTTTCGGTATCGGTCATACCAGTACCAGTATCGGTCACTTCCAGGCAGGCAAATTGATTTATATCTGATTCAATCATCGCCGGTGGTTGAATCTGCTCTGAATGCACCTTGATCATAATCTTGCCGCCGTCAGAAATCGCTTGTATCGCGTTACTGATGAGGTTGGTAATGACCTGTTGTAGTTGCCCAGGATCTCCCACGGTTGTCACTGGTGAATTCTCATCAGCGCCTACTGTTAAATCCACATGCGCTTTCTTTGCGAGTGGTTGCATTAGTTCGCACGTTTGTTGCGCAAGTTGAAAGAGGTTAATCGACGCATGCTCTGTGCCTGTGCGGCGGGCAAAGTCGAGCAGTTGACGGATGATGGCGGTCATGCGCTCGGCTTCTTTTTGAATTGTCTGAGCGCTTGAACTGACGTCGGCTGCAGAAAGTTGTCCACTGGAAATTAAACCTGCACGCCCTGAAACCACATTCAGTGGTGTGCCCAGCTCATGAGCTACCCCGGCAGCCAGTGTACCGACTGTTCCCAGTCGATCGATGTGGCGAAGTTGTTGTTGTGTTTGTAGCCTTGTTTCGGTCTCTGCTTCAATCGTCGTTCGCTGTTCCTGCAAACGACAACTCATCTCACTGATTGCGAATGCAAGTTGACCAAACTCGTCATTAGAAGTCAGCGCGGGAGGTTGACCAAATTCTCCTTCACCAATCTGTTCAACTTGTTTCATCAACTTTCGTAACGGACTGGCAATGAGTTTCAGACCGCCCCAGTAGATCACAAAGCCGGAAAGAAGTGTGACTCCGATTAATAACAATACTGAGGCTTGAAATGAGCGGCGGACATTCGCTTCAGAATCCAGCAGTGGTTTTGCCACTTCGACTGCTCCAGGAACATCTCCCGCAAGCGTGAGTGGCACATAAGTCAACTGCTTCGTATTTCCGTCTTTGTCCGAAATCGAAATGCTCGAAATACTGCGAGAAAGCGTTTCCGTTTCTAAGGGGCGAACACCTGATCCCTGTTGCGCATTGTCAGGTTTCTCCGGATCGATCCAACGCATCGCAGGTCCTGAAGTCTCTCGCCGAGTCACTTCAATCGCCTGCTGAATCCGCACCGTTCCGCCATCTCGATAGGCCTGTTCAATTGTAGGTTTGAGAGCATTCACCAGGTCGACAGCACTCTCTTCATACGATTGTTGAGACCATTCGCGTTGCTGCTTGGCGATTTGCCAGGAGAACAATGCGACGATTCCCAGGACCCCCACCATGAATATCAGAATCAGTTTGGCTGCCAGTTTCATTCATGTCATTCCTAGCGGGAGACGTGCATTAGAGGGGCTGAGAGGTCAGCAAATATTCGTTTCTGCAGACATCATAGCAGTTCGAGTACATGATCGGGAACCCAGCCGATTTGACCACGCATGGTTTGAATTTGAGTCCACGCGCCTCGGTGGGCCAGGGTTTGTACGCGATGACCTTCAGCGAAATCCAATACGGCGACTTCGGCGAATTGGTCTCCATCTCCCGCATGTAATTGTAAATGTTGTTCAACAATGACCGCATTTCCTTGCTGTGTGGTGTTACTTGTATGTAAGTGCATCGAAACCAGGGCAGCCATTAACAGTAATCCGGGTAGTGTGGCGAATTTCCACAATGACAACTTATGGCCCCTTGTTCGAAAGATTACAAGCCCCCAAAACGCGAGAGATGAAAGTATAATGACCTGTTGACCAACCATTTTGATCAAGACCGAGTTCCCACTTTTCAATTTTAACAGGAGATCCTTTTCGGGACTAGAGAGTTCTTGTGGCGTGTTTACTGTTTGCACCATTGCCTGGGCTGCGTTGAGGTTCGCCTGTAACTGCCGATTTTCTGGCTGTAACTTCAGTGCACGTTCATAATTCGCAATCGCGCGACCGAGTTGATCGGATTGCAGATACGAATTGCCAAGATTAAAGTATAGATCAGCATTCGAGATTCCAGAGTCGACCAGCAACTGGTACTTATTCGCAGCTTGCAGGAATAGATCTTTTGCGTCGACCACGTTTGTCTCTGCAAGAGAGAGTCCGTTGCGATATGACTCACTCGCTTCGTTGAAGATGATCTCCCGCTGTTCCTGATTGAGCAAAACTTGCGATGCGGGCGCTGGTGCTGTCGCAGTGATCTCGTTTGCCATCACGGTCGATGTCATTGAAGCCAATCCCAGCCCCAGCAGCAATGCGACAGGTTGCGAGATCTTGGCGCGCTTCGATTTCTTACCCTTGGAAGCATGGGGGCGATGAATACGCCGATTTGACTGCGATTGCATGCGGGCGGCAAGTCGGTTTACAAGATCGAGTGCAGCCGCTCTTTGTACTTCAAAGTCAACTTTGGCTCCATAGCCGACGTGGTTGTGGTTGAGTTGCTCGATCAATAATTCTGCATCCGCTGCCAGTTTGTAGAATCCCGCAGCTCGGATTACTCCAATCGTTGGAGCAGATTCGTTTAAACTCTCTGCGATGACTGCTGACTTTTTGGCAGGAAACAATTTTTGCATGTACTTCAGTAATGCGTCAGCAATCGCCGCTTGATCCTTAGCATTAGAGATTTGTGTGATACAGCGATTCTGTGGTGATCGCAGAGAAGGCATGCGTGCGGCAAACCATTGACGGTATTTGGCTATCATTGTAATAATCCAGACTATCGGTGGCAGAACAACTGACAGCCACCACCAGCTCCAGGCAGGTTGTTGCTCTTGAGAAATAAGTGCACTCGATGTATCGAAATTGATAAAACTCGGCTCGAGTGTATGCGAGATCAATGATTTGTCTTGTTCTTTCGAGTTTGCACTTTTCGCTCCCACGATGGCGTCCAGTGCCAGTGATTCTGCTTTCCCCACGGTGATCGCAATGGGCGCTGAGTGTACGGTTTCAAACTGTTCGGTTTCTGGATTGAAGAAACTGAAGGGGATCGCGGGGATCTCGGTGATGCCTGCTTTACGAGGACGAATTGTAGTCGAGAAGACTTTACTGTCATCTTTGACGTAACCTGCCAAGGGCTGATTCGAGACCTTAAACTGTTTTAACTCAGGCAACTCTGACAAAGGCGGCGCCTGTACCAGTTCCATGGGACCAGTGCCGACGATACCAAGATTGAGCGTAATCGAATCGCCTGCACGCACATTGAGGGGTGACGCCTGGGTCACGATGTTGTACTGTCCGACTGCTCCTCGATAATCTGCAGGGCGACCTTGGGTTGGTACTGGTAACACTTCGGTGGCGTCAACAGTGGCATCCGCAACCACAGGCCTTGAAGATGCAATTGATAGCCGATTGCTGGATGGTCTTGACATAAAACTTCCACCGAACGGACTGTCTCCGAAAAAACTATCGAACGGATCACGTGAGCGACCAAGGGCAGTGGGGTAGTTAACCACGATCTGTATGTCATCACCAGAAATCTTACCTGCCTTCGTAGGATAGACCTTGGCATTAATTTCGTACATGTAATAAGCCCGCTCTTCACCTTGACCGTTATCGTGCAATACCTCTTCTCCGCCAGGACGTTGTCGGTTGTTTGTTAATTCTTCAATGCGATTCTGGAAAGAACCCCATGTGGTTTGATCGGAAATCATGTCCCACATATTTCCTTCTGAGAGGGTGAGCTTGTGTTCTTGATCGCGATAGGGCTTGATGTAAATTCTGAGTGTCATGTCGAGCGGTTGTCCCACAAAGACCTTTTCTTTTTTTCCTACAAGCTCGACAAACAGCAGGTCGCCGGTTTCACTTTTTGTGGCGATTAGCTTGATTGCTTCCGTTTTCATGTCTTTTCCATCGACCTTGAATGTCATCGCAGGGATCTCGAACGTGCCTGCACGACGTGGTGTGATGAGATATCGCAGAACCACACTGCGACTTTCGCTGCGGCGGCCGTTGATGATCGTCACTTGCGAACTCTGTGAAGGTGCACCGGCGGAACGCATTTCGATTCCGTCAATGTCTGGTAAAGTGGGCTGTTCGTAATCCTTGGCATTGTTGATGGAGATCTGCAACTGAATCGGCGAGCCAACATAGGCTTCGCGAGAAGAGAGACTCATCGACACATCACCGGCGAACGCAGAACTGCCTGCGATTCCAATAATGAGTACGGTCAGTATGGATCGACTATAATTATTTGAATGAAACATAATTCTTCCAGTATATACAGTTCAAAATTACCAGTTACGGTCAACGTGGACTTGTCGTGCACTTTCGAGTTGTTGTTGGCGTAATCGACGCAGCATGTTGCGGTCGCGTACTGATTGCAGCAACTTCAGGGCTTCTTCTTTATTCATTAAACCCGGTTTCTGATTGGGGTCAGCAATCCCATATCCACTTTTCGAATTCTCATCCGGTGGCTGAACTTGATCAGAAGTGAGTTCTCCAGAGGGAATCTGTTTATCCCCTGGCTCTCCTTTGTCTTCAGACTTTTCTTGTTCAGAGGGCTGCGGGGACTGTTCTGCCTCCTTCGATTGTTGTGACTGAGGTTGCATTTGTTTGTTCTCAGAGCCGGGTTTTTCTGATGAGTCTTGTTCTTCGTCAGGTTGTGGCTCTTGAGACTTCTTTTGGGGCTCTCCCTTGGATCCTTGTTGTTGTTGTTGTTGTTGTTGTTGTTGTTGTTGTTGTTGTTCAGATTCAAATTCAGATTCAGATTCAGATTCAGATTTCTGTTCAGATTTCTGTTCGGATTTCTGTTCCTCGGATTGTTCGGAAGGTTTTTGATTCTGCTCTGATTGCTGGTCCTGATTCTGTTGCTCATCAGGCTTCTGTATTTGGTCTTCGTTTGGCTGCTGTTGGTCTTGCGACTGCTGTTGTTGATCCTGCTTTTGATCCTGCTTTTGATCCTGCTGTTGTTCTTTCTGTTGTTCTTTCTGTTGTTCTTTCTGTTGTTCTTTCTGTTGTTCTTTCTGTTGTTCTTTCTGTTGTTCTTTCTGTTGTTCTTTCTGTTGTTCTTGCAAATCTTTAATGAGCTGAACGGCGAGTTCGATATTGGCGCGGGCATCGGCGTTATTCGGGTTGCCTCGCAATGCACCGCGGTAGTGCTCGATCGCGGTTTTAAACTGTTCGATCGCAGCAGGCTTATCCTGTTCTGCGAGTTGCATGCCAGTTGTGTAATGGCAATTCCCGAGGTTATACCGAGCGCGGGCTGCGATACTGGTTTTGTCGTCACCTGCGACAGTGGTAAACATCTCTGCTGCCTGTTCCATATTACCTTGACGGTACAATGTGACAGCTTCGTTATAGTTCAACTCTGCCTGATCGTCGGGAGTTGGTTCAATCTGCTGATACTGCTCTAACGCTTCAGCGAACTTTCCCTCTCTCACGAACTGATTTGCAACGTTAATCTGCTCAGCACTGACCTGTTTAGAAGGAACATCGGCCTCAGCGGCGCTGAGAGTACCTGTTGACATCAACAGCGTGACCAATACCAGGAGCGCAGCCACCGCACTCTTGGAGACGGAAACATTTTCAGTCGTTGCTTTGTTCTTCGCGACGGGAGTTGCCATTGCGGTTGGTGACTTCTTTTTTCGCTGGGCTGTCGACAAGAACACTTCCAGTAACAAGAGCAGGCAAGCTGGCAGTGCAAACCACTGAAATCGCGGTGTGTAGGCACTGATTGTTGCTGTCTCAAACTCGGTCTGTTCGATGTTCGCTACGTAGTTGTGATAGACGGCTGCCATGTCGACCCGTTTAGTGCCGGCGGGGATGTAAGCGCCGTTGGTGTCAGTGGCAATCTGACTGAGGATGGCACCGTTCATTTTTGACCAGACCGGCTGACCTTGATACTCAACGAATTTCTGACCACCCCGATCGGTTTCCGGGATACGTGCTCCCTGATCCATGTCTCCCAGACCCACGGTGAAGAAGCGGATACCATTCTTTGTGAATGCCTCTTTCGCAGATTCGACGGGTTTGCTCTCCTGGTCTTCACCATCTGTAAAGATGACGATGGCTTTATGGTCGTTCGTTTTATTGATGAACCCTGCGGTAGCTGCCCGGATTGCATCGCCGAGTAATGAGCCGCCGCGGCGGACACTGTGAGGGCCGACAGCATCCAGTGTCTGTTTGAAGTCTTCATAGTGACTGGTCAGAGGCACCGATTGCCGTGTCTCACCTGCGAAGACGACCAGGCCGACGCGGTCTCCGGACATCTCATCGACCATGTCTTTGATCTGTTGTTTTGCTCGATCAAGCCGACTGGGCGAAACATCTTCAGCAAGCATGCTGCGCGAGACATCGAGTAGAAACATCACTTCAATTCCTTTTTGAGGAACTTCACGTTCGGTCTTTCCCCAACGAATGTCGAACAGTGCAACTGCCAGTAAGCACAAGCTACTAACAATCAAAATCGAAGAGATCCAGTGTTTTCGCAAACGAGGCGATAAGAACAATTTGTCAGTCATATTCGCTGAGGCAAATTGTCTCGCAGCGCGGTATTTTGCCACAGCTGCATAACCAGCGAGTAACAGGCTGCCTGCTGCCACAAATAGTAGAAATATGTTAGTCGGATTGCCGAATTGAATGTCCATAATATATTTTCTCTCTTGAGTTTGGGCTATTCCGCTCTGTTCAGTTCAGTTCAACTCACGTAACCATGTTTGTTCAAGCACAAACCGTACCAATAAGAGTCCGAAGGCGATCAATAATAGTGGAGGCACATTGATAAGGCCGGCCCGGTACGGTTGCACTGCGAGTTCGCGGTAATCGGTATAGTGTTGGGCTTCCACTTTTGTCTTTTCCAAGGCGTCGATTTCGTCGTAAATATTTTCCAGCGAGTCTGTGTCGACTGCTCGGAAATATTTTCCGTGAGTCAGGTCAGCCACTTTTTGAAGTGTTACTTCGTCGATGTTAACTGGCATCCACTGGACGACTTGCTTGCCGCTGAATGGGTCGGTTACTGGTACTGGCGCTTCTCCTTTGGTTCCTACGCCAATGGTGTAGACTTTGATTCCCAGGGTCTCTGCCAGTTCCGCTGCCTGAATGGGTTCGACCACACCAGCGTTGTTTTCGCCGTCTGTGAGCAAGATAATCACTTTACTTTTGATCTTCTTCTCACGTCTTGCATCGAGGGCATTCAGCTTCTCTACTGCCAGCGAGATCGCATCGCCGATCGCGGTCCCATCTTCGCTACGATTAGTGACGATTTGGGTAGTATTCAGTTGTGAGACAAGATGGGCATGGTCCAATGTCGGTGGCGTGATACCATCGGCATAGCCTGCGAATGTGATCAGACCTACGAGATCGTTGAATCGACCATCCAGTTCCTCTTCTCCCTCTACAAACTTCCCAGCCACATTTTTAATGGCGGTCAGGCGATCAACATGCTCGCCATCGATCTTGAAATCCATAGCCTGCATACTGCCGCTACGGTCAACAATCATTTCGATGGCAATCCCCTCACTTGTTGTGACTTGTTGCTCGCGTCCTTCACGTGGTCTGGCCAGTCCCAAAATCATGAACAAGATGGCACACAGCGTCAGCAAGCGAGGCAACCAATTAAGTCGTTGCCGGATTGTTGGCGAAAGATCTTTCGCCATTTTCAGCGAACTAAATTGCACAGCCGATTTTCGTCGTGGTGCAAACAGACGCCACGCCAGGACTGGTAATATAAGCAGCAGTAAAAAATACCAGGGTGAGTCAAACATTAGGATACCTCCGGAATCGCTGTCACAGGGACGAGCGGTTTTGATAACTCAGACACACTTTGACGGACGGTTTGAATCGCGGCTTGCAGTTCGTCCACACTCAAGTCAAGGCCGGCGAACTTCGCTTCATCTGCGAGTGACAAAACATTGCTTAAATCGTCTCGTACCAGCGTGGAACCGATGTTTCGATCTGCCAACATCTGTGACAATTCGTGCGTTGTTTGTTGGCTGGCGGGGATGTCGTACTGCAGTGCCAGGAAATGCTTCACAATATTTGTCAGCTCAGTGATTTGTTGATGGTTTTCGGCGGGATTCTCCCCAACGCTTTCTGAGAGTGCATCAAGTTGTTGCATCACCCAGTTCGCTGGTGTGATCGAACGACCTCGTACAGCCACAACTACAAGAGCAATACAAGCCAGTCCGATGAAACCGAGAGTGGGAATCCCCCAGATTATCCATTGTGAGGTTTCCTCAACAGGTACTTCTACATCGACAACTGACTGAATGTCGCGAAACTGTGCCGGATCCGCACGTCCTTCGAGAACGCTGGTAATGGTGACGGGTTGCGCAGCAATGTTGATAACTTCGATCGGTTCTGCCTGAACACGCTTTGCATCTGACGACACCACATTCACGCTCAGCGATGGGACTTCCAGATCGCCAGATTGAATACTTTCCAATGTTAGTGTGCGTCTCCACATCCGTCCCGAATCGACCGGGATTTCAAATAAGTCTTGTGAGTGAATGACATCAAACGGGCCAAGCTGGTCTGCAACGGCAGGCCAAACCAGACTTTTCTCCGAAGGTGAGCTTAGTTCGTAGGTCACAGTAAATGGTTCCGCGACGCGAACACTGGTCGTCGACATGCTGATCGAGACTTCAAAATCCTGTTGCTGATATGTTGTTGTGGATGGTTCCGCCTGTGAAAATCCTGCGGTCAGACAGACAAATACTCCTGACACGATCAATTTGATAACCCAGGCTGAATAGTTGTTTGATGAGCAGCAACTGTTGCTGTCTGAGCATCCACGAATGGTTCGAAGTAAGTTCATGTTCTGCTCTCCCGTTTATGAAAATATCGCCGTAGAGGCTCCACGATATCGACACCGGTTTCGATATGAAGTGGCTCTAACCGCAGTCGCCGAAACATTGCATCGCGGGCTTCTGATCGCTCTTGATACGCGCGAGCATATGCTTCGCGGTTGCTGCGACAGGCAGTGTCGAGGGTGATCACTTCTCCATTCTCGGCGTCTTGCAGTCGTATCAAACCGACATTCGGCATTTTGGCTTCCCGCTGATCAGAAATGACCACAGGGACAATATCATGTTGTCGGCGGGCGATTTTCAGTGTGGACTCGTAGTTCTCGTCCTGGAAATCGCTAATCAGGAACAGCACGGACTTGCGGTTCGATATGCGGTTGAGGTGTTCTAATGCCTGTCGTATATTCGTCCCGGTTCCTATCGGTTCGCAGTACAGCATCTCGCGAATCAAACGCAGCACATGCCGCGAACCTTTGCGGGCGGGGATGCTCTTTTCAATATGGTCAGTAAAGAGTGTGAGTCCGACCTTGTCATTATTCTTAATGGCAGACATGGCGAGAGTCGCTCCCAATTCAGTCACAACGTCTCGCTTGGTCTGTTGATTGGTTCCGAAGCTTTGTGACCCGCTTAGATCGATCAACAACATCACCGACAGTTCGCGTTCTTCACGGAATAACTTCACGTAGGGTTCACCGCTACGTGCAGTGACATTCCAGTCAATGGTACGGACATCGTCACCTACCTGGTACGGACGAACTTCTTCGAACTCAATGCCGCGACCTTTAAATGCAGAGTGCCATGTGCCCGCCAACATCTCATCGACTTTATGCGAGGTGCGGATCTGCACGCGGCGAATTTTCTGAATCACTTCTCGAGGAATCATGGTTAGATCCATTCTTGGATAGGGCAGGGCGCAGGTCACTCACTGCTGGTGCTGACCTGCGCTTGCTACTGGACAATATTCCCTATTTTGCTGTTCAACTAGGGAGTGGGGACGTGTGCGAGGATCTCATTGACGATCGATTCACTGGTACGGTCTTCCGCTTCTGCTTCGTACGTGATCATCACGCGATGACGTAATACATCCAGTGCGATCTCTTTGACATCTTCCGGTTTCACATATCCGCGACCCGCCAGGAAGGCATTCGCCTTAGCGGCCAGTGCAAGATTGATCGTTGCGCGGGGTGACCCACCGAACTGGATCAAGCCTTCAAGGTTTAACCCATAAGCTTCCGGATTGCGTGTTGCCATGACAAGATCGACGATGTAGTTTTCGACTTTCGCGTCCACATAGATCTCATCAATCAACTTGCGAGCGTGCATAATTTCAGCAGGTGAGGTGACCGATTCAATCTCAACGTTCGTAGCGGTTTTACTCATGCGACGCAGGATCTGTAACTCTTCATCCCGGTTCGGATAGTCGACCACCACCTTCAGCATGAAGCGATCGCTTTGGGCTTCCGGCAAGGGATAAGTACCTTCCTGTTCGACGGGATTCTGAGTCGCCATGATCAGAAATGGTTCCTCGAGTGGAAACGTTTCTCCGCCGATGGTGACCTGTCGTTCCTGCATCGCTTCCAGCAACGCACTTTGCACCTTGGCCGGGGCGCGATTGATTTCATCAGCGAGGATTAAGTTCGAAAAGATCGGACCTTTCTGAACCACAAACGTTTGATCCTGCGGACGGTAGACTTGTGTGCCGATGAGGTCGGCTGGCAGTAAATCAGGAGTAAACTGTAAACGTTGAAAGCCGGTGTTAATCGCTTTTGCCAAACTTGCTACAGCGGTTGTTTTGGCTAGACCCGGGACTCCTTCAATCAGGAGATGTCCGCGTGTCAATAAACCTACCAGCATGCGGTGCACCAACTTCTCCTGGCCTACAAGCACGTGATTGACTTGTCCCACAATCCGCCGAAACGGCTCGCTGTGAGTTTCGATTTCCTCGGTCAAAAGCTTGATCCGCTCCTTAAGCTCGGAATGATTATTGTTCGTTGTGGATGGACTCGTCATGTTCAAACTCCTCAGATCCTAGAAAATGAAAACGTGCCTGCTTGTGTGCGGCTAGTTAACAAGAAGCATCTTGCGTGCCAAATGCTTTGATTCCCTAAACCTGAAGATTTCCCTGGATTTGAGGAGTAATTTCAATCCGAGAACACAATTTCCCTTCCTGATATTGCGACAGTCTGCCCCTGTGGGACATTTTGCCTCAATGGCGGACTGTTGTGTGGTCGGCACCGCAATTCAAAGAAAACAGGCTGCTTACACAATGAGGTAAGCAGCCTGTTTATGGTTTTGACGCCTCTTTTTCGGAGGACTAATCCTGGAAGAAGGGATGCTGTGCATCGCCGGCGCTGATCAGATAGGCAATCAGGTCGAGGATTTCGTCTTTGGTCATGCGGGCGAACAGATCAGCGGGCATGGGGGAGGTTTTGGAGACCACCAGTTCCTCAATCGTCTTACGGTCTATATTGACGCGTTTGTTGGGGTCGGTCAGATCGGTATTCAGGGTCATGTTATCACCACTCAGGTTTACGACGACGCCGGTATGCACCTTGCCGTCTTCTGTCACAACAGAGATCGCGGAAAACTGTTCATTGATGACTTTGCTGGGGTTGATCACCTGATCCAGCAGATCGTGTGGAGAATACCTGCGTCCAGCGGAGGTCAGGTCGGGGCCGGTCATACCACCCTGGTTGCCAAAACGATGGCAGGCATAACAGCCCGTGGCGGCGAACATCTTCCGTCCGTTGACGAAGTCGCGTTTTTTCATCTGTTTGCTGGCGGCTGCGGAGAGTTCTTCGAGCGTCCATTTGGTTGTAGGGCGTCCAGCGAAGACTTCGCCTAGATTTTCCAGAGCGGTTTTCTTTACCGGTTTCTTTGCAAGAACTTCTGACAGCTCGGTCTTTTCTGTCTCACTGAGCGAAGCGACGGCATCGTTACGTACGAACTCGATGAATTTATCGAAGCTGGCGCCCCCTTTGTAGTTGGCTGCCTTCAGGAACCATTCGAAGTAGGCGGTATGAAGTTCCGGAGTCCAGCCAGCCTGCAGCATGCGAATAGAGCGTGCGTACTGCATCTGCTCTTCCTGAGTTGGTGCAGACTGAATTAGTGCGATCGTTTTTTCTGCTACTGTGGGAGACTGCAGCCACGCGAGTGTTTCGCATAACAACCAGTTTAACTCGGGGGATTTTGCAGGGAACTGCGAATCAAATTTTTCGATCAGTTTCGCCACCGTTGCATCGTCGGGACGCCCGAAACGATTTAAGATAATCTGTAAGGTGCGTTGCAGTGTCATCTGTTGTGTCAGATCGAGACTGGTGTCATCCATGTTGATGACAGCGGACAACAGTTTGTCCCGCATGGCAGTGTCGACTTCCGGAGTATGCTCGTTAAGGTGTTGTGGACAGACGCCGGTAACGCGGGCTAGTGCCAATAATGCTTCGACCTGTTTGGCAGGATCGGATTCGGTTAATGCTTTTTCTGCCCATGTTTCAGTGGGCTGATGCTCAATGGCTGTTCGTGCGGCAAATCTGATGAAGCGGTCTTTGTTAGAGAGATAAGGCCAAGCGAGTTCGATTGCTTTGGGATCTTGCTTACCATGAAAGGCTTCGAGGGCATGCCGCGTTTTACGTGCTTTATTTTCGGTTGATTTTGCCTGTACTGGTTCGGTCGATTCGTCACCCACATAGGTGACCCGGTAAAGGCCGGATTGCACGCGACGTCCGCCAATGGTGAAATACAAGGCGCCATCCTCTGGACGTATGATGGCATCGGTAATGGGCAGTGGAGCGCCCGTCACGAATTCTTCTTTGGTTGCAGTGTAGGATGACCCTTCCGGTTTCAGGTGAATGGCGTAAAGTTTGCCCCAGCTCCAGTCGAGTGCGTACAGCGCGTTCTGGTATTTCGCAGGAAATTTTGCGCCGTAGCCGAAGGTCATGCCTGTCGGAGAACCCGGGCCGATATCCAGGACGCCTGGCAGGTTGTCAGCGTAAAAGGGAGGGCGTTTTCCAGCTCCGTTGCGCCAGCCGAATTCTGCTCCGCTGGTGACGTGACAGATCCGGGTGGGGCGATACCAGGGGGTGTTGAAATCGTATTCCATATCGGCGTCGTAGGTAAACAGCTCGCCGTCGCGGTTGACGGCGGCGTCGAAAATATTTCGGAATCCTGAAGCATAGGCTTCGAATTTCTGACCATCAGGAGAGACACGGTAGATAATACCACCGGGGGCCAGCACGCCTCGGTTGTGGCCTCGGCCATCCGGCATGCTGGGCAGCAAATGATCTTCCCCCCAGACCTGGCGAACGGGAGAGCTGTCGGCCAGAGCGGGTGGAATCGTGTTGTTGCCGGTAACCAGATAGAAGTCTTCGCCATCCGGAGTGGGCATTAAAGCGTGCACGCCGTGATCGCTGTGCGATTCAACTTCCTGCAGTAATTCGACCTGATCAAGCTGATCGTCGCCGTTACTGTCAGAAATACGGTACAGGCCTGAGGCGATTTTACGTTCGTAGTCGTTCACCCCAACATAGAGTGCACCGTTAGACCAGAGCATCCCGTTGACGCCACGAATCCCGGCGGGAACCTTCTCTACGTCTTCTGCTTTCACCACTTCTCCGGCGGGAGGAGGAGTGATGCGATACAGTCCGCCGTACTGATCACTGACGAGCAGGCGACCTTTATCGTCCGTGCAGAGGTTAACCCACGATCCCTGGTCCTGACCGGGGACTGAGTAGAGCAATTCAACCTTGAATCCTTTCGCGGCTGAAATGCGGTTGATGGGAGTGGCTTTGTTGCCACCAATGGCGGCTCCCACTTCTTTTTTAGGTGCGGGCTTTTTAGGTTTTACTTTTTTTTTTGAGGTTTCAGTTCTTTGATTTTAACGTTACGCCAGCTGACCTGTTTGCCGACTTTTTCAGGATGATTACCCACACCGTGCACCTGCAGGGCGATGAAACCTTTGGATGTCAGGCCGTCTTTGAGGTCTGCTGCCGGCACGCCATTGATCCAGGTTTTGATCGAGTTACCACGACAGACGATGCGGTAATGATTCCACTCGTTCTGCTTGAATGCTTTCTGAGCGGCTTTGTTGTCAGCCAGGTTATTCAACCAGCCACGTCGGCCTTCATCGTAAATGCCGCCCGACCAGGCGCGATCGGAGGGATCGATTTCGACTTGATAACCGTGAACGCGACCGGCGGCAATTTTTCTTTTCTTTTTCTTGCCATCCGCGTCTTTGGTTTCAATGACTTTGTCTTCATCAAACACGTTGCTGCGAATCTGAATGCCCGAGTTCAAGAGTGGGTCGACTTTAAAGTCCACCTGCAGTTCGAAGTTGCCGTACATTTTTTCGGTGCAGAGAAAGCTGTTGGGGGTTTTAGGGACTGAGGTGCCCACGATGGTATCATCAACAATATCGTATTTGGCTTTACCGCCATGCTGAACCCAGCCATCGAGATTTTTACCATTGAACAAAGGTGTGAAGCCTTTTTCGTCGGCGTGTGTGGTCACGGTAAACAGCAATGCGAGGCAGATCGCAGAGAGTGTTGAGTATCGTTTCATTACGTATCCATCGGGTTATCAGGAATAAAATGGTGACTGGTAACTTACATCATTGGACTGCCAGCCGGTGCAGACTGGTGCAGGAATCAAGAACTTCAGTGGGGTAGATCATCTCTGTTCTTCTCAATAATTTGTGCTTGATACCAAGGACATCATTTCTGATGGGAAACAATGTCCTGGAAACAGAAAAGTTGATGATCACGGTCCATTATGACCATCACCGGGGGATGATTCCAGTCAAAACAGAACGTTTTTGGTTGGTTTTAGGTCTGTTCAGTGGATTTCTGAATTGAGTTTATTATTGGGGGTTGCGTGCGTCTGTTTCAGAATTCTGCAGAGAATGAATCCTCTTCTGTAGCGGAGCTCTGACATTTATTCGATCCATTATTCGATCCGGTTGAGAATCAGCAGCCGAAAGTCCATGACCTGAGTTCCAGGGATCTTCAAGGCACGCAGGGTTAATAAACCTGTCCCTTTCGATAAGGTAATCTTGCCCAGAATCATCGGTTTGAAATCTTTGACGAAAGACTCTGAACGTTTGGCGCGGTCTTGTGCTTGACCTTCCAGAGGTGGATCGTGAGCCTGGGAAATTTGTCCCTGCAGTTGACTGCTTTTGAAGCTTAGTTCCACGGTTGAGCCGATATCCACCTGCGGGCAGGTATAGTACAAGATCGCTTCGTATACGCCGGCTTCGTCGACGTCCACATTCCAGGTGATGCTGTCTTGGGTGTTGGCCCAGTTATAAAAGTAGGAGCAGTTGGGATGCCTGGAAGAGCGTTTGATCTTTCCATGAGAAATGGCATCACGGACCGGTAGTTGTGTGGATCGTGCGCCACCATAGCCGATTAAAAACGGACGAGAAATTTTGGGGTAGCCGTGCGGCCAGACCGACTGCTTCCAGTCATCAACAGCCTGATTCAGTTTTGCTGCGATCTCCGGATTCTGTTTCGCGAGATCTTTTCTCTGGCCGGGATCTGCGTGCATATCATACAGCTGGCCTTTGTGTGACAGTCGATACTGATCGGTGCGGACACTGACACGTTGCCGCAGACTGGAGAAAATCATTCGCCCAGGCCAGTCTGCTGCGGAGTTCATCATCAATGGTTTGAGGCTGACGCCGTCGAGCGGTTTGGGTTCGGGTCGAGGAATGCCTGCCAGATCAGTGAGGGTCGGGAGCAGATCAATTGCGCCGGCAATTTGATTGACCTGATGACCGGCGGGCAGATGACCGGGCCAGCGAATGAGGAAGGGGGAACGGACACCTCCTTCATCGAGCGAACCTTTCTTGCCTTTCATGTCACCGTTCCAGCGTACTCCGTTAGGGCCGTTATCAGAGAAGTAGATTACGATGGTATCGTCGGTGATTCCCAGACTGTTGAGTTTTTCCAGCACGCGGCCCACATTCCAGTCGACATTCTCACACATCGCGAGCGCTGCACGGAGGTGATCGGGTTGTTCTCTCTCAGGCTCACGATTATGCAGCGTGAGTTGTTTGTCTTTGAAACGATCCCAGTATTGATCGGGTACCTGCATGGGAGAGTGGGGTGTGCAGTAGGGAAGGTAGGCGAGAAAAGGTTTGTCATTCTGAACCTGTTGTTCTATGAAGGCCATGGCTTTGTCGGTCAAGTCGTCGGTGATGTAGCCATTCCCTTTCACAAAAGTACCATTGTGATCCAGCATCGGACTGAAGTAGTGTCCCCAGTGACCGGAAGTGAAGCCGTAGTACTCGTCAAAGCCTTTCGCATTGGGATGGTTGGGGTACTGTGTGCCGTTGTGCCATTTGCCAAAGGCACCCGTAGCATAACCGGCGGCTTTGAAGGCCTGGGCGATCGTATATTCGTCGGAATTGAAGCGTTCCTGTCCAGTCGAGACCCCGGTGGTTCCCGTGCGGGCGTGGTAGCGCCCTGTCAAGAATGCGGCGCGGGTCGGTGCACAGACGGCGCCGACGTAAAAGCGATTGAACCTCACACCCTGTTTTGCCAGAGAATCGATGTGGGGTGTGTGCAGATTGGTGTTTCCGTTATAGCTCAGGTCCCCCCAACCCTGATCGTCGGCGAGGAAGATCACGATGTTCGGATGAGTGGTCGTCTCTGATGCTGGTTTGGTTTGAGATTTCTTTGCGGGTGCGTTTTTGTTTTCTGCTGCAGACAGGTTGCCGATCAGAATGCAGATCAGCAGACCTAAGGCGATAAGATGTTTCATAGAGATGCGCTTTGTTGAACTGAGGGTGCGATGGTCATTTTTTGAACGGATCAAATTCAGCGTCACTGAAATCGATCTCTCAATCGACAGATCCCATGATACCGGATGCAGGCGGTCGGATCTCGTTTCAGTCCGAAGAAATCGAGAGAACGCTGATTTTAGGTCTGACCCGGTCCGTAGCGGAGTTTCAGATAATCATGCTCTTGTTTTCTTGATCTCAGATTGCATTCAAAATTCAGGTGTCGTATTTGCGAATATGCGGCGATCGATCAGGGATGCAATCTTCTCCAGAAAAGTGGAATGCAAGGTCGCGGTCGATCATTTTCCGAATCCGCAGCGTGGAGCGAAATTACCCCGGGAGACTACAGGCCCCGACCTTCCCAAAACCGATCGCGTTCTACCAATCACGTTCTAAGGGCTCTGAAGCAAAATACACCGCCTCACTCTGGATCTCTCTCAATGTTCACCTTGGCGTAAAGCTGAGCAAACAGGGGCATGGATGACTACAATTTCATAAAAATAGAAATTCTGGATATTTTCGGGGTAACCTGAGGCAGTCGACTGCCATACAGACATAGTGCGTACACTTTCCCAGTGCGCGGTCATAGAAATAAATTTCGAGACAGTATTCATTTGTGCGGATCTAGATTTGTTTATATTGGTTCATTTCAGAGAAAACGCGGCATAGATCACTGATTCGGAATTGTGTCATCACACCTGCGAGTAATGCTTTACTCACTATTGTATAGAGGAGTCGCTCAATGAGGCAGCAGCCTAAACGGGGTTTCACACTGATTGAACTGTTGGTGGTGATTGCAATCATCGCCATCCTGATTGCCTTGCTGTTACCGGCGGTTCAACAGGCGCGTGAAGCGGCTCGCCGAAGTACCTGCAAGAACCAATTGAAGCAGCTTGGTCTGGCGTTGCAAAATTATCATGAGACGCATTCGGCGTTTCCGATCGGCGCTGGTTTTGTGGGGACAGATGCGGGGGGCAATGAAGCCGGACGCCGTGCCCCTTGGACGGTTCTGGTTCTGCCATATCTGGAAAAATCTGTACTCTACAATCAATTTGATTTTACGGCTCAGTTCGAAGCGATTTACTCCAGTGCCCCCAGCTCGACGGCAAATGCCAATGCTTCCGCAACAGTGATCAATTCCTTTCGATGTCCCAGTTATCCAGATGAAGACGGTTTGCATTCTAATTATTTTGGTGTGATGGGTGGTAACCCTCAAACTCCCTCCTGGTCTCTTTCCAATGGGCGTGCGATGTGGGACAACGGCGTTTTGTATATGAATTCAAAAACAAGAATGCGAGATATCACAGACGGTGCCAGCAATACTTTCATTGTCGGTGAAACGAAATATCAGTTAGGTCTCAACGCGAGTACCTCCTGGCCAACCCTGCGATTCGGGTGGGCTTCGACGATGCGGGGAGGCGCCAATGTTCCCGGGACTCTGGCAGCTGCAACGGATGCCTCGATTAACTGCTGGAAAGGATACGGGCATAGCGGGGACACTGCTTTCGGAGCAGGCTCGAGTGTTCCCGGAGCGCAAGGGACCATCACTTCAGGTGGTTCGACCGTTAGCGCGACGAACAATCTGCAAGGACGCGCATTTGGTAGCTTTCATACCGGGGGCTGCCATTTTGCGTTTGTAGATGGCTCTGTGCATTTCATCAGCGAAAACATTCACAACCAGACTTACCAGTATCTGGCCATCCGCAATGACGGACAGGTTATTGGAGAGTACTAAGGTAAAGCTCCTGGTTGACCGTCCAGAGCGTTAGCAAGATGTTTTCTTGAGTGGGGAGGGGCTGTCTCTTGCCATTTTTTTGTTGAATTCACTTCCAGAACGAATTCTTTCTTTGACTTATAAAAGGCTGCATTAATGTTGGATCGAATTTGGAGTGATTGGAAATGCCTGCTGGCATTGACCATCCTGTTGGCGTCCGTCGGTTGTGGAGGCTCAGGAGGGACTGCCCAGCAATTTCAAATTTCTGGCACGGTGAGTTTTAACGGCAAGCCGGTACCGACGGGGGAAATCGTGATTACTCCCGATGTGGCTGCGGGCAATACCGGTGAGGGGAGTTACGCGGTCATCAAAAACGGTAAGTACGAAACAGCTCCTGGACAGGGAATTTCAGGAGGCGCTTACCTGCTGCTGCTGACTGGTTCCCAAGGCAATGGGAATGCTGAGGTCACGGAACCTGATCAGGGAAAAACTTTATTCTCCAGCTATGAACTGAAGCATACTTTTCCGAAAGAAGATGCTATCTTTGATATTGAAGTCCCGGCGAATCAAAACTCGCGATAAAATTGCGTTCTGAGTCCGAGGTGAGAAAACTCCCTGTGAAGTGATATTTCGCAGTCCACTATTATTGGTAACAAGGCTGTCAGAGAGACTGCTGTCAAAATTATTGTTTCGAAGCAGTGTGCGAGTCGATTATCTATAGTCTGCATGCACTTCGCCAGTGGTCCTGATTACAGCGATGTCAGAGTTTCATAATTCAAGAGTCTTGGTTTGTGAAAAATTGTAATGAATCTGTATCTGGAGGGTAACCTGATAGGACTTCCTGCCATGCCTGATAGCACTCAAAATATCAATGACTCTGAGATTTCGCTAGAAGACAGTTTGCGACGGGTGTTGCAAGGCGAGAATGAGGTTTTTGAAGTCGTCGTCCGTCAGTTTGAACGCCCATTGCGTGGGTGGCTGGCAGTCCAGTCCCCGCCGGGAATCGATGTGGATGAGATTGCACAACAGACTTTTATTGCAGCTTACACCCGTCTTGAAGAATACGAATCGGGGACGAATTTTGCGGCATGGATGTTCACAATCGCGCGGTATCAGTTAAAGACAGAAACAACTCGACTGAGGCGGATTGCAGATTATCATAGTCGCTATGCTCCCGATCTGTTGCAAAAGGAGCTTGATCGGCATGCGGACGAACCGCCAGAGATGTGGTTGGTTCGAGTTGAGGCGCTACAGACGTGCCTTGAATCTTTGGGAGATTCGCTTCGGCAATATGTGAACTGGCGATATCGAGAAGAAATCCCACTTGAAGAGATGGCGCAGCGTAGTAATCGCTCGGTGACTGCTGTGAAAAAACAGCTTTGGCAAATCCGTCAGAGGTTACAGCAGTGTGTCGAAAAACGAATTTCGAAAATGCAGAGAACAATCTCGTGACAAACTTACCCCCAGATCTCGAAAAACGATTCATAGAGCTTTGGACAGATTACCTTGAGGGTGATCTCGAAGACTCAGGTATGGATGAATTACGAAAGATGCTGTCTGCTCACGAAGAATTGCAAAAACAGGCAATTGATCTCTTTCGAACCCATCGACTCCTGGGGTTTATTGCGATTGAAGATCCAGCGGGAAACAACCAGTTTGTGCAGGAGACGATGGCACGGCTGCCTGAAGACAGCGCCAGTTTTACCCGGGGAGTGCTGGAAAAGCTGGATTCCCGCTTACCGGTTTCCACTCGCGACGTCAGCCAGGAATCAATTCAAACTCAAAGGCGGACTCTGCGGAAATGGGTCGGGGAAAGCGGCTGGATTGTGGCCGCGCTCTTGATTCTTACGCTTCCGTTTATCTGGTACAACGCAAATCAGCAGGAAAACCTGCCGGTGATCTCAAACTCTCAAATGTCTGAGGGAGATGTTCGTTTCAAGAATATCTCGCAGGCACAGTTTTTTGGTGAACTTTCTCCGCGTTCCGAATCGTTGCTGACCCAGAAACGGGAATATGTGCTGTTATCCGGTCTTGTAGAACTGGCCTTTCCTAAAGGTGCTTCCGCCATTATTGAAGGCCCGGCTATTTTTCGCGTTCTCTCTGATGAATGCCTGGCATTGGATGTGGGGCAGTGTTCGGTGCATGCGCCAGACGGGGCAGAGGGGTTTCGCATTGAAACTCCCGTAACGCGTGTTGTGGACCGGGGAACCCGATTTGTGGTACATGTTACAGAAACAAGTGAGACCGAAGTCCACGTCGTAGAAGGCACGGCGGATATCTATCGTTACTCTGACGAGCAGTTGCAGGAACCGTCTACCAGTAAAAGCGAGAATCTGTTGACTGAAGTTTCTGATGACGAGACTTTTGAGTTGCGACTACGCGATAGGGAAGCATATCGTCTGAACGACGATACGACTTTTGTCGCCGAGCCTGCGACATTTAATCCGTTGATTTATCGCAGCAAACTGCCGGATCGAGTGGTTTCTTATTCTGCGACAAAAAGTGCAGACGGGAAGGCTGAGTTCCTCATTGACGTGACGGTTCAACGGGGCGGAAAAATGCTTCAGTATCCTGTTGAAAAGATAATCCCTGTCGAAGTGACCTACTTCAAAGCTGCACCAGGAATCGACGGTAACGGGCATGTTGCCGGTGGCGCAACGTTGAGCAATCCCCGTATCAATCTACTTTCCGATAGGGCATTAAATACAGGAATCATTAATCCTGGGGGCAGCCCGACCCCGTTGGTCTCAGATCCGGTTTTGCATAATCCCGAAGGAGATCTACAGAGATTAACGCCAGGTCTCGCCTTGAAGTTCCAGACTCCGGTTAAGAATGGCCCTGGACCTGATATCGTGTTGTTTGAGTTGCAGACATTTTCGAATCCACCCCAGGGAGATGGATTCCATGTCAGTCCCCTGAAGTTTTCTCCCGGGCGTAAATCCCACACGATACGAAATTACGACCTGAGTATTTCTTCGCCTGAATGCCTGGAACTGTCTCCGTTTCATCTTTATTCCTTCGAAAAAAATATTGCTTCTTTAAACGACTTGCAAATAACGGAATGCGCGAACAAGCCGATACGTTTGAAGTTCCTGGCATTGGCAGTCGGCATTGATTTAAGTACGCTGGGATATCTTCCCGATGAAGAAGTGCAAGAGATATTTATCCAGGATGCACAAGATGATTTAAATATTATTGATCCGGTATTTGTGGGAGGTCTGCCTAAGTAATAAAAGGCATCCTGCGCGCGGGCATTTTTGTTTAATATTTCAAGGCCCGGAATGAAAACACTTCACAGGCTCAAATGTGTGCTGCTGTGGCTGTGATCACGACAAGCTTATGAGGAAGTTATCAATTATGTATTGGATGCGAATTTCACTGATTTTATTATTGACTTCCCTTTGCGTGTGTCCCCTGCATGCCGATGATGCAGCACCAGTCGCCAGATGGGATTTCTCGACGGAAGAAGCAACTTCTTTATCCGTGCATGGCAATGTGACCCGCGATCAGGCCGGTCCTGTTCCGCCTGAGTTTCCAGACTTTGCAAAAGATAACACGGCGGTTCGCCTTGATGGTAAGGGGGCATACATTGCTGTCAAAGACCCCGGAGACAAGAGTCTTTTCGATTTCACAAATGGTGATACTATTACAGTCGAAGCTTGGGTGAAGGTTGCGAAAATACGAAATGGGCAGCCGATGTATGTCATCGGGAAAGGGCGCACTCACTCTCCGCATGTTGCACCTGACAATCAGAACTGGGCACTGCGCGTGGTTGGGGCCGGGGGTGCTGTGAAACTCAGCTTTTTGTTCGCAACTCCCACTCCCCCCGGTTCCAAAGGACCCCATTGGCATCGCTGGATATCAAAATCAGCATTTGCCGCAGTTACCGGCTGGCATCATATTGCGGTGACTTATCAATTTGGTCAGCCCGATTCCATTAAAGGTTGGATTGACGGTCGACCGACTGACGGCGTATGGGATCTGCAGGGGGCAACCAAAGCGGCTCCGGTGGTTGATAATGATCAGGTCTGGATCGGATCATCCATGGGTGGCAATACTGCCAACAGCTTTAATGGCTGGGTCGATGCGATTGCACTCTATCGGACGAAATTAAAAAGCAAGGTCATCGCATCACATTTTCATCGGCTCGGAGGTCCGCGTGTTGCAGGCCCGGCACCTGAAAAAATGCCCAAGATCGCCGATGTTCCGCCGGGACAGGTTCTGGTCACATTTTCCGAAAGCATGCTTGCCTCTGATCGCTGGCTGAATGAAGGTGAGAAAGGGCCACGGGAGACGTCTCGCTGGATTGGGAATGAATTTCTGCTCCCGCGAATTCCATTGCGTTACGATGACTGGGGCATCCGATCCAGCTGGAAAGCGCCGCTGCTGGTGCGCATGGCAGCGGATGTGGAACTGGAACCGGGAAAACATCGGCTCTTACTCAGAGCGCGTGCCCTGGGACGATTATGGATTGACGGCAAGGTGGTTGCCCGCACGAAATCGCTCACTTATCGTCCCCCCAATGGTGAAGAACCGATTACGCCTCTGCCTGAGCCCCCATTGCCCGGTGTCCGGGTGAAGGGCTATCGAATGCAGGAAGTTTTTGGTGAGGTAACAATCCCCGGGAATGAGAATGGCAGAGCCCGCCTCTGCCGCGTTGTGCTGGAACTGGTAACCGGTGGAAAGAGCCTGCGCACTGAAACTGGTGAAGTCTGTGTGGCGATCCAGACGGATGACGGAAAATCTTATGCGGTCATACGACCTCAACAAGAGGATCTTCTGCCCTTAACAGATGCTACCGTCAATCCTGTACTCGCCCAAATAGAGACTGCGATCACTGGATTCGAAGACGAGACCAGGCTGAAAGCTGCTGCGAGTCAGGCTGCCTTCTGGCAGAAACGACATACTGTCGCACGATCATGGGCGGCACAAAACCCTGCTCCAGAAATTCCAAGCGTTACAGATTCTGATATCAACCACCCAATCGATCGTTTCCTGACCAGCAAGATCGACAAAGCACTTTCAGAATCCTTGGCCACGGACCGCAGTCAGGCCGAGCACTTTCACAAAACAATTTTGCCACTCCTGCAAGAGAATTGCTTCCGCTGTCATGGAGACAAAAACAAAGGTGGATTACGACTGAACTCCAGAGAGAATGCATTGAAGTCAGGCGATTCTGAAATCCCGGCGATTATACCCGGTGATATTTCTGCCAGTGAACTGGTGGAACGCATCCGATCGGAAGACGAAAGCATTCGTATGCCTCCGACCGGGAAAGCGCTCAGTAAGAAACAGATCGCAGAACTGGAAAAGTGGATTCAACAGGGGGCGATCTGGCCTGCAGCTCCACTGGATGCTTCAGAAGTGGCGCTGGCACCGGTTATTAATGATGAAGCATTCCTGCGGCGGATTTATTTCGATACCGTGGGACTCCCGCCGACATTAGCTGAAGTCAGACAGTTTCTGAAAGATTCCAATCCAGACAAACGCAACCAACTGATTGATCGGCTGCTGGAAGACGACCGCTTTGCTGACCATTGGGTCAGTTATTGGATGGATTTACTGGCTGAGAACCCGACCTTACTGAATGCATCGTTGAATAGCACAGGCCCCTTTCGCTGGTTCCTGCACGATGCCTTGCGCGATAAAAAATCCTTCGACAGAATCGTTACGGAACTGTTATTGATGCGCGGCAGTCCGCATGAAGGTGGCAGTGCCGGTTTTGCGATTGCTGCCGAAAATGATTCGCCTTTTGCAGCCAAAGGGCATATTGTCGCGTCCGCATTTCTGGGAATCGAGCTTCAGTGTGCACGGTGCCACGACTCGCCTTATCACAGTACGACTCAGCGCGATTTATTTTCGCTGGCTGCGATGATGAACCGTAAACCTTTAACGGTTCCCTCAACAAGCCGCGTGCCAGATGCATTCTTTGAAAAGAAAGACAGAGAGTCTCTGATTCAGGTCACGCTGAAACCGGATGAATCGATTCAGGCAGACTGGCCGTTTGCAGGTGTTACCGGAGCCGTTGACGGTCCGCAAATTGATACGCTCATGCACAACCCAAAGGATACGCGGGAACGGTTAGCCGCATTGATTACTGGTCCGAAAAACGAGCGTTTTGCCAATGTGATCGTCAACCGTTTGTGGAAACAGTTGATCGGGACAGGACTGGTGGAGCCGGTTTATGACTGGGAAGGCCGCAAACCAAGTCATCCCCAAATGCTGGACTGGCTCTCACGTCAATTTGTGACACATGACTATGATTTGAACCACGTGATTCGCCTGATCGTTACTTCTCAAGTTTATCAGCGGGAAGCCACTGGACACAACAGGGGCAAACCGGAAGCGCTACGGTACTTTAATGCTCCTGAGAAACGCCGACTGACTGCGGAACAAATCGTCGATGCAATGCATACCGTAACCGGAAAGCAACTGGACGTTGAAGAACTTACTTTTGTGCACGATGGTCAACGCTCCGTCAGTAATCGACTGACATTGGGACGTCCCAGCCGTGCCTGGATGATGGCAGATTTAAAGAACGAGCGAGACCGGCCGAGTCTTTCTCTACCTTATGCCCGTACCGTGACCGATGTTCTGAAGGCATTTGGCTGGACTGGATCTCGTCAAAAACCGATCATGCATCGCGATACGGAGCCGAATGTGCTTCAACCGGGTGTGTTAGCGAATGGTACTCTTTCCATGAACCTCATTCGTGTGTCAGATCAAAGTGAACTGGCGCAGTTGGCTGTCGACAGCAGGAAGCCTGAAGAAATCATTGAAGCATTATATCTTCGTTTTCTGTGTCGTCGTCCGAACCAGGAAGAATTGAATACGTTCAGTAACGCATTGGCTCAAGGTTTTGATTCCCGTCTGCTGCCGGCAGACGAAATCGTTCCTGTTCAAGAACCAGCGCCCTTACCGCTGGTGACCTGGTTTAATCACCTGCGGCCGGAAGCCAATACCATCCAGCAGAATGTGGAGCGACGTGTCCGCAAGGGGCCACCGGCTGACCCCCGCTTACGTTCCGAATGGCGGAAAGTTTATGAAGACATTATCTGGAGTCTAATAAATCATCGGGAATTTGTATGGATTCCCTAGCGGTTTCTATTCTATTTTCTCGATCAGCGCAAAGTTTTTGAATATGAATTCTTGATTTAACTGACAGCAATACAACAATACGGGACGCAATTATGAATAATCAAAGTGCGATTTCCTCTTTCAATCGACGCGAGTGTCTGGCCGCGGGAGTGGCATTGGCGGGGGGGCTGGCGACCTCGAAATTCAGTTTGGGTGAAACCGCATCAAAACTGATTCGTGGCAAAACAGAGCATGTGATTTCGATCTGGCTTGGCGGGGGGATGGGACAAATTGACACATTCGATCCCAAGCGAAAAGGAGATCCGAAAACCAGGAAGGCGGGAGCCTATTATGACTCGATCGATACCGCCGTACCGGGTGTGCAGCTTTGTGAACATCTCAAGACGCTGGCCCCCCTCATGGATCGCGTCACGGCTGTGCGAACGGTCAATCATGAATCGATCGACGAACATGCAGCCGCCACAAATCGCATGCACACCGGTCGCCCTATCAGTGGTACGGTTACCTATCCCTCTCTTGGTTCACTGGTGACCCACGAACGAGGCGCTGTCTCTGACGGCGCGCCACCTTATGTTTTAATCGGCTATCCCAATGTGACGCGCGGTCCTGGCTTTCTCGGGGCCAAGCATGGTTATCTTTATCTGACTAATACAAGTGAGGGGCCGGCAGGATTGTCTCGACCGGATCATATCACGTCCGATCGGCAGGTCCGACGAGAATCGTTCCTTGCCGTTTTGCGGAAACAAGGAAAAGCAGCCAGCGAACAGAGGGTACGCGACTATGAAGCTGCGATTCAACAAAGTTTGAAGCTGAGTGGACCGGAATTTAATCAGGCCTTTCAACTGGATAAGGAACCGGCAGACTTGCGGACAAGCTACGGTGGAGAATTCGGTCAACGCTGTCTGTTGAGCCGCCGCCTTGTGGAGCGGGGCGTTCGATTCATTGAAGTCTCACACAATCTGAATTTTCTTAACGGGGCCGGCTGGGATGTGCATTACGAGGGGATTTTGCTGCAACACAAACTGATTCAGGAAATGGATACAGCGGTAGCAACACTGATTTCTGATCTGGAGCAGAAAAAACTTCTGGATAAGACTCTGATCGTTATCACCACGGAATTTGGTCGTCCGCCGGAATTTGACAGCGGCGGAGGACGGGGACATCAGGGAACCGCGTTCAGCTGTGTTCTTGCCGGCGGTGGTCTGGCACACCGTGGTGCGTGGGGAGTGACCGACGAGCTTTCAAAGAAAATCGTCGAAAACCCGGTGGCGCTCCCAGATTTCTTTGCCACGATTCTCGCCTCTCTGGGGATAGACTACACGAAGAATCTATATGCCAATGATCGGCCGATTCCCATTACAGATGGCGGTCTGCCTGTCAAAGAACTGTTTGCATAGACCGTTTGTAGTCAGTCTGCGCAATATTCGCTGCCACAGGATGGGAATAATTTGCGCCGGTGGCAATCTGAAACATGCTCTTTACTTTGGCCTGGATACCGTCCTCCTGCAACACTTTAGCGACTGCGTTTTCACTACAGGGAATGCCTTGAGAAACAAGCCCTTCGGCCTACTGGCCAAAGGGCTTGTTTCAAAAGTGAGTCGGGGCGACAGGGCACGGTTAGAACTTTTTCAACAGGGTATCGTTCAACTGTAAACAGTTGAGCCGGATTTCCACTAACACATTTGAGAAAATTATCACAAAATGCTGAGAGAGAAAGTCAAGAGGGACGCCCCTGCCTACTCGCCAATGCCGCGGCGCATCACAATTGCAGCTACTCCTATGATTGCTGATTAGGCGCGGGCATGTGCTTCGCGATATACGCCGGCTCCCCCATCCGTTTGAGCAGGTCGAGCTGAAGTTCCAGCCAACTCATGTGATGCTCTTCCTCCATCGCGATCCGCTCAAACAACGTTCGCGAGCCGATGTCTCCATCCTCGTAGGCTTGCATCGATGCCTTCGTGTAAAACTCAATGGCTTCTTTCTCGTCGGCAAGGTCTGACTTGAACATCTCTGCGAGCGTCGCAGCGCGCATAGGCGTTTTTGCGAACGACAATTCGGGCTGGCCATTGAGGAACAACATTCGTTCCATGTATTGTTCGGAGTGACCAAGTTCTTCCTGCATTTCCTCCCGCATTTGCGTGGCCAGGAGTGTCATCCCCCAATCGTCTAACACACCGGCATGGAGTTGATATTGATGCATCGCAGTGAGTTCCATCGACAATGCCTGCTGTAGATTCTTAAGTGATCGAGGCTGGCTCATAATTGTTCCTTTAAGTTAATTTCTGCGAGTAGTGCGACCGCTGACCACCATATAATAAAGACAACGGCTGCAGTTCTCAAGATAAAGTCGATCAGTACATTAAGTTTATCGTCCAGTTTGAATTATGAAAACGCCAGCTTTGTGCTGAGCGATGGGCCAATTAGTAGTCCATAATTTTATCAGCGTTGATTAACAGGTTGGCCAGTCCTTTTTCGGTCGCGATCGTGGCACCTCTGCGAAGATTTTCTGGCTTGATGCCTGCGGCCTTGGCACAATGAGGACACACGACAACTTTTCCGCCGCTCTTGACAAAGTCTTGAAACAACGCGCCAAGTAAAACGGGCGACGCGCCCCAGCGCAGATCGAGCGACTGGCGGGAATCACTGAACCGCGCGCCCTCGATGTCCAGAAAGAGCGTTGTTTCTACACCACCGGCCTGCATTAAATTGGCAATCTTTATTGCCATGAAGCCGCGGTGGAGATCGTCGGTGAAGTGCGAAAGGTGAATAACGGCGGTCTGCTGTTGAGCTCCTCCGCCTTCGGTCTTGCTCGCTTTGTCTTGTGCGACCGTGAAACCGGTTCCGGAAAGCAATATTAAAGAGAAGACAATCGGAGTTAACTGGGCACGCATGGTAAATCCTTCATCGAAACGAATTTGAAATTGGCCGCCGCATGTACGTTGTCTGGCAGCCAGAAATGGTTTATTGGCTTCTATCATTCATTGGTTATCGCAGGCTCTTGGTCTTCCAGGATCGATTGTCCTGATCGAGACGGAATCCGAGGCATCGTAATTACCGGGAACTCGCCGTCTAAAGCAGTCAGGAACGCCACGATATCCGAAACCTCCTCGTTGGTCAGTTTGACATCAAGCTCTACTTCCGCCATCACACGCACCGCCTCCGGTAGCGATTCGACGGCTCCATTGTGAAAGTACGGAGCGGTAATTGCTATATTCCGAAGCGTGGGGACTTTGAAGTAGTGCCGGTCTTCATCACGCTGAGTGAATTGGGATCTCCCGAGATCTCTATCAAGGTCGTACCTGGCGATAAAGTCGCTTTCGGTGAACCGGGGAAACTCATGAAAGATCGATTTCTTACTGTCCGCTTCCCAGCCATTGAATGCCGGGCCCGAGTGGCATTCGGTACAACCTGTTGCGTCGAAGAGTTGCATGCCTCGAACTTGATTGGCCGTGAGAGCAGATTTATCGCCGCCAAGATACTGGTCGTAAGAACTGTGGGGTGTGATGAGTGTTCGTTCAAAGGCTGCGATCGCTCTGGCTACATTTTTAATTGTAACTGGTTCATTCCCGCCAAAGACTTTAGCGAACTCAGTTTGATAGCCTGGAATCGCCGCAATGCGTTCAATCGCCTTACCGTGATCCGGCATTCCCATTTCCGGTTGCGCGACAATGGGGCCAGCCGCCTGTTCTTCAAGATCTGCTGCCCGTCCATCCCAGAATTGCGTGTTCTGGAATACAGAGTTCCAGACGGTCGGAGCGTTACGGGGGCCAATGCGGCCGTGAACGCCCATCGACGACGGTCGGCCATCATCGCCGCCTTCCATCAGATTGTGACAACTGTTGCAAGAAACTGTACCTGTTGATGATAAGCGTGGATCGAAAAACAGCTTCTTTCCCAGTTCAATCTTTGCCGGAGTCGTCGGATTGTCATCAGGAGCAGCGACCGTTGACGGGAGTTGGCTTGAGAGAGCCAGCAGGCTCTCGCTTTCCGGCGGTTTCAAACGAGGGCCATTCTCTTCAGTCTCCACACTCACGAGGAGGGACGTGAACGGTTTATGACGCTCCTTCTTTCCAGGGACTTCTACCTCAGCAGCGTGTTCCTTTTCGCTGGATGCATTGTGAGACACAGAGTCATCCGTCTGCGCCTCTGCTGGAATAACAACCCAGAACCAACCTCGCAAGTCACCTTCACTAAAACCGGTGGCTTGATCGTGGGGATACAACTCCGCGAGTTTCGTCTTCACATCAGCGGGAATGGTGTCAGTCGTGCCGTGACAAACGAGGCACTTGCGCTTCAGTTTGATCGGCAGCAATGCGCCGGATTCTCCATTTGGCAGCGCGACAAAATGAGGCTCGGTCGTGCGCTGATCGACTAACGGTTGGACCCAATCCGGGGGGGCATTCTTTGGATTTCGCAGTTTGATCGCCGTACGTCCGATCCTGACGCCTTGCTCTTCGCTGACAGACTTGGCGATCTCAGCCGCTTCGCGACTACAGACTTCGATCGCTGCTACTGGCCCTTTTGCCTGTATCACTTCCGACAACCTGCCTGAGAGGCGAGTGAACAATGTGTCTCTCGCAGCCAAAGCCTTTGATTGGGCTTGTGTCGGTATCACTGAGGGGGCATCTGTTATCGTTTCGGAGTCATTTTCAGGTGTTTGGCTCTGTTGGCAACCAGCGAACGCGGTCATGCAGCCGAGCAAGACCGCCAGCAGCAGCTTTACGTCGAAGGTACGCGCACGAGCCTGCCTGCCATGCTGAGCGAAGAGGGGGACCGAAGTAGTTTGTGTTTCACTCATGATTGCTTCTCTTTCAATACATCTAATATTCGTGATATCGTGAACTGTCGATAGAAACAGGCAAAAAAAGGGATTAATCCCTTCTTTTTAAGATTTCAATGACCGGCTTCCAACGTAGTTCATCATATTCTGCTTCTGTAAATGTAGCTCAGCGGCATGAGCGAACGCCGCTGGATCACTTATAGGTTTCGTTTCTCTTTTCGGTTTCGGGACCATTTCTCAGGCTCCTCATGCTATCATATCGTCACCTTACGATATTACAAGCTATTGTTCTGGATGTTTTAAGCGAGCACGAAAAAGATCTCAGCGGCGACAGTATTTGAACTCTACAATACCCGCCCGAGTATCGAGTTTCAACAACGGTCCAGCTTCAGTGACTGTATTGGCGAAGCCGTTTGAATTCCTGCATTGGTTTAACATGAGGTGACTGGACAGGCAGGATTTTAATCAGCCCCTCCCACGATTTTCTGCCGCACTTCAGGAGTAAAGACCCGAACTGCTTCCGACAGGGATTCCAGAGACGATCGAAGGCAACTCAGTTTTCTCTGTACTTTTTTGAGCTTACTGGGCTGCTGTAATCCACGTCGAGAAGTGGCAATTGGATTGAAGAGATAATTTAATAACAGGGCGCAATATGTGATCCACGTGAGAGGAAACGTCTGCGGGCATCTTGCAGTTAGCAGGTCCAATTTCACTAATTCAATTTACTGGTTCGATCTCACTCGGCTGCCATGTTTTGTCGAAGAAAGCCGGGAGTGGACTGTAGAGCCTTAAAATTGTAAACCAGCCTTTATCAGGGTTTGTCTGGATCCAGTTTCCTGTTGGGATTCCATCCGGCTGTTCAGGGCCAAAGTAAACAAAAATGTCACCTTGCTTGTGTGCCTGAGCAGCAGGGGTCGGATAACTCTGGCTGCCAGAACGCGGATATTTTTGTGGGGTCTGCAACATCGAACGAGTCTGATTATCATACGCCGTCAATGACCAGAAAGCCCGTGCAGGAATCCCCTTGGGAAGCCTGACTTTGTAGGTTTTGGAGCCGTCGAACTGATTTCCTTCTGCATCAGTGAACGCGATCAGATATTGTGAGCCAACGCCCGGTATTCTCATAATCATACCAGGTGAGTCAAGCGTGTAAGCGAAGTAAAACGCGGTTCGGGAATCGAGTGTGCGTGCTCCAGTAGGTGGATAAGGTTTGAACATGCCATTCTTAAAAGCCGACGGAGGCGTTTCAAAAAGAGCTCCCCCCTCAAACAGCATATTCATCCATTGCGACTTGGGGTAATAGGCCCATTCAGGATGTCTTTGTGAAAAACGCCAGTTGAGAGACCGACCGGAGGCATTCCCGATTGTAGCTGCATCGGTGAGAATTTTCTGCATCCGTGAATCAGGTTTAAAAGGCTTCCCCTTGACGATACCTATCGCCGCCAGTTGGCCTGCCAGCTCGACATCATAACTAGTGGCCGGTTCCTGTTGAACGTTTTCATTGATCATTTTAAAGAAGCCATAGTCACTCGGGGGCACCGTGTTGAATACTTTGCCACTCCCCTCGATAAATCGGGTTTCCGGAACGGGAGGGTTCGAGGCGAGTTTGACTGTACCATCGAGAGCTGTGGCGATACTGGTACCGAAACTGCCTGGAGTATAAGGATAGATCTTGAGATATTTTTTGATATTTTCTACCGCAGGCTGAGGATTGTTTTCCACCAGGAATGATCTTGCTGCATACAGTATGCGATTCGTTTTCGAGTGTGCAATGAAATATCCTCCCTCAGGGAGTGGACCGTCATAGTCTGGTGGCACGATCAGATACTTACCCCCTGCGCCGCGGTCCGGACCAGGCCGTCCGATATCAATGATCCATGAAAACCACATATCGTTGATTGTTCCCAGCCCCTCAGGCGGTTGTTCAATAACCATCGGACCATTGCTCAGATTCACCACCCCCATATAGTAAACGGTATCAGCATTGGCGGTCATGAACAGTGAGTTGGCATTCATCAGTTTCGAAAAAATGACGATGGAGTTATCTTCCGCTCCGATACTCTGAAACCCTTTGCCTAAAGCATAGGCTGACGCCCCCCGGAAGCTGTTGTTGTATACATTCACCCCACGAATCAGATCGAGCATGTCTGATGTCTTTTGGGCTGTTTCCACCGTGGGGACGCCATCCTGAAACTCAAGTACGCCGATCAACGATTTGACTTTGTCGGGGGTCGCTAGTCCTGGTGGGAGTGTTACTGCTTCCTGTGCGGTAACCTGCTCCACACAAGGGAACATCGTTGCAGCCATTGCCAAGCTGAATAATCTGAAGATGTTGGTTGTTCGGTTCATTGTTTTATTCTCGATGATTCTATTGTCCAAAAAACATACTGGTTCGGGCCTGCCTGCGACCCGATGTAAACACCGACCGGTAAGATCAATCCCTGAAGAAATATATTATACCAAAGACATTCTACTCAACTACGACTATGTGTGTATTCAAGGAAGTTTAATGTATCTCTGTTGTTGTCGTGACGGATGCTGAAACCGAAGGCTTGTGTTTTTGTGCAGTGTGGCGGGGTGCTTATTATCACTGGCATTGCGGACTGTCCACCAGTCTGTCTGGTCTGCTGCAGGAGACGAGTGATCGAGTTGATGATGACAGAATCCAGGTAATCGATTTTTTTAAGGTCGATTACCAGATTCTTCATTTCCGACGTGTTGAAGAGTCTTAAAAGCTTGTTCGATTCGATCTGTAAGTTGCGATACAGAATTTGAAGAGTAGGTCCCTGAGGGATGAGAATCAGATGAGGTGCAGACAGTACTACTTCAAAAAAAGCAAAATTTTTATCATCTACTTGTTCTGTCTGCAAACAAAACATCAAGGCCTGAAAACATCCTGAAATGCATCAAATCAATTAAAAATAAAGATCAAAATTTGACGCATTAAAATTGAATGGGATGTTGGACTGACTGACAGGTGCTGAGAGAGAGCAGCCGATCAAGCAATATTGGATGGGCTATCTTGCGCCGTAAAGTGTACCATGCGCCTGATTGCCGGATGAGTCTTGTACTGTTTTCCCTGTTTTCTCATCAAAGTGGTAGAGGATGAGTGTCTGGTTATCAACTTTGAAATCCGTTTGAGGCGTGAATGGTTTGCGATAGCGTTCGTTATTTGAAATCCGGAGGGCATGCAGTTGGCCTTCAAATCCGTGCGAAGAGGCCTTTCCTGTTGAAGGCGTGCCACCAATCAATAGTGGTTTCTGCAGGCAATCTTTAACAATAGCCCTGGCACGCCCAAAATTCATGCCGCTCATTCTGCGTGTCGCGCAGGGGAGCCCGTTCAGGAAGAGTTTCCACCTGGATCCATTCCACTGACAGGCAATATGTATGGGGCGCCCAGTGGCTAGATCTCTGCTGGAAACCGATGAGATAGGAATTTCCTGGGACTTCGGATCCAGCAGAGACCATGTCCAGTATTCTCCCTGATTGATGTGGTATTTCAGGTTGAGAGAGCCCCACTGAAACAATGTCTGATGTGTCAATTTCTTTTCTGTGTCGGGTGAAACCCAGGCTTCAATGGTAAATGATCTCTCAAACTTGTCCGGGGGCTTTGTTTCGAGCCAGTCATCGCCATCAAATTGGACTCCCCGGCTAGTGAGTTGTTTGTCCGTCGGTGGTTTGGTTGACCAAGCGGCGCCGAGGATTCTCCCATGATTATGCATGCCACTGAGATCATGCAAAAGGCTTCCGCTTCCCTGTTCAAAGCGGTATAAAGCGACGGTTGATTCATGTTGCGTCAGTAGAGGTGGTGGCTGAAAGGCAGAGTCGTACATGATCTCTTCGCTGATGCGCAGCTGCGAAACATTTCCCTGAAAGCCACGATGCTGCCCATCTTCGATGATAGAACCAGTGCCGATTCGAAAGAGCGATCGTAAGTAGCGTGCTTCACGCGGGGATTTTAACTTTGTTACTTTTTCAGGTACCTGTCCGTCTACAAACACATTCAGCGTTCTCCCGTCAAAGACGCCTGCGATATGGTGTTTACCGGGAGTAATTTCTTTTGAGAAGGTATGCCAAGTCCAGGCTCCTTCGTAATAATAGACGTGGACGCGATGATTTCTGAGAACGCAGTACGTGGCCCGCAGGTGAGAATGCAGATCATAGATGACCGCGGAAGATAGCTGATCGTTCATACTCTCTGCGGGAAGGTCCGCCCAGCATTCGATGGTCAGGGAATTCGCAGGTCTGCGATAATCATAGACGACTTCGACAGTATCATCGACTCCATTAAAGTGCAGGGAGAACCGGTCGAGACTGTCCAGGTCTTCGGCTGTGGGGTTGGGCGTGGCGCAAACCCGGAACCCGGTCGAGGCATCCCGCATAACAGGCAGGCGACCCTCTCGATAAGCCGAACGACAGGAGAGGGCATCCTGAATGACTGAGCCACCACGCAGCATCCTGTGGGTCCCCGTATGCGGACCAGAGGGATTATTGACTGGATTGGAGAAACTCACTGCGTCGGAGAAATAATCGCGGCACCATTCAGCGGCATTACCGTGCATGTCGTACAGTCCAAATGCATTTGCCTGGAGCTGACCACATGGATGAGTTTGGGTCGTTCCAAACCAGCCATAGCGTGATAGCTGTTGTTCCTCGGCGGGATACCACTGAGCGGCGGTTCCGGCGCGACAGGCGTATTCCCATTGCGACTCGGCAGGCAGATCAAACGAAAGCCGGGCCTGCTTGCGAGTCAACCAGCTGCAAAAGTTGTGGGCATCATACCAGGTCAGGTTGGCTGCCGGATGGTCGTCGCTGAGTGTACATCCCAGATCACTGGCCCAGGTAATCTGGGGATTTGTCTCAGCGGCTTTGAAGTCAGTGCCCCCCCGACCATCGCGTTCTGCATCGGTCCGATAACGGGCCTGCTCGACAAACTGTCGATACTGTTTCCTGGAGATTTCCGTACGGCTCATATAAAAGGGATGGGTAATGCGTGCCAGATGGTGGGGCAGGTCAGCCGTGATTACTTGGTATTTGATTTCCCGTTGCTTTGTGGACGCCAACGTGTTTTTCAACGTTTTATCCAGCGTACCCATCTTAAATTCACCCGGGGGAATCAGTTCCAGATCAATTTTGACACCATCTCCGAGGGGGACTTCTATTTGTGGAGGCAACTTGAGAAAGTCAGCCCAGGCCTGTTGAACTTCCTTGATACGCTCGGGCGTATCGTTGACCAGCACAGGGGCAGGCATCTCGGCGGGCCATTTGAACTCATTATTTTTCTCAGGAACTTTGTGGGGATCAAATGCTTCCCAGGTCGCGCCGACGATCTTTCCATCACGACCATTTCCGCTCAGATCCGGTATGACTTCCCCAGTATCCGAATTGAAGTCGTACAGCAGCAGGGTAGAGTCGTCGGAAGTCAGCTCTTGTTCTGGAGAGAAATCTTCCAGATAGATTGCGCCTTTCGAGAAACGGCACTGGTGCAGCAGTCCGGCGAAGCAGGCTTTTTTCTCGGCGGTGGGGCGTCCAAACAGGGCCGGATCGGGATTGGCGCAGAGATGAACGGGAATCGGTGAATGGTGATGTTGGCGTCGTACAGGGAAATTGAGCCCCTGTTTTTTTCCGTTCACATACATGCCGATACTGATGCCATCGTAGACCGCAGCGAGGTGCACCCGCTTGCCACAGCCGATCTGATGCGAACGAGTATGGTTCGCGTAATAAATACCATCGTGGAACAGGAACTCCGGCATCGTTCCGTCCTTCAAACGCATCAGGAACCCCGCGGTCTCCGCGTTGGAAATAATTTCCATGTTCCGGGGGCGTTCTTCACAATCCGGGGTCAGCCAGGCTTCGAAGGTTATCGGTTCTCCACTGTCATAGATAAAGGGGGTTTCTACAAAATCGTCGGTGCCATCAAACCGCAGGACGAATGGTTCTTGCCTGGTGGCTTTCACTGCAGGTGCTGGTGGAGAGACTGCCGCTACAGCCGGGCTGGTCTGTTTGGTAGAGGTACTCTGATTAGCCGGGAATGTTAGAAACAGCAGGGCAAACAGGGTCAGCAGACCGAGAGATGCCTGGACACCATAACGCTGCCAGGGTATGGGCACAGGGGTTGTCTGGTTTTTCAGAAGGTATTCCAGTGAATCGGCAGTTCCCAGCCGACCATGCAGGGCAGCGGTCACTTCCTGTGCAGCAGGTCTCTGTTCAGGATCCTGCTGCAGCATGGACTTCAGCAGTTTTCGATCTACCCGGTTCACTTCCTGGAACTGATTGGATGGATTGATAATTTCCAGCGTTTTAGAGTCTCGGTTCAGAGGGTGCCCTGTAAGCAGAAAATACCAGACGCATCCCAGGGAGTAGATGTCTGATTTATCAGTCGCGTTGTGAGCAGCATTCCATTGTTCCGGTGAAACAAAACTGATTTGTCCGAAGCCTTGTCTGGGCGAGGTCAGTTCTTCCCTGTCCACGGAGCCTTCCGGTTGAAACGCCAGACCAAAATCAGTGATCTGAACATAACCTTTAGTATTGATCAAGATATTTCCGGGATGGATATCGCGGTGTACGATGCCCAGTTGGTGGACCGCTGTCAGACCAGAGGCAACCTGATAGACAATGCTGGCACAGGCAGGGGAGGATATGGAAGAATCGAGCTGTTCCATCTTCTGCTTCAGATTCTGTCCATCTACGTACTCCTGCACAAAATAGGTAAAGCCATTTTCTTCACCTGCAAACAAGGCCTTAACCACATAAGGTGATTCAACGCGGGCCAGCATTTGTACTTCGCGTTCAAATCGCTCTGAGAGATCTTTCCAGTCTTTTTGCCGTTCTGCGTTGATCAATTTAACTGCGACAGGACGAATGAGACGTGTATCGTAGCCTTTAAAAACGCGTCCCATACCTCCAGCGCCGATTTCATGCTCGAGCGAGATCTGGCCAATCGAAAGTGGAGGAACCTTGAGGCTGTTGATCAGGGGATCAGACTCATCATCTAGAATTTCGAGTCTGTCTTTGCAATTGGTACACGTACTGAAATGCTGGCTCAGCGTATCGATTTGATTGAAATCGAGCTTGCCCAGATGATAGTCAGATAGCGTTGCTATATTCGGGCAGCCAGAGGAATACGAGTCAACCACCAGTTCAAGTCCTCAGTACAGTTTCAGTATCAGTAAACGATCTCTTTCTTAAGTAACTGTGTTGATGACGGGCTGAAATGTGACAACTAATCGTTCAAAAACAGTGACTTTTTAATCTTTGCCCAGAAAATTACGAATTTTCCGGAGCGCGCGTGACTGTATCTGGCGAACATTGGCTGGCATCATGCCTGTTTCTACGGAAATCTCCCGGGTCGTTTTTCCCGAAAGAAAAAGCAGCCTCAGGACCTGTTTTTCGTTCTCGGTTAATCCGGTCAGTTCAATCAGCCCCTCGGCGATATCCCATTTTTCCTCAACCGTTTCAATTTTGTCATCAATCATGTTGTGCAAGAGGTTGAGATTGGGAAGTGTCCCAATAATTGTTGAAACTTGAAAGGTGGTCTCCCGAGGGACGATAATCGGCCCTCGCAATTTCAAGTTTTAATCGTCGGTTGACGCCGACGGGGAGACCACCATGAATGACTCTA
>Ga0222668_1000146_pt1 | contig 50245 bp, 45 predicted proteins | sample AntAcemetagen728_FD_179823 | JGI IMG/M metagenome (GOLD analysis project Ga0222668, IMG submission 179823) | Saline water microbial communities from Ace Lake, Antarctica - #728 | ecosystem: Environmental > Aquatic > Non-marine Saline and Alkaline > Saline | place: Antarctica: Ace Lake...
CCAAAGTTGAATTGTTGGAACTTGATCACATTTTGACTGTTGATGATCCCGTTTCTAATCTTGGTATCACAAGTGTAAAGCAGTTCGCCCTCAGAGATTGGATAATCGACGTAATCTGAAGTGTAGGGTGAGAAAAACGAAAGTTCCGTTCCCCGAATATTGTAATGCAAATCAACGTCTTCCAGATTGTCGGTAAAGACCTTCAGGTAACCTTCAAATCTTCCCGTCCCATTCAAGGTCGACTCTGCATTGAAGGTAAGTTGCTCTTCGGCAGAATTTAGCGAGTCAGCATGCAGCAATAAGTCAGTAAGTTGATAACGGAAGGGATCGGAAGGGATGTAGTCGTTAAAATCAAAGGCCGAATTAGTGATTGCAATCTCTTCCACTTTGTAAGACGACTCGCTGTAGGATTTAGCAATGTCTTTTAAATAGATTCCGACCAGCTGAAAGGGATTGGAGTAATCAATCTCCACTTCGGCCTCCGATGAACCAACAGAATCGGCCACCGCGGAATCGGTAGATGCAATCAGCATATTCGACCAATTGTCGCCATCATCGTACATTTCGTAGAGGCCGTAAAAGCCATCCAGCTTAATGTGATCGATATTGTAAAGCGCCTCTTTCATGACCACTGTATCCACATCGATTTCCATATGGTCGAGTGCCAAGACTCTATCGTCTCTGCTATCGGTCATCTCAAGCCCATTGACTTCGAAAGTCCCACTGAGATCGAACACGTCAGTATCTTCCCAACTCCCATGGACTCTTAAACTCGAGTTAAAGAGGCCAGCCAATTTATTTAACTCGATGTATGGATCGAAGTAAGGCCGAATAAGGGAAATATCGAGATCATCCATTTCGAGAAAGACATCGTAAAAAGAGTTTTCTAGATCGATTCGGTTGGTCGTTGTAAGTTGGCCTCCACTGCCTATGTGCAAAGAGGCAATCACGTCAAAAACACTAACCGTATCGCTGAACAGTGGTAGTTCGATACTCAGCGAATCAAAAATCGCTTTTGGGTGAATCTCGCTGCTGTACTCCAATGAAGCTCCCTGCATCTTAAAATTGGCCAAGGTGAAATGCATGGGCTCCGATTCTTCCTCTTCGGGTTCGATAGCTGTTTCCTCGGTTTCAGCCAAGTCGTCAAAATTAAAAGAGGCCTCATTCTGCTCGACCCGAGCAAAGAAACCATCGATGATGAAATCCTGGATGTAAATGCCATTCGAGAACAGGTGCGAAATCTCAAGGTCAAGGTTTAAGGCTGAAAAAGAAGTGAAGACTGTCGAACCATCTTCCTCGTACATCTTAAAATCATCTATACCGACCTTCCCAGCAAAGTAGTTGATGTCGATATTCTCCATTTCAACTTCGCGCCCGATGAGTTCGAGGTCATTTTCTTGGATGTAATTTTCTAAAAAGGTCGGGAAGTAAGAAAGTAAGGCAAGCAAAATAACAACTAGTGCCGCGAGGATCCAAAGGAATATTTTAAGCCACTTTTTCATGGTGATAATTAGGTTGCTGCAAATATGGGGAAAATGGAGAAGTTGCAACTAAAAGCTATAGCGCAATAGCGTAAATAAGTATCTTAGTTAGAAAGTGAGAAAATGGGACTACTCAACAAAATACTAGGCAACGCAAGTGAAGTATCTACCGATAAACTTCAAGAAAAATATGGACAGCTACTGATAAACGAAGAAGAAATTGAATTGGGCTTTAAGCTCATTCGTGGCACGTATATTTTCACGAATAAAAGGTTGATTCTTGTTGACAAACAAGGACTGACAGGAAGTAAAGTCGAATATTTGTCTCTACCCTATAAGAGCATTTCTCGTTTTTCACTCGAAACGTCGGGCACATTTGACTTAGACGCCGAGCTGAAGATTTGGATTTCAAGCGCAAGTGAGCCTGCCATAAGCAAGAAATTCAATAAGTCGGTCAATATTTATAAAGTGCAGCAGTATCTGGCATCAAGGGTTCTATAGAAGCTGAAGAAAAATGAGTTCTCGAAGTCTGAAGAAAAGATATTCACCTCTCCACCGCCAGCGAATCGATGATCCCGGATGGGGGTCGTCAAGCAGTCAAACCCGAACATGACGTGCATGTTCTTGGGTTTTTTAATGTCCCCAAATACTCGAGCGAGCATCGGCTTAATGTTTCGTGAAGTAGAAACATGAGATTCTAGGGATTCACTGATCCGCCGCCAGCGGATCAGCGTTCCCAGGTGGGGGTCGTCAAGCAGTCAAACCCGAACATGATGTGCATGTTCTTGGGTTTTTTAATGTTCCCAAATGCTCGAGCGAGCTCGGCTTAATGTTTCGAGAAGCAGAAACGGGGGAATCTAGGGATTCACAGATCCGCCTCCAGCGAATCGGTGATCTCAGGTGGGAGTTGTCAAGCAGTCAAACCCGAACATGACGTGCATGTTCTTGGGTTTTTTCATGTTCCCAAATGCCGAGCTCGCTCGAGCATTTGGGAACATGAAAAAACCCGATTCCACTTCGTGGAATCGGGTTTAGATACTTGCGGAGAGAGGGGGATTCGAACCCCCGGTACCGTTTCCGGTACACATGTTTAGCAAACATGCGGTTTAAGCCACTCACCCACCTCTCCGAATGGGAGCACAAATGTATAAAGTATTCCGTCTAAGACAATGCTCGCTTCTATAAATTTTATTCAGGAATAACTTAGTGTTATTTTTACAATAACTTCATTGCCGATTCATTCGTACCCTGTACTTTTGCATAAGTACTTAACGTAGCGATCTCACGCCACGAAGCAAGTAAAATCAGACGATATGCCCGAATCTGCTGGCCATCCGCTTAAAAAACTTTACGACAATCAAGGAAACGAGCTTTCCCCTCAACTCGACGAGGACGTAAAGAACTACCTAATCGATATAGACGGAACCGTTACTGACGACGTTCCCAACGAGGAACCCGAAAGGATGGGGACGTGCGAACCTTACCCCGACGCCTTGGAAATCTTAAACAAGTGGTACGACGAAGGCCATATCATCACCTTCTTCACATCACGCACCGAAGATCACCGAGAAATCACAGAGATGTGGCTCAAGAAGCATGACTTCAAATACCATGGTCTCCTTATGGGAAAACCGCGCGGAGGTAATTACCATTGGATCGATAATCATATGGTTCGCGCTACAAAGTTCAACGGAAAGTTTACTGACTTGGTGATGCGAACGAAGGAGATTGAGGTTTTTAAGCGCTAGTTTCCTTCAGCAAGGCAATACCTTTCTTCAATTGGAAGTGGAATAGAGAAATTTAGTCAGTACAATTAGCGCTTCAATATATACACCTTCTTGGCCTGAGGAATATCAAGAACACTTTCGCAGCTACTTGACGCCTTGAAGAGCTTCTCGATATAATCCACCCTCGACCCGCATGCAAACTATTCGAATAGACAAACTAGTCACCAGTGAATATTTCAGCTAGAAGATCAATCCGAACGGCAATCAAACTTGCGGGAATTCCAGACTCTTTCTTCTCTTTTAAAACAGAAAAAAAGAAGCACAAATTCATTTTTCATTCAAATCATCCAATTACTACCTTAGCCAGCCCAAATTTGAGCTTTACCAAATGGAGATAGAAATCACCCTACCCGACGGTTCTAAACGGAATTATCCGAAAGGATCAAGTGCCATGGATGTTGCCATGGACATTAGCGAAGGTCTAGCGCGCAACGTACTTGCCGCAAAAGTAAATGGCGAGGTGCGCGACGCCAGTCGTCCAATAGAAGAAGATTCCGATGTGAGCCTTCTCACCTGGAACGACGACGAGGGAAAATCAACCATGTGGCATTCCGGAGCTCACCTAATGGCCGAAGCGCTTCAAGAATTTTATCCGAATGTAAAGTTCGGTATCGGACCGCCTATCGAAACTGGGTTCTACTACGACGTTGATCTCGGTGAAGAAGTCATGACCGATAAGGATTTCGAAAAAATCGAAAAGCGCATGCTGGAGTTGGCTCGTGAGAAAAACCAGTACGTCCGTAAAGAAGTTGGCAAAGACGAGGCAATAGCCTACTTCAAAGAAAAAGGCGACGAGTACAAACTCGAATTGCTCGAAGGATTAGAAGATGGAACCATCACCTTCTACACCCAAGGTAATTTTACAGACCTCTGTCGTGGACCACATATTCCCGATACGGGGAAAATCAAAGCGATCAAGCTCATGTCTTTGGCAGGAGCCTACTGGCGCGGCGATGAAAAGAACAAACAGCTCACACGGATTTACGGAGTGGCTTTTCCAAAGCAAAAAGACTTAAAGGACTACTTGCACCTTTTGGAAGAAGCGCAAAAGCGCGACCACCGAAAGCTCGGAAAGGAAATGGGTCTCTTCACTTTTAGTCAAAAGGTAGGAATGGGATTGCCCCTTTGGTTGCCGAAAGGCGCCATACTTCGAGAACGATTGGAAAATTTCTTGAAAGCGGCTCAGCAGGAGGCTGGATACCTTCCTGTAATTACTCCACACATTGGCAGCAAAGAGCTCTATGTGACTTCTGGGCATTACGCCAAATATGGTAAGGACAGCTTTCAGCCAATCCAAACACCGCATGATGACGAGGAGTATCTTCTAAAACCGATGAATTGTCCGCATCACTGCGAAATTTACAAGTCGCAGCCGCACTCATACAAAGACTTACCCATTCGTTACGCTGAATTCGGAACGGTATACCGCTACGAGCAAAGTGGAGAGCTACACGGATTGACTAGAGTTCGTGGATTTACTCAAGATGACGCACACATCTTCTGCACGCCCGATCAAGTGAAGGAAGAATTTAAGAAAGTGATCAACTTAGTGCTTTATATTTTCCAGACTTTGAGCTTCGATGACTTTATCACGCAAGTCTCGCTTAGGGATCCAAATGACAAAGCCAAGTACATAGGGAGTGATGAAAACTGGGAGAAAGCAGAGAATGCCATCAAAGAAGTGGTTGAAGAAGCTGAATTGAATTATGTTATTGTAGAAGGAGAAGCGGCGTTTTATGGACCAAAGCTCGACTTCATGGTGCGCGATGCCATCGGTAGACGTTGGCAGTTAGGCACGATCCAAGTGGATTACAACTTGCCCGAACGATTTGAGCTAGAGTACACTGGTGCTGACAATGCGAAGCATACGCCAGTAATGATTCACCGTGCACCCTTTGGGAGTATGGAGCGTTTTGTGGCGGTTTTAATCGAGCATTGTGCAGGAAAATTTCCACTTTGGCTCAACCCCGACCAAGTGAAGATTTTGCCTGTGAGCGACAAGTTCAACAATTACGCTCAATCGGTTTCAAATAACCTAAAATTTTACGATATTCGCGCCCTCGTTGACGAGCGCAATGAAAAAGTGGGACGAAAAATCCGCGATGCCGAAGTTGAAAAGATGCCTTACATGCTGATTGTAGGTGAGGAAGAAGAAAACAATGGCACCGTTTCAGTGCGTAAGCAAGGAGAAGGCGATAAGGGTTCGATGAAGGTCGAAGCATTTGCCGGATTGATCCAAACGGAGATCGATTCAGAATTGAAAAGAAACTAAAACTTAAAGTCATAGCGAAAAGATTTCACAAGCGGAAACCCCGACGGGTTATTAAGGAAGATCCTCACAAGATCAACGAAAGAATTACTGCACCTCAAATTAGGCTATTAGTGGATGGCCAAGAGCCGCAAGTCCTAACCGCTGAAGAAGGAATAAAATTGGCCAAAGATCAAGAACTTGATTTGGTTGAAATTGCTCCGAATGCAGATCCGCCCGTTTGTAAGATAATAGATTACAAAAAATTCCTCTACGACCAGAAAAAGAAGCAGAAGGAGCTCAAAAGCAAGCAGCAAAAAGTTGTTGTGAAAGAAATCAGATTCGGACCAAATACGGACGATCACGATTTTGACTTTAAGCTCAATCATGCCAAGAAGTTCTTGCAAGAGGGATCTAAAATAAAGGCTTACGTATTTTTTAAAGGTAGAACGATTGTGTTCAAGGAACGTGGAGAAATACTACTCCTGCGCTTTGCACAAGAATTGATCGCCTTGGGAGCAGTAGAACAGCTTCCGAAATTAGAAGGTAAACGGATGATCATGATGATCAATCCAAAGAAGAAATAAAAGATTAACAAGTAAAACAAACAGGTCATGCCCAAACAAAAGACCGTATCGAGTGCTAAGAAACGCTTTAAGTTCACCGGTACGGGCAAAATCAAAAGAAAGCATGCTTTTAAAAGCCACATCCTTACTAAGAAGGAGACGAAGCAAAAGCGGAATCTCACTCAAACAGGATTGGTTGACAAAGCAGACGTAGCTAACGTCAGAAAAATGCTTAACAAGTAAATTCAACAGGTTAAAAAACCAGAAGGTGAGTTTAAAGTTCGCGCGATGAGTGCGGCACTTATTTTCAAAAAAAGAATTAGAAATGCCAAGATCAGTAAATTCAGTAGCCTCGAGGGCAAGACGAAAAAAAGTCCTCAAGCAAACCAAAGGGTACTTTGGTAGAAGAAAAAACGTGTACACAGTTGCAAAAAATGCCTTGGAAAAGGGCTTGCAATATCAGTACCGTGACAGACGTCAAAAGAAAAGAAACTTCCGCTCATTGTGGATTCAGCGTATCAACGCAGGAACGCGCGAATACGGCATGTCCTACTCTGAATTCATGGGCAAAGTAAAAGCAAAAGACATTCAACTTAACCGTAAGGTTTTAGCCGATTTGGCGATGAATCATCCAGATGCTTTCAAAGCTATATTTGATTCGGTTAAGTAACTGAAATGAAATCCTATTTTTGGGGAGCAATTTTTGCTCCCCTTTTTTGTGTCCATACTTTCGGTAAAATGAGATTGACCCTATTTTTCGTACTGCTTTTTTCGATGAATTCTCTTTACTCCCAAAAGTTTGAAGAGTTCTATTCCATCCCTAAAAGTGAATTCAAAGAGACCCTCAAAACAGCTCCCACTTTATGTGACCTGAATGCGGGAAGCTGGGTGAACTCTGAGATGGCCAAAATGGAGAAGGAACACTACGGAAAAGTAACCGTGGTTCATTTTGGAACTTTCGACAACTTCATGTCAACTGCCGATATGGAGGACCTGTCTCAATTGCAAAAAGAGTTTCCCCATATTCGGGTAATTATCTCATTGAATCCGAAATTCGGTTATCCAAAAGATGAGAAGGACATTCTTTTCGAATTGGAAAAAAGACAGATTCCTCTCCCCGTTTACATGGACAAGGGCTTTAAGCTTTGGGAATGCATGGGTATCGAATTATGGCCAACCACCATGTTCTTCGGACCTCAGGGAAGCCTATTGGAAACACACGAAGGAAGACTAAACCTTCCAGAATTGAGAATGTCTCTTCCCGAAGTCATCAACCGTTTAGGCCCTTACTTAGATAGGCACGCAGAACCTTTTTATGGAATGCCTCCAGGTAGATGGAACAAACGAACGGTATTGGAATACCCAGCAGGCCTTGCTGTAAACGAAGGTGAAAGTATGATTTTTGTTTCCGATCAGCTCGGAGACAGAGTCCTGGGTCTTACAATAGACGGAAATGTCATGTATTGTATTGGCAACGGAGAGAAAGGCTTTAAAGATGGAACTTTGGAACAGGCTACACTCAACGGTCCTAGAGGAATGGCCATGGACTCGGAGAATTTCATCCTATACATTGCCGATACAGATAATCACGCGGTGCGAAAAGTCGACCTCATCAACGATGAGGTGACCACCATAATGGGCATAGGAAGGCCTCCTCGAAAAATGCCGAAGAAGATAGTAGGCCTGAATTCAGCGATCAACTCTCCTACCGATCTTCTTTTGGACGGCAATGATCTTTACATCAGCATGCAGGGCAGCAACCAAATCTGGAAAATGGATTTGAGAACGGAAGTAGCTGAGCCTATAGCGGGAACTGAAGAGTTTGGATTTTCTAATGGAGAAGCATTGAAGTCTCAATTGGCTTCACCTTCTGGTTTGGCGAACGATGTATCAGGAGCAGTTTTCTTTACCGATGCTCAGGCTTCAGCTTTAAGATATGTAGATGGTGATAAAGTCAAAACTTCTGTTGGTGAAGGAATCTTCACCTATGGATATGCGGACGGCAAAAAGGAAGATGTCAAATTGAGATACCCAAACGGTATTGTCGCGTATGACAAGAAAATTTACCTGGCGGATACATACAACCATTGCATTCGATACATCGAACCCTTCAAAGAAAGATCGGAGACGGTGGCTGGAAATCCCGATATAGCGGGGTATCGAAATGGATTCAATCCACTCTTCAACCAGCCGATGGATATCGCTATGCTCGGAAACATTCTAATCATTGCTGATGCAGGAAATGGTGCAATCCGCACCCTTAATCTGGAAACAGGTGAGGCCGGGAGTATTGGGTTGATCAACTATGAATGCGTAGGCCGTGGCAAAGGAAATGGATTGACAGATTTGCGCGATGGCGCTGAGTTGATCTTAGGTAATGGCTTAAACGAGATAACCTATAACTTAGATCTCGGTCCGAACTATGAGCTCGATCCCACTGCCTTTCAAGATATCAATCTCAATACACGCACACCTGGAGTCGAATTGGTTGAATACGACTTCAGCGACGGACAAGTTCAGCTTACTTTCATTCCTGACCCTTCCGTAAGAAGACAAGCTTTCACTCTTGAATTATCGCTGTTCATCAGATCAATTTCAGATCCTTCTAGGCAATACAGAAAAGAGATTAGTTTCTACCATCAAATAAACGTGGAGGAGCAAGCTGGATTTAATCATGTCATTTCTACCTTCTACGATCCTGAAAAAGGCCGCGAATAGAAATCGCTAGTTACTATCTGTCCATGTAGTCAGGTGTCTTGGCAAGAGAGTTCAAAATAAAGGCTTGCAAAGGTCTGAAAAAAAGAATTTTACCTTTCGTGAATACGCTATACTGAGTCCCGCCGAAGGGACTGTTTTCAGGGCAAGGGTACCGCAGGTATTAAACTCTATAGACTGACCTATTAGCTATTCCAATATTCGGCTCAATCCTCTGGCCGCCAAGTCGTATTGAGGATTTACCAATAATGCTTCGCGATAAGAAGTCTCCGCATCACCGTAGAGTTCCATTTCCTCGTAAGCCAAGCCTCGGTTGTAAATAGCCTCGACATAGTCTGGCCTTTCCACAATGGCCGAGTCGAAATAAGCTACAGCAGTATCGAAAGCCAAGTATTCAGTGAGGTACAAGTAGCCAAGGTTGTAGTAACCCAATACATTGTTGGGATCAGCTCGGAGCATCTCAAAATAGGTGTCCCTAGCCCTATCAATTCTATAACCTGCTTGTAAAAACATTCCCTTGTGATAAAAAGCTTCGGCACTCTTAGGTCTAATCTGAAGGGCAGAATTGAAGTACTCCAAAGCCAATGGGTCGCCTTGAAAGGCATACAAGCTTCCCAATTCCATATAAGCTTCGTAGAGATCGGGGTTCACTTCGATGGCTGTCTGAAAAGATGATTTAGCTGTAATCGTATCGCCCGTTTCTTTGTAGACATAACCCTTTATAAAATACCCCTGTGCCAACTGATTGTCTCGGCGAAGAGCGTCATTCACTGCAGTTATCGCTTCATCGTAACGACGCAAAAGAAAATAGACTTCGGCGAGCTTAAGGAGAGCTTCGGTATTGGAGGGATCCAATTCGGCAGCTTGTTCCAAACTAAGTCGGGCGGGACGCAAATCTCCTTTCAGAAAATTTACTTCACCCAATATTTGGTGAAAGTAAGATGCCGTGCTATCGATACTCAAGGCGCGCTCTGCATCTTTCACTGCAAGGGACATCAGGTTGCGCTCGCTATATGCCAAAGCTCTTTTAACATATAGATTTCCGTTGTTGGGACTTTGCACAATCTGATCACTCAGTTGCTGGATGTAATCCTCTGGAGCCTCCTTCTTATCTTCAGGAGAATTGATCGTTTCCTGAGTCGATTCTTCACAAGAGGTCAAAACCAGTAAGGACAAGGTTATGGCAATAATGTTAAACGCAATTTTCATGTCGTCAAATTTCGCATTTTCAAAGGATTTGAAACTCACTAAAAAAGGAAAGCCGAAGGTGAATTCACCTTCGGCTTTCAAATACTAGTTTGTATGTCTAATCCTTTGCAATCTCAACTTTTAGTTTTTGTTCCAGTTCATCCATAAGTTCAGGATTGTCTTCGATCAAAGATTTAACCGCATCCCTTCCCTGGCCGAGCTTGGTTTCACCGTAGCTAAACCATGATCCGCTTTTCTTCACAAGATTCAGTTCAACTGCTAGATCCAATATTTCACCACTTTTAGAAATACCCTTTCCATACATGATGTCAAATTCAGCTTTCACGAAAGGCGGAGCAACTTTATTCTTCACGATTTTCACACGTGTGCGGTTACCTATTACTGTATCACCATCTTTGATTTGAGTCGAACGACGGATGTCAACTCTTACAGAAGAGTAAAATTTCAAAGCGTTACCACCCGTAGTGGTTTCTGGGTTTCCGAACATTACACCGATCTTCTCACGAAGCTGGTTGATGAAAATACAGCAGCAACCCGTTTTCGAAATAGCTCCAGTAAGCTTTCTCAATGCTTTCGACATCAATCGTGCTTGAAGACCAACTTGAGAATCTCCCATCTCACCTTCGATCTCCGCTCGTGGCGTCAATGCAGCCACCGAGTCAATAACCAAAAGATCAATCGCTCCTGAACGAATCAGGTTTTCAGCAATCTCCAGTGCTTGCTCACCATTGTCTGGTTGAGAGATAAAAAGATTTTCCGTGTCCACACCTAAACTTTCGGCATAGTAGCGGTCAAAGGCGTGCTCAGCATCGACGATAGCTGCGATTCCTCCTAGCTTTTGAACTTCAGCAATGGCGTGAATAGCGAGAGTGGTTTTACCCGAAGACTCTGGCCCGTAGATTTCAACGACTCTACCTCGAGGATAACCTCCTACCCCTAAAGCGATATCGATTCCGAGAGAACCCGATGGGATCACATCTATTTTTTCAATTGCACTATCACCGAGTTTCATCACTGCACCTTTTCCGTAAGATTTCTCCATACGGTCGATGGTCATCTGTAATGCTTTGAGCTTTTCTTTGTTTGCTTCTACTGCCATTTTGATAGGTTTTATGCGAGCGCTTCCAATACCTGCTTGGAGGCTTCTTTGGTTTTAACTTTTTCTATGATTTTCTCAATTTTCCCTTCTTCATCAATCACGTAGGTGATTCGGTGAATTCCATCGTACTCTCGGCCCATAAACTTCTTGGGCCCCCAAGCGTGGTATTTTTGAATCATTTCCTTTTCGGGATCTGAAATCAATGAAAATGGCAAATCGTATTTATCAATAAACTTCTTGTGTGACTTTTCGGTGTCGGCACTTACGCCTATTACTTGAAAACCTTGCTTAGCAAGCATCTCGTAATTGTCTCTAAAATCACACGCCTCCTTGGTGCATCCAGGAGTACTATCCTTCGGATAAAAATAGAGAATTGTTTTCTTTCCGCGAAAGTCTGCGTGAGAAACTTCCTTACCATTTTGATCGGTAGCCGTAAATTCAGGAGCGGCCTCCCCTTCTTTTAAGTATTCCATCATTGGTGGTGCTTTATCAGTTTATTGAATGACAACATCTACAGCCGATTGTTTTAATATGAAGCAATATTACTTACATAGAACGTAATGTATTTACGCTGTCCCGAAAAAAGCTTGATTAGTTTTGCACCATGAATCACATTCCATTGGCAGAACGCATGCGACCAAAAACTCTCGACGAGTATATCGGTCAAGAACATTTGGTTGGAAAAGACGCGGTATTCCGCAGAGCACTTGACCGCGGACTGATTCCGTCTATTATCTTCTGGGGACCACCAGGAGTAGGTAAAACTACCTTGGCTAAAATTTTAGCGTCTTCACTCGATAGGCCTTTTTACACCATAAGTGCCGTTAATTCAGGAGTCAAGGATATCAGAGAGATTATATCCAAAGTCGAGTCTCAAGGACTTTTTGGTCAAGGAAATGCCATTCTCTTTATTGATGAAATACACCGATTCAGCAAGTCGCAGCAGGACTCTCTGCTCGGAGCAGTAGAAAAGGGAGTCCTCACATTGGTGGGAGCGACAACAGAGAACCCCTCTTTCGAGGTAAACTCGGCCCTCCTCTCCCGCTGCCAAGTTCATGTACTAAAACCGCTAGAAAAGGAGGACTTGCAGTTGTTGGTAAATCGCGCGATCAATCAAGACGAGGAACTGAAGAAGGAAGGTGTCTCGCTGAAAGAAGATGAATACCTCTTGCGACTGAGCGGTGGAGATGCCAGAAAGCTATTGAACATCCTCGATTCAGTTATTCAGGCTTTGCCTTCCGGCGAAAAGGAAATAACCAATGACAGGGTTAAGGAAGTCGTTCGAAACAACCCGACCATCTACGACAAAGATGGCGAGCAGCATTACGATATCATTTCGGCGTTTATCAAGTCCATTCGCGGAAGCGATCCGAACGGAGCAGTTTATTGGCTGGCTCGAATGATCGAAGGTGGCGAGGATCCAAAATTTATTGCCAGAAGGCTCATCATCCTTGCCAGTGAAGACATTGGAAATGCCAATCCAACAGGACTGGTTTTGGCCAATGCCACTTTTGATGCCGTAGCGAAGATCGGATTGCCGGAAGGCCGAATAGTATTGAGCCAATGTGCCGTCTATCTCGCGTCAAGCGCCAAGAGTAATGCTTCGTATGAAGCCATCAATATGGCCGTGAGCAAAGTCAGGGAGACTGGAAATCTTGCGGTTCCGCTGCACCTTAGAAACGCACCGACCAAGCTAATGAAAGACTTGGGATACGGCGACCATTACAAATACAGCCACTCGTACGAAAACAACTTTAAGACCCAGGAATACCTTCCAGACGAAATCAAAGAAATGCGTTTCTACGCTCCTGGGGACAATGCGCGTGAAAGGGAAATGAGGAAACAGCTCAACACCTTGTGGAAGGGGAAATACGGTTATTAATTGTCGCTAAACGAGACTTGATCATGGCGTTTGGCCATTTGATAAACGAAGCCCACAACGCCACCGCCTATTCCTTGTTCGATCATTTGCCAAACGAAATCGACCACCACGTGTTCAGTTCCAGATCCCTTGAAAGAAACACCAAATACGAAGGCGATCAAGTAGATGAAAAATCCCAATGCTAGTCCCATCAGACCGCCTTTCATCTTAATACCAATACCCATGCTGAGGTAATTAAAAACGAACGTGAGAACGAATCCGATTAGGATGTAGGTGAGCACGGCTAAGCTGTAAAATAAGGCGTAAGGCTGAGGGATATGAATGAAGTCGTTGAGGATAACTCCGTGCCAGAGAAAGCTCAATGCCATCATGACCAGAACCGAAAAGCCCCATGCTACGAAAAACCGTTTTTTAAGCATCTCCATGTTCTGCAAATGTAAAGGAGTAGACCCACTTGGTCAAGCCGTTATTTCCTATTTGTGCACAGAGTTCTGAATTTCTTATAGAACCTTAAACTCTGTCCTTCTGTTTTTGGCTTTGCCTTCTTCCGTATCGTTGGAAGATATGGGCTTTGAGTCGCCGTAGCCCATTGTTTCAAGACGGCTGGTGTCGATACTCTCGCGTTCTATCAGGTGTTTTTTAACAGCATTGGCACGTCGCAAGGAAAGAGCCTCATTGTACTCAGATGCCCCTTGATTGTCGGTATGTCCTGAAATCTCTATTCGCACTTCGGGATTCGCTTCGAGGAAACCAGCAAGCTCTTGCAATTCAGAAAGGGACTCCATCTTCATTTGATCCTTATCCAAGTCGAAGAAGATATTTTGCAAGACAATGGCACTTCCCGGTTTGATCTTCTGGAGCTCAACCGTCAAGGCATAGGGCTCGTTGCTTTTATTTTCCATCAATGAGAAATTCTCAGAGTGGAAGAGATACCCTTCTGCAGTCACGCTTAAGGCATAAGTTTGGCCTGCTGGCAAAGCAATCAAGAACTCTCCCGAAACGGCATCACTATTCAATTGAGAAATGAGACTTTGAGAAGAGACTGCACTCAATCGAAGCTTGGCTTCAACGGGTTTCTTTGTTTCCGCGTCCACCACCAAACCTTGGGCGAATGTAACGGGCGTTGGTCTTACTTCCTTAGGCAGCACAAAACTGTACATATCTAAGTTTCCAAATCCACCCTCGCGGCTTGAAGCAAAATAAGCGATCTCACCATTAGGCGACACCAAGAGACTATTCTCGTCTTTGTGTGTGTTAATAGGGTAACCAAGATTAATCGGCTCAGACCACTTTCCGTTGGGCATTTTCTGGCTTACATAAATATCCAAGCCTCCCATTCCAATGTGTCCATTTGAAGAGAAGTACAAGGTTTTACCATCAGGATGGATATGAGCAGATTCTTCTTTTCCGCGCGAGTTGATCACTCTAGGAAGTTTAACTGCCCCACCCCAGGTTCCATCGGTGTTTCGCTTTGCCACGTGAATATCTTGTTCCCTATTGCCAGAAGCAGTTGGGTATCCACGCACGAAATAAATCGTTTGGCCATCTGCCGAAAGGGAAGGCTGAGATTCCCATGCCGCTGTATTCACTTCAGGGCCGAGGTTGACGGGTAGCGACCACGTGTTTCCTTGCCTCTCTGACATAAATAGATCGCAAGAGCCGAATCCTTTTCTATTGCCCCCGTATTCGCTGAAAAGCTCACAAGCGGTATAAATCAAAACTCGTCCATCACCAGAAATGGCGGGAGCACCTTCGTTGTAGGAAGTGTTGATGTCACTTAGCGGAAAAGAGGCCCGCCAATTATCGCCGTCCTTGAAAGCCATGTAAAAATCTTCATTCTTACCGCGATAAGCCTCTGGATCATCTATGAGTCGAGTATAGATAAGTTGACGGTCATCGGCTGTGATGGTAGGGTAGTATTCGGGAAACGGGCTATTGATGTTTTGACCCAAGTTGATTGGATCGAAATCTACTGGATTCTCTATTTTCTCTAGAGCGAAAATGCAATTGAGCAATTCGGCGTTCGCCTTTTCACTCATATCGGGGCTTATACGGTCAAATGATAAGAACCGTTCGAAGTTCTGTTTGGCATCTTCGTAGGCACCGTCGTTAATTTCAAGTGCACCCAAATAGAAATGAGCATTCGCATAAAAATCAGGATCAATAGCGATGGCTTTCTTCAGTGATTTCTTAGCGCAATCATAGTCACGCATTTCGGTGCAAACCTCAAAACCCAAAAGATGGGCTTCTATAAAGCTACTTTCTCTTTCCAGCGCCTCGTCAATCAAGGCAAGGGCCAAATCATAATTCCTAGCGTCAAAAGCGTTGAGAGCGTTCTCGAAAGAGCGAACTGCTTTTTTATCAGAAGTCGTGTAGTCTTGAGCTTGAGCGCTGGAATAGAAAGCGAATAAAAAAAGAGCGGGAATGAATAGCTTCAATAGTTTCGTCACGGAATGTCCATGTATTTGTGAGTCTGAAGAGAGATGCGCCATTGCGGATTTCCTTTTACATAGTCAATGATCAGTGGAGTCATGGCATCTGCCTTATCCCATTCTGGTTGCAGATAAAGTTGACAATCCTTACGAACCTTGGCCGCATGAGCTTCAGCCCATTTAAAGTCGTGCTTGTTGTAAGCAACCACTTTAAGTTCATCCGCTTTTTCGCAAACCGAGTCGATCGGCGACTTGAATTTTTTCGGTGAGAAGCAAACCCAGTGCCATTTTCCAGTAAGTAGGTATGCACCTGACGTTTCAATGTGGGTTCTAAGGCCTTTTTCAATGAGCGCCGATGTCAAGGCTTCCAAGTTATACATGGCTGGCTCACCACCTGTAATCACGACTACCTCGGCTCCCGATGATTTGGCTCTATCGGCCAATTCGGTGATGGTCTTTTTAGGATGCGCAGAAGCATCCCAACTCTCTTTAACGTCGCACCAGGCGCAGCCTACATCACATCCACCTAAGCGGATGAAATAGGCAGCTGTGCCCGTATGAGCACCTTCACCTTGGATGGTGTAAAACTCTTCCATTACGGGGAGTAGATCTACTTGCACTTCAGAATTTTTAGGAGATAGGGGCATGATAGTGGAAAAGAAACCCGTGCGAAACGTGTGTTTAGAAAAACTCTAAAACGGCATGAATGAAGCTTCCGCCTTAGATCGGTAATCCTCTCGTTCGCAATGCGCGAAAACCCAACGAATGGATCGAGGCCCGCCCTAACCAAAGCAAGTTGGGCTCCAATAAATAAAATGTTAGTTTTTCAAACTTGATGCTCGCACGGGAGTTCGTTTACTTCCTTGGCGTCAAAATTACATGTTTTACCTGAGGAATAAAACCAAACAAGAGCAAATTACTTGCTCGAAAAATGGTCTTTTTTCTCGGCAAACAATACGTTGAAGGTGGTTAGGGAACCATAGATCCTGCTGATGTATTGTTGCAAGTTAACTTTGTCACTATCCGTCAACACATCGTGTGCGTTAATGTTTTGTTCCAAGACTCTTAAGCGGTCTCTTACCATCACAATTTTGTGAAAGAAGGTATCAATCGGGATTTCTTTCGATTGAAGATCTGGATTACCGGGAACCAGGACTACCTTACCACCGTTCCATTTATCGCCAAGATCTACGACGTGGCTCAAGTCAGAAAAGTCTTTGAGGATGGACTTCATTGCACTCTTGACATCTTCGATGCCGATGGACTCATTCACTTCTTTGGGTGATTCCAACACATCCAATCCTTCGAATGATCTAGAGATCTCTCGATCGCCATCCCCTTTGAAAAATACCTGAAGAGTAGAAACGTCCATGTCTACCACGATTCCTTCACCGAAAGTGGGGTGCTTTACGCGTGCACCTATCCCTAAATTATAGCTTTCTATATCCATATCAAGAATTTTGAAGGGCCAAATTAAGTGAAATTTGAAATCAGTCTATTGACATCGGCTTGGATGTAGTTGCATCCCTGCGGTTTCTATTCTCAAATCTAAAATTCGCAAATTTTATTTAGAGTAGAAACTGAAGTCTTGGAATCAAGATGAGCTATTGATTCTTCAAAATTTCAAACCACAACGAACTCATCAAACTTCCCGAAGCCCTTAAGGAATGTTTCACACAAAGAACATTACTGCTCAATATCTCGAACAGCCTCTTTTGCCCTCGCCGAATCAGGGTGCGCTAAATCCCCAGACAAATAGGTTTCGAGAATATTAAGATCCTGCTCTCCCAGTGCCGTAAAATCTTTTAAATCAGAAGAATCTCTGAGAGATTCGATCAGTTCAGTATAATAGAAATGTGAAGAGTCCCAATTCTGCAATTGCGTGTGAGTATGCCATTTCGAAAGACCATTGCCGTAATCAACTATAAATGGATGAGTTATATCTGCTGGATGACGGTGACTATTTTCCAAAGGCTCTAATGCCAGATTATACCCTTCAGATACAACAGCTAAATTGTATGAATGCTCTATCCAATATAAATCTTGTTTTTGCGACAAACTATCTCGGTTAATTAACGCAAGCAGCGAGTCTGCTTTTTCAAAGTCACCAATATAAGTGTAACCTGTAATCAGCGCATTAAAGGGTTCAAAATACGAGGTATCGAAATCTGTTTCATATAGATACTTTTCAATATTCTCTACCCCTCCTTCAACATCTTGCAATAAAAAGATGTCGTTATAGCTGGAGCTGAGCATAGAACCAATATTTTCCTGGTCAAGATTTTGCTCAATTACTTGGCTTTCCGAACAAGAAAGGAGTAAACACACACATAAACTCAACAACAAACTATTCTTCATTCAATTGGCTTAGTAAATGGTGTTTTCAAAGGAGTCCCGCAATACTGCAAGATGACTGTTTTCAGAACAAGGTGGAAGAAAAATAGCGGACTTTGTTGACAGACTCTAATCAGAGTCTGTCAATCTTTTTGCAGCCTGCAGTGTATTCAACAGCAGTGCTACACGTGTCATCGGCCCTACTCCACCTGGCACGGGTGTAATGGCTTCCGTGAGCGGTGCTACCTCATCGTACAATACATCTCCTTTCAAGGCAAAGCCTGACTTTTTAGAATCGTCGGGAACTCTGGTAGTCCCCACGTCAATCACCACGGCGCCTCGCTTGACCATATCGGCAGTTACGAATCCAGGGATTCCTAAGGCAGCCACCAATATATCAGCTTGACGTGTCCAGTGCGGAAGATCTTTCGTGCGGCTGTGGCAAAGAGTGACTGTGGCATTTCCCACTTCCCTATTTCGCGAAAGCAAGACACTAAGCGGGGAACCAACAATATTGCTTCTTCCCAAGATCACGCAGTGTTTTCCCGAAGTCTCAATTCCATTTCGCTTCAGTAATTCGATAATTCCCGAAGGTGTGGCTGGCAAGAAACCGTCCAGTCCGAGATTCATTCGCCCCACATTCATCGGATGAAATCCATCCACGTCTTTATTGGGGTCAATAGCGGTAATTACCTTTTGCGAATCAATGTGCTTTGGCAAAGGCAACTGAACGATAAATCCATCGATATCATCATTTGCATTCAGCTGATCGATAAGCTCGAGAAGTTCTTCCTCAGTAATGTTATCATCTCTCCGAATCAAGGAAGAATCGAATCCGACCTCCTTGCAATCCTTTACTTTGTAACTGACGTAAGTCTCACTTCCACCGTCGTTTCCCACGAGTATTGCGGCGAGGTGAGGAACTTTAAACCCCGACTCTTTTCGCTTCGCGACTTCTGCGGCAATCTCTAGCCGTATCTCTTTCGCCGTATCTTTTCCGCTGAGAATCTTTGGTTCTGTCATGGTTACATTCCTGGTATTCCACGGCCACCCATCATTTTCATCATGTTGGCCATGTTCTTTTTGTTTGACATTAATTGCATCATCTTCCGCGTCTGCTCAAACTGCTTGATGAGTTTGTTCACCTCCTGCACATCCGTTCCACTTCCTTTGGCAATTCGCTTCTTCCGCGATCCGTTGATGACTTTATGATCGTTTCTTTCTTGAGGTGTCATGGAGTGAATGATGGCTTCAATTCCTTTGAAAGCGTCATCGTCAATATCCATTCCCTTCATGGCTTTTCCCATACCGGGAATCATACCCATGAGGTCTTTCATATTCCCCATTTTCTTGATCTGCTGGATTTGATCCAGAAAATCATCGAAGTTGAATTCGTTCTTGGCAATCTTTTTTGAAAGCTTTCGTGCTTTCTCTTCATCATATTGCTCTTGGGCGCGCTCCACAAGCGAAACAACATCTCCCATTCCGAGGATACGGTCGGCCATTCTGCTTGGATAGAAAATATCCAAAGCGTCCATCTTCTCTCCCGTACCCACAAACTTGATGGGTTTGTCTACCACCGTTTTGATGGAAATCGCAGCTCCACCTCGGGTATCACCATCGAGCTTGGTAAGAACTACTCCATCGAAATTGAGTCGCTCGTTAAAGGTCTTGGCAGTATTCACCGCATCTTGACCAGTCATGGCATCGACCACGAAAAGCGTTTCCGATGGTTCGATTGTTCGTTTTACCGCTTCGATCTCACTCATCATCTGCTCATCGATTGCCAATCGACCGGCAGTATCGACGATGACCACATTGTGACCATTGCTTCTTGCGTGAAGGATGGCTGCTTGGGCAATCTTTACGGGATCTTTTTCTTCTTTATTCGAAAAGACCTCTACTCCTATTTGATCTCCGACAACGTGCAGCTGATCGATTGCCGCAGGACGGTAAACATCACAGGCAACGAGAAGCGGATTCTTTCCTTTCTTGGTTTTGAGGTAGTTTGCTAGCTTTCCAGAAAAAGTCGTCTTACCCGAACCTTGGAGACCCGACATCAGAATGACAGCAGGATTTCCCGAAAGGTTGATTTCTTCCTGATCACCACCCATCAGCTCTACGAGCGATTCGTGGGTGATTTTCACGAGCAGCTCCGAAGGCTTCAACGACGTGAGTACATCACGTCCCAGCGCTTTTTCTTTTACCTCATTGGTAAAGTCCTTCGCCGTTTTGTAATTGACATCGGCGTCAAGAAGGGCTCTTCTCACTTCTTTAAGCGTTTCGGCTACGTTAACCTCGGTTATCTGGCCTTGGCCTTTTAAGACCTGAAACGCTTTATCAAACTTCTCGGTAAGATTTTCGAACATATAATGACTGATTTTCGGTTGGCAAAGTTAGCAATATGTCTACATTCTATCGGGCGACTGAATTCCCAACAAAGCCATTGATTTCTTAATGATCTCTCCTACTTGTTTCGCTAAGAGTGCGCGGTAATTTTTCAAGTCTTCCGTCTCAGCATGAAGGATACTTGAGTTTTGGTACAACGAATTAAAATCCTTCACCAAGTCGAAGGTGTAATTGGCCAAAATAGCAGGACTGTATTCGGCGGCAGCCTCTTCGATCAATTTTGGAAAAGAATGGATTTTGAAGTGAACACGGCGCTCGTATTCATCTACTTTAATGTTGGCTAGATCAAAATTCAATTCGCCTTTGGTATTTCTCAATACCGACTGAATTCGAGCATGGGCATATTGAATAAACGGCCCAGTGTGCCCATTGAAATCGATGCTTTCTTTTGGATTGAAGAGCATATTTTTCTTGGGATCTACTTTCAGAAGAAAATATTTGAGAGCCGACATTCCTATCGTCTCATAGAGTCCTTCCTTCTCGCTATTCTCCAGTCCTTCCAGTTTTCCCAACTCCTCGGTGAGTTCTTTGGCCGTGTCGGCCATAGCCTGCATGATGTCATCCGCATCCACTACGGTCCCCTCACGCGATTTCATTTTGCCTTCCGGCAATTCTACCATACCGTAGGAAAGGTGGTAGCAATTCTTGGCCCACTCATAGCCGATTTTCTGAAGAATAAGGAAGAGTACTTTAAAGTGATATTCTTGTTCGTTACCCACGGTGTAAACCATCTGAGATACTTCAGGAAAGTCTTGGTAGCGCAAAATGGCCGTACCGATGTCCTGAGTCATGTAAACGGTCGTTCCATCCTTTCGGAGGAGAAGCTTTTCATCTAAACCATCAGCAGTTAAATCGACCCATACCGAACCATCTTCGCGTCGATTGAAGATTCCATTTTCTGCTCCTTTCAGCACTTGCTCCTTGCCTTGAAGGTATGTGTAGCTTTCGTAGTAGAGCTTGTCAAAGTCGACACCCATTCGGTCGTAGGTTTTTTCAAATCCTCGGTAAACCCAGCCGTTCATCTTTTCCCACAGTGAATATGTTTCGTGGTCTTTCTGCTCCCATTTTACTAGAGTTTCTCGGGCCGCTTGCATAATCGGTGATGCCGCCTCGGCTTCTTCCTGAGACATTCCTAGATCTATCGAGACAGCCACTTCTTTCTTAAATTCCTGATCGAAACGAACGTAGTACTTGCCCACGAATTTATCTCCCTTCATTCCCGTGGAATCAGGTGTCTCACCATCCGCGAATTTCTCCCATGCCACCATCGATTTGCAGATGTGAATGCCTCGGTCATTGATGATCTGCACCTTTCTCACCTCATGGCCCGCTGCGAGCAGAATCTCCGAAACCGAATAACCCAAAAAGATGTTGCGCAGGTGACCCAAATGCAGCGGCTTATTGGTATTTGGCGAAGCGTACTCAACGGTAACAAGTGGTTTGCTTCCCTTTTCAGCAGAACCGTAATCCTCTTGGCGACTTGCCTTCAACAAATTTTCTACCCAAAACTGAGAAGTAAAAGTGAGGTTCAAGAATCCTTTGACTACGCCAAATGATTCCACTTCGCCCATTCTGGATTGGAGGTATTCTCCCAAAGCACTTCCTGTCTCTTCGGGCGACTTTTTGGCAAAACGAACCAAAGGGAAAGTCACAATGGTTAGTTCTCCATCAAAATCCTTACGGGTAGGCTGCACTTGGATATCGCTTGGCGACACCTCAGCGTCGAATAGAGTTTTCACTCCTTCGGCGCACATCGCGGCGAGATAATTCTCAATCATTTTTTTTCGCTTTTCGGTAAAAATACTTCGGCCATCATGCAGCGGGCGCTTCCTCCACCCAAAGCTTCGATCGTATCTAATGAGCTGTGAATAATAGTCGCGTGCTTCTCAATAGCCTCAATTTGATCGGGTCGCAAACTGGAGTGTGCGGCAGTGCTCATCACCAAGAACTCTTTCCCCTCTTTGTTGCACACGTTCAGCATGTTTCCTGCAAAGTGCTCTTTCTGAGCTTCAGAAATTTCAATAAGCTTTTTGCCCGCTCTTTTCAAAGAACCCAGCACATCTCTTCTTTCAGTCTTATCGTCAATACAGTTCAAGCAAACCACGCTGAAACTGCTGCCCAAGGACATCATCACGTTGGTGTGATAAATCGGCAAGCGCTCGCCATTCACGGTCTGACTTGCCGTAAAGGCTACGTATTCGTAATCGAACCTTTCACAGAAAGTCTCGAGCACATGGATGTCAGTTCTGACACTGATCGCCGCATAGGCTATATGATTCTCTCGGTCGAGAACCATGCTACCGGTGCCTTCCAAGTAAATCCCTTCTGATTCAAAGCCACTAAAATCTTCAATCATCTCCACGTGAAAACCAAAATCATCTGCCAGCATTTCGAACATTTCCTCGCGTCGCTCGCCCCGACGATTTTCGGCGTTCATTGGATAGGTAGCTATTCTTCCGTCGGCGTGAAACGACACCCAATTATTCGGGAAGATTGAATCGGGTGTTGATGGAAACTCATCGTCTTGAAAAACCACCACGTCAATTCCATGACCGCGTAATTTCTCCACAAAAGCATCAAACTCAGCCACAGCTTGCTCATTAGCCTTTTTGGAATCCAGTCCTTCCAAAACTTTTTGGTAATAATTATTAGCGGCGGTCTCCTCATTAAAATGGAAATTGAAGGGCCTTACCATCATAATGGTAGAAGTAATTTGTTTGCTCATGATCTTCTTCTTAAAGGCATTGTAGAACAGCGTAATAGACCTTCTTGCTTGCTTATCTCGCCGTAGGAAATGGACTCCACTGTAAAGCCTTTTTGTCTTAATACTGAATTCAGTCTTTCAAATTTATTCTCAGAAACGATGACGTTGGGCGAGATTGAAAAAACATTGCTATTCATATTGTACATCTCCTCTCTATCTATTTCGATTATGTTGTCTTTTCCGAAAAAGTGGACAAGAAACTCAACATCCTCGAGATTTTTGAATCCACCTGGAAAAAGAATCGCTTTATCCTTTCCGATGGGCTGAAAACAGCAGTCTAGATGCAATGCATTTTGCCGTGGATCAATATCAGATTTATTCAACTCGAAAGCATGAACTTCCCAATCTTTAAAGCTGTTGACGATAAAATCCACTCCTGCTTCATTCGTTCTACTCACCTCGTACTTGGCAAAATCCTCAGGCTTGGAATAACCCACGAAAACATGACCGTTCCAAGGCATAACATCACCTCCTTCAGCTCTCGCTGTTTCCGGCATTCTTATGATTTGATCAGGGTCGATCTCTTGGAGTAAATATTGCACTGCCTCAGTCTCCCTTCTTCGGTGTTTCAGTATGTTGGGAATGACAAGCTTGTCTCCAATGACAAAATAGATGTCTCTTGAAAAAATCTGATTCACATCAGGCAAGACTTCAGGCCGGTAAACTTGGACGTCATATTTTTTGAGAACCTCGTCGAAGGCGGTCATCTCTATGACCATAGCGTCTTCTTTGGGGTATTCTCCTTTTTCGATGTAATACCTGGATTTTGGATCATATGCCTCCTTTACGGACGGCACAGGACCTGGTGATCTGGCAGTGCCAAGCAGCACAGCTTCGAGCACATCGGTCTCGTTTTGGATTTTTAGTTTAAACATGTAGGTGGTGTTGATGCGTCAAAGGTAGATAACGGAATGAATTTCTAAGCATTGGAGTCACGCGCACAAAAGCCTTTTGAAACTTTGAGTCACAGTATCCGTAATGACAGGTGTTTATCCAATTTAACTCATTAAAGACCACACTCGTGAAGAAGTCAAATCCCCTTCAATCAAAGTTTTCAAAATTCGTCCTATTAGGCATATGGTTCGCTCCGCTTGCGATCATGCTCCTCTTGGTAACTGCCTGTTCACAAATATCCAGTAACGTCTTTAATTCAAAACCTTCAGAGGGAATCATCAAGTACAAAATTTCTTTCCCTGACGTCTCAGACGAGAGTATCACAGCCACGCTTCTGCCCGATCAAATGACTTACGCTTTTACGCCGACTTCATTTGCTTCAAATTTTGAAACAGTTGGAGGTGTTTTTAAAAATAAGATTGTGGCCAATCGCAATACGCGAACAGTGAATCATCAATTGAAGATTTTCCGAAAGAAAATTCAAACCAAAATGCTAGAAACTGATGTCATAAAGATGCTTGCAGATTATCCCAAAGCTGCTGTAATTAGAACCAGTCAAACTGATACAATAGCTGGTTACCACTGCAAGAAGGCCTTGATTGTATTTGAAGATATGGATATTAAGGAAATCGAAGTATACTATACGGATCAGATAGAGATGGATTCGCCAAACTGGTGCACCCAATACCACGAAATTGAAGGGGTACTTATGGCTTATGAAATAGTAGAATTTGGAATTAGAATGAGGTTGGAAGCTGAAGAAGTGAAAACTCCTCTTCAGAACCCTGAAATGCTTCAGGCAGAAGCTGAATATTCAGAAATCACGCGAGAAATGATGGATATAGAGCTTGAACAACTTGTTCAAACTTTTGAGCTATGATCAGAGTATTCTATTTCATTCTTTTCATTTTTACTCTACCATTCTTTTCTTTCTCTCAATTCGAGGGAGTAGTGGTTTATGAGGTTACTTACGAGGCCTTAGAAGAAGACAAGCAAGAATTGCTTTCCATGCTTCCGCAAAAAAGCCTCCTTTACGTAAAGGATCAGTTATCTCTATTTGAGCAAGAGGTTGCAGGCGGAGGAAGACAAGCTTTCTTTATAGATGCAGAAAAAGGATCAGGGGTTTTAGTCATGCAATTCTTGGGACAAGGCTACAAAGTAGAAATGAGTCAAGACGAAATAGAGTCTCTAAAAAAGGCGAAGGAACTGGACATCATGCCTACTAAAGAGAAGAAAACTATTGCTGGCTATATGTGCAATAAAGCTTTGGCCATTTCAGATACGGATACGTTGGAATTATTTTTCTCAAACGAATTAAAATCAGAATCGAGTGTTCCTCCGTTTGCCAATGTGAACGGCATTCCTCTTAAATATGAACTGATAAGAGGTGGGGTAAAGATGACTTACACTGCCGTTGAGGTAAAAAAAGCCACCATAGACAAATCCAAATTTAATGCAGCGCCAAGTATGAAGACGATGGCTTTTGCAGATTTCGCACGCTCATTTGCTATTTCACTGTAGGTTCTTTTTTGAGCTTATTCAGATCGGAAATCAATCCAAAGGAATAGTAGTGAATTTTATGGACACGCTTTAATTGTACCAAAGCTTGACCTGTGTAGCTCCTTGCCCGTAACGGCTATAATCCGCATCTTCGAAATCACAGTTCGAAAGTGATTTTAATCTTTTTCTCAGCTCATTTCTCAATCGCCCGATACCGATACCGTGGATATAAACCACTTTGGATAATCTTCGGCGCTTGGCTTCAGACAGCGTTTTTTCAAAATGATTCAGCTGAACAATCACCATATCGTGATTGGAAAGGTTTCTAGTGTAGTCCACTACCATGTGAATGTGCAAATCAACTTCCATATAAGGTATTCTTCCTTGCACCATGGTGTAGCCATCAGTTTCATCTGTTTGTCGAACAGACTTTTTAACCTTCTCCTTGATTGTTGTTTCCTTTAGCTGCCAATCTACTTTGAGCACCAATTCACTTTCGGGAAAGGAAAAAATAAAACCATCTTCGTCTTCTACTGATACAAAGTCTCCTTCGCAACCAGCAACGATTCCTCCACCGACTTCATTTAGGAATTCTACTTGATCGCCTATTTCAAATTTCATAATCTATTAATATACATGGCACTTCGTTCAAAATGCTAATTTCGCAACCTTATTAGTTTTTCCATGAAATCCACCTTGATTTATCGCATTTTATTCGGAGTAGTTCTTTGTTTCTCTCTTTATGCTTTGGCTTATGCCAAACCGCTGGAAGATGGAAAGAGAAGGACAGCTGTCATTGGCTTTTACAATGTTGAGAATCTTTTCGATACCATCGACGACCCTTTAAAGAAGGACAACGAGTTTACCCCGGACTCTTCCAAGAACTGGAATAGCGACAGGTACGACCAAAAAATCGAAATGCTAGCCGAGGTCATTGCCTCGATGGGTAGTGCCTCCAATCCTGCGATTATTGGACTATGTGAAGTTGAAAATATTGATGTGCTCAATGACCTTTCGGCTAATGCACAAATTAAAAAAGCCAAGTACGAACCCATCCTAATTGAAGGGCCTGATCAAAGAGGGATCGACGTTGCATTGCTTTATTCCAAAAAGCTATTCAAACCAATCTCATCGAACTCCTACAGAGTAAATCTAGGTGACGACGAACGTCCAACCCGTGATATTCTTCACGTAAGAGGGGCGCTCAAAGGAGGTGGGCCAATCATTCACATCTTTGTAAACCACTGGCCGTCTCGATATGGCGGGGCAGAAAAGAGTGAGCCGAAGCGAATTGCTGCCGCACAGGTTTTGGCAGCAAAAACTGACAGCATTCATCAACTGTATCCCAATGAAGCAATCATCTGTATGGGCGATTTTAATGACTATCCAGACAATCGGTCATTAACAGAATTTCTTCCGACGGGAGAAAGAGACATGTTAGCGAATTTAATGAGTGGCTTGAAGGAAGCTAAAAGAGGATCTTACAATTACCGAGGGGATTGGGATTTCCTAGATCAAATAATTGTTTCTCGCTCGCTGATTGATGGGAACCTTCCCGACATCGTGAGTGGCAGCACGGCCCCATTTTTCACGGATAGCATGGTATATACGCATCCAAAGTATGGAGATGTGAAGCCAAAAAGAACTTATGGAGGGCCTGAATATCTAGGAGGCTACAGCGACCATTTGCCAGTCTACACCATTTTGGCTTACTAGAAGTACAACCAATGCCATTGGGTTTGCCCTTGACTAAACTCTACAGTTGGTGCAGGAACTTTTAGAATGGCAAAAGTCGAGAACACCGTTTTTAGGAAACGAGATTTGGTCTTTATTTTTGTGAGGTCCACATCCAAACTCATGTAATACTGACGGTAAGGACTGAGCACGGGCAAAACATCGCCTTCCTCGTTAAACTCAGGGTTCGAGCTGCCGCCAAGCATATTCTGACCTCCGTATCCAAAAGAGAAACAGAGCCATGGAGGTATCACTTTTGAATCGTTCATAAATGAGCCTGGGGAAACGGACAACCAAGCAGTCTGACCGTTGTAATCCTTGAAGATTTTTTCTAAAGTATTCGAACCTAGAAGCTCTGGCCTGTATTCGGCCAGACCAGATTCTGAGTACGAAAATTTCAACATCATTCTTTGTTCTTGCCAAAGCAACTCCTGCCCCACAAAAAGACCAGCACCCGAAACGTTGGCAGCAAAATCTCCCCAACTGAATCCCCATCCCTTTGAGTAGGCATCAAAAACCTCCACATTGGTAAGAAACAGAAGGCCTACACCACTGCTCCACCACATGCTTTTTCGTTCTTCTAGCCCCGTTCCACGGAGAATTCCGTAGCCGTACCGTGAAATCTGGTAAGCACTAAGTGCATGCCCTGCTTTGTCCATCCCGAACCATTCATCTGAATCATTGAAAAAATTGAATGATGTTGATTCATAGTCCGAGTACCACAGCCCATAAAGAGCAGTCATAGTTCCCACATAGCCCACCCCGGCAGTAATCGCTACAGCGTTGAGTCGCTTAGAATTTAGTGTATCGGGATAAAAACTTTCTTGCGCAGATAATCCTTGGCTGAAAAGCCAAAAGAAAAGAATCGATAAAAAGGATCGACCTCTGCTACTTAAGTTCTTGTTTCCGAAGGTCGTCAAACTCTTTTCTGAACTTTTCCACTTTTGGCCTTACGACCGCCTGGCAATAAGGAGCACTGGGGTTATTTATGTAATAATTGTGGTGATCCTCTTCGGCTCTATAAAAGCTAATGATTGGGTCTATCAGGGTCACTACAGAGCTAGAGTACAAATCACTCTTATCCGTTGCCTGTTTTGCCTTCTCAGCAAGCTCTCGCTGATTTTCGTCGTGATAGAAGACAACACTTCTGTATTGGGTTCCCATATCGGCACCTTGGCGATTCATGGTGGTCGGATCATGGGATTGAAAAAACACCCGAAGTAAATCGGTAAATGCAATCTCACTTGGGTCGAATACAATTCTAGCCACTTCTGCATGACCTGTAGTTCCATTGCAGACTTCGCGATAAGCAGGGTTCTTTATATGACCACCACTATATCCTGGGTAAACCTGCTTTACGCCATGCAATTCTTGGAAAACCGCCTCCACGCACCAAAAACAACCTGCGCCAAAGGTGGCTTCTTGCAATTCATTCATCTCTTTACTTATTGACATCTGCTCTTAAATTTTCTGGTCTATTAAATTGTCGACGTCTTACGTATCTCTTTATTGCACGTAAAACAAAGGTAATTTATTCGTCCCTTTCGGAACAGTTTGCTTTGCAATTTTGTTGCAATCTCAGCAGTGCCTTTTCGCGAAAAAGAGGATAAATAAGATTTCAAAAACGGTGGATGGTGGAATTAAATAACCCGAGGAATTCAACCTGAATTCCTTTAACATTGCCCTGTTAAAATACGACAGTCTCCTTTGCCGTTTCATTGGTTCATTCCTTTTATCTTTGATAGTCGATCCCGTCTCAAAAAGACGCTACACCACATGGCCAAAAAAAACAGGGTAACACCCAGTAAATCCACTCAGAAGAAAACCCCCTCGACTAAGAGGCTTAATATACCAGCTCTGCTTTCAGATCGCAGAGTGAAGCGAGTCGAAGGTTTGTTCCTGTTTTTCTCTTGCATATATCTCTTGATCGCCTTTACCGCTTTCATGTTTACTTGGAAAGAAGATCAGTCTCTTCTTTCTGAAAACTGGTGGGTCGTTCTTCGCGAAGGAAATTATGAAGCAGAAAATTGGCTAGGGCCAGTTGGTGCAATGATGGGCCATTTCTTCATACACGAATGGTTTGGTGTGATGAGCTTCTTGTTCATCTTCCTACTATTCATTTATGGATTCAGGGTATTGTTTGGCAAAACCCTCCTGCCCTTGTGGAGAGCTACGCTTGCCTCTATTTTTGCCATGCTTGTCTTTTCGCCTGTCCTAGCTTTTTTGTTTGACTCCCCTGACTATCAAATTTTGGGTGGTCGATACGGTTTCGAATTGAATCATACGTTGGCAGGTAAAGTCGGAAAAATAGGAACTGGTTTTTTGCTACTTTTTATCGCTGCAGGTTATGTTTCTATCGTGTTCAATCCCTCATTCTCGTTTTTAAGAAGTTTATTTTCTGTGGCTTCCGCCAAGATGAGTGGTCTTTTCAATTCCACAGGGAATAAGATTCGGATGTCAGCACAAGATGACGAAGAAGAACTCGATGAAGTCAAGCATTTTGAAGACACCATCGGCGATATGGATAACTTCACTGAGACGAGCGCCGCAGATCTTGCCATGGCAGATATGGATGCAGAAGAAGACACACCAATTGAAGTAATCGAGCCCACGAAAGAAAGAGAGGTAGAAAAAGAATCCCTTGATTTAGAGGTATCGGCAAGTCCTCAGCCCACTAGCTTTGAAGAGTTTGAAGATGTAGAGTCTAAGCCTTCGCCACCCGAGGATAAGAAAAAGGAAGAGTTTACGGTAGAGGCTCCCAAGGAAGAAAAGGCACTTTCGGATAAGGAAGTGAACCAAAAAGTAAAAGACTTCGGTGAGTACGATCCCACTTTAGATTTATCGAATTTTCAAATGCCAAGAATCGATCTTTTGGAAGATCACGGCAGTGGAAAAGTAACGGTAAGCAAGGAAGAGCTCGAAGCGAATAAAGACAAAATCGTTACGACACTTTCCCATTACAAAATCGGAATAGAAAAGATTAAAGCAACCATCGGGCCCACCGTAACGCTTTACGAGATTGTGCCAGTGCCGGGAGTAAGGATTTCCAAAATCAGAAATCTCGAGGACGACATTGCCTTGAGTCTGGCCGCATTGGGAATTCGAATAATTGCTCCCATTCCCGGAAAGGGAACAATAGGAATAGAGGTACCAAACAGTGTTCCTGACACAGTTTCGATGAAATCGATCATCGCGTCGGAAAAATTTCAGAACACCAAATTTGAGTTGCCAATAGCACTTGGGAAAACGATTAGCAACGAGACTTATGTGGCCGACTTGGCCAAGATGCCTCACCTCTTAATGGCAGGGGCTACTGGTCAAGGAAAGTCCGTGGGACTAAACGCTATCTTAGTGTCTCTGCTTTACAAGAAACATCCGTCTCAAATCAAGTTTGTTTTGGTGGATCCAAAAAAGGTGGAGCTCACTCTATTTAATAAGATAGAGCGACACTATCTCGCCAAACTTCCAGACGAGGAGGACTCTATCATTACAGACACTGGGAAGGTGGTTAAGACTCTAAATTCTCTTTGTATCGAGATGGATAATCGATACGAAATGCTCAAGAATGCAGGGGTGCGAAACTTGAAGGAGTACAACACCAAGTTCGTACAGCGAAAACTAAATCCTGAAAACGGTCATAAATACCTGCCTTACATTGTTTTGGTCATTGATGAGTTTGCCGACTTGATCATGACTGCGGGCAAGGAAGTGGAAACACCAATAGCGCGTTTGGCTCAGCTTGCGAGGGCCATTGGTATTCACCTCATCATTGCCACTCAGCGACCTTCGGTAAATATTATAACTGGTGTGATCAAGGCAAACTTCCCCGCAAGAATTGCTTTTAGGGTTTCGTCAAAGATTGACTCTAGAACCATTCTCGATGCAGGTGGTGCAGATCAGTTGATCGGTCGCGGTGACATGTTGCTTTCGACTGGGAATGAAGTTATTCGTATCCAGTGTGGATTCGTTGATACTCCCGAGGTAGATGAAATAACAGAGTTCATTGGAAATCAAAGAGGATATCCTTCTGCATTTGACCTGCCAGAGTACATTGGCGATGATGAAGGTGGAAATCTAGAAATTGATATTGCCGATAGAGATGCCATGTTTGAAGATGCCGCCAGATTGCTTGTCGCGACTCAGCAAGGGTCAACTTCTCTCATTCAACGAAAGATGAAGCTCGGGTACAATAGAGCGGGCCGAATAATAGACCAACTAGAGGCTGCGGGAATTGTGGGTCCTTTTGAAGGAAGCAAAGCCAGGCAGGTTCTTATTCCCGATGAATACACTTTGGAACAGTTGTTGAAAGCTGAGTCTGAAAAAATTGAAAACTAATTTGATGAAAAATATATTCAAAGTAATTGCTACCCTATTGATCGCAATAGTAGCAGTCAATGCTCAAGCACAAGATGCCAAGGCAAAAGCCATTCTCGATGAGCTGAGTAACAAAACCAGAAAATATCCTACCGTCACCAGTGAATTCACCTTTACCCTTGAGGACAAGGCTGCGGAAGTAGACCAAGAGCAGAAAGGATCGATCAAAATGAAGGGTAAGAAATACTACATCGTTCTTGGTGACAACCATATATACTCAGACGGAGATACCCGATGGACCTTTAGTGAAGAAATGAATGAAGTGTACATCGACTTTACCGAAACAGGTGATGAGGTATTAAACCCAGGTGATATCTACACTATTTGGGAGTCAGGTTTTAAGCAATACTACAAGGCAGAAGAGAACTTGAACGGAAGAACTACTCATGTCATTAAGCTCGTTCCCGTGGATGCAGAAGACAAGGAGTATCATACCATATTGGTTTACATTGATAAAGCCAACATGGAAGTATCTCAAATTGAGATCAAGGGAAAACAAGGCGTTGACTACACGTACGCAGTAGTATCATTCAGCACTACTGCTGACTATGGAGATGACACATTTGTATTTGACATGTCAGACCATCCTGGCGTTGATGAGATTGATAATAGATGATTCCGTAATTCGAGAAATTCGTTTCTATTCCTTTTAAGACGTTAATAAAAAATCCAATTGCCTGAGCAATTGGGTTTTATTTTGAAATATTATCCCGTTAACTTCGCACAGAATCAAATGTGATGAAATGAAGCACACTTGGTATCACTTTCGCCTAAAGCCATTAAGGTATCCCAATCTTCGCCTTCCACAATTAAAGCTGAGGTTCGGCATAAGGGACCGTGTGACTTGAATCCAAAGAAAGAGGGGGCACATTAGAAACTATGGTCAGTAAAGCTTCAAGCTCAATGTTTAAACGATGAGCCTACTAGTCAAATTACTGCCTCATGACAACCAGACTCTCTTTTTTCACCCAACTTGGACTTCTTACTTCGAGAATATATGTGCCTGATGGAAGACTGTTTGTGCTAAATATTTTCGAGCTTTCCCCTGGAAGAGGGAGATAATCTTCAGTTCGAACTAACACACCTGAATTGGTAAAAAACCTTACGGTTACTTTGCCTCCTGGATCGCTTGGATAATTAATCTGGAATCTGGTCTGAGTCGGATTAGGAAAAATAAAGACTTCATTCTCATATCCTCCCGAACCATCGCAATCTGGAAATATTTCTTTGGAAATCTTTGTTGTCAATCCTTGCGGATCTGTAACCGTAAGATCAAATCTATACCAGAAAGTTTCTATTCCGCAGCCAAGTGGTTGGACCAGAACCAGTGCTTCTTCTTCGAAAAAAGTGCGTTCAAGATGGAAATGTGTGTTGTGATGAAGGTACATATCCCATCTAATCTCAAGTTCATCTACCTCATTTTCCATATCTGAAATATCTCCAACAAGATTGAGGGAAGTTGGACTACCGGTTGAATACAAAAAACCTTCTGAAAAAGAAATTATTTCTGCTTGGGGAGGGGTGTTCTCGACTGCCACCAGTATCGTTTTCTGTCTTGAATTTCCGTAGCTATCTGTCACGGTTAGCACCGTCCTGAAAGATTTGGGCAAACCATCTTCGCTGATAAAAGTGTGATTGGCTGTAGACCCAGAAGCAAATGTGCCGTCGTCAAAATCCCAATCGAAAGTGATGGCATCACCCTCAGGATCGTAAGTTTCTGAAGCATCAAAGAATACAGAAAGGGGACTATTCCCAATGATGGTATCAGGACTGACAATGATTACAGGCGACAAGTTTCCTGCAAAGCTTATCCGCTTGATCTCACCTGGAAACAAAGTGGCTAAGTAAACACTTCCGTCAAAGGGATTTTCACTAATATGGACCACATTTCCAATTGAATTACTCCAATTTTCGAGAGCAGTTAGTTCGTAAGATTCATTAAATCGAAAAGCTTTAAACCACCCCGAAAAATCTGCTTGTAAGTAGATGCCGTGGTACTCTTCAGGAAATGACTCACCTGTGTAAAAAACTCCCGCAACGCTGGAGCTACCCGTAAATTCCTCCGCACCAATAATATTTGCTTCACTTGAGGAAACCCCGATCAGAGCAGCGCTCCCATCCAAATTAAAGCCAGGAATAACGACAGAATCTTCGGGAGCAAAAATACCTGATGCTATTAGATTATTTGCATAAGCCAATACGGGCCTTTCATGCGCAAACGTCCTGATATCAGTGGAGATCTGACCACCACATGGATGTGTCCATTGCTCGTCATGGAATTCTCGGGGCTGAACGATTAAGTCTTGAAAAGTATAGTATGACAAACTTCCGCAAGGAAAGTCAAGCGGATGTTCCGGATCGACAGTTAAATTGTTTTGAAAAAGGTAATAATATTCAGGTCCTTGAAAAATTGGCCAACCAAAATTCAACCCTGATTCATTAATGATATTGATCTCCTCCCAAGTCCAGTCTCCCACGTCTCCGATGATTATTGAGCCAGGATCACCTAGAGCAGGATCTTCAGATCCTGTATTGGGTATGAGGGACATTCTAAACGGATTGCGAAAACCCAGTGCCCAAACCTTGGAAATGGGTTCATCGGGCCTAGATGGGTCGAAGAACGGATTTGATTCATAGGCCCCACCAGTTTCAGGATTGATTCTTAGGACTTTTCCGCAATACGTATTCAAATACTGAGATCTAAAGGCGCCAACATTTTCATCGGGCTTGAGTATACCGTCGGTAAGAGCCTGATCATCGTATCCAAGAAGAGGCAACTCGCCCGTCCCATTGTAATCAGAGCCAGGAGAATTCCCATCACCAACTGAGATCAACAATGATCCATCTTCCCCAAAGCACAAAGTCCCTAATCCATGAGAAATTGTAGGAATGGGAATACCATTCTCTTTCGTATCACCGATTAAAATCACTCTGCTATCAGCGACTATTTGAGTGCGATCATCGCTTTTTACCGAGTATCTAACCACTCTTCCTATAGTAGCCTCCTCATATTGATCTTCTTCAGGGTCGTAAGAACTTGTACCAAAGTTTATAAGATGATGTCTATCGACAACATACAAGAGGTATATCCAGCTGTTCTCTGAAAATTTGGGGTGTAATGCGATCGACAGCAAACCGTGATCATTCCAAAACCCTACTTCATCACTCAAGTCCAAGAGAGGCTCAGAGCTCTTTTCTCCATCTATCACTGGCCAAATGAAACCATTTAATTCCCATACATAGGAGACTTCTTGGTCGTGAACCATTCCAGCGGGATATTCTATATCATCGATTACTGTCTCGATCTGAAATCCTGCAGGCAGAGTCTGGCAAAACAAGTCTAAACTCAAAATAGAGTATCCTGAAATTAAAAGAGCAGTTTTCCAATTAACCATTACAATCTTTCTCATGCTGCAAAAATAGAATGAACACGATTCAATTCAGGTTTTGTGCAAACAATTTTCTCACATAAGAGAGATCCAAAAGTTTCATGTGCTGATTTAAAAAACTGAGCGGCACCCTAGAGTCCGCATTCATAAGGAAAATTCTTAAATATGGAGATTAAAAAATGCTCTTTTCAACTGGCGTGAAGATTTAATAGAGAGTTAGGAAAATCACTTTTGAATATGAATGGAATGAAAATTCACGCACAATTGGGATCTGAGTGCAAATTTGATTTGGACCCAACCAAGTCTTAATTCTTAGTTTCGCTAGTGTTATACACGCAAATTATGAGAAGAATTTTGATTTCGTGTCTGTTGGTGTTCGGTGCCTTTTCTCAAAAAGCTCAAGCACAGTACCCCGATGGATTTGTAGAAGAGGTAGCATATGATCAATTCAATGTAGCTGCTGGAATCTTATTTGCAGACACCAATCTGTCTGTTGTTTGGGGACTTAACGGAACTGTTTGGTTAATCTCAAATAATCAAGTCGAAGATACTCCTGTAATTGATATCTCAGAAGAGGTCGCTTTTTATGGAGACTTAGGAATGATAGGAGCGACATTGGATCCAAATTTCATGGAGAATGGCTTTATCTACCTTTTCTATTGTACCGATACGCATTATTTACGATTCTATGGAACAGCAGATTATGACCCTAATGCGATTGATAGCAAGGTATCTATGGGAAGAATTACACGATATACCATAGATCTTGAAAACCTAGTTTTGCTCGATAATAGTCGGAAAATATTACTCGGTGATGAAATGGGAACAGGACTACCTATCTGCGCTCCGGCTCATGGCGTTGGTCAATTGATGTTTGGTAATGATGGCTCTCTGATTGCATCGACAGGAGACGGAAACACTTGGGCGGGTTCTCCTTCTGGAGGTGGCTTTAATGGACAGGGCCCGCTTCCTGCATACGCTCACGATGACATCGCTCTGGATTATAATATTCTCAAGGAAGAAGAGCAGCTTGGCGCTTTCCGAGCTCAATACTTAGACGGGCTGAACGGAAAAATTCTCAGAATCAATCCCGAAACAGGCGAAGGACTTCCCAACAATCCGTTTTATGACGCAAGCGATTCTTCTTCACCTCGGTCCAAAATTTGGGCAATGGGCTTTAGAAATCCATATAGATTTACAGTTAAGCCAAATACAGGCGGAGGGAACTTAGAGTCAGGTGCACCAGGAACCATCGTGCTTTCTGATGTCGGTGATTGGGTTTGGGAAGAAATAAACTTTGTTACAGAATCAGGTGGGAATTACGGTTGGCCTATTTTCCAAGGGCCTATGCGGTATGGCTTCTATGCCGATGTTTCTACGAATAATGTCAACGCTCCAAATCCTTTGGGCTCTTCGTCTTGTAGTGAATACTTGAATTATCAAGATGTTATTCTACAAGAGAATCTTCAGCACGAATATTTCTTTCCAAATCCATGTGATCCTTCTTTGACAATAGATGAGGAGACAACGACCTTCGTCCACAAAAGACCTGCTCTGAGTTTTGCTAATTCTGCTAACGCAAACAATGAGATTGTTCCGCTGATAGCCGCTGCCTCCACTTTTGATGGGAACGGAGAGGCCAACTTTACTTCAGTCGAAGATGCAGGGGTAATCGGTTCTAGCTTTACAGGTATTAGCGGAAGCGGAGGAGTTTTTATGGAAGGAGACGGGATACCTGAAGAGTATCAAGGGTGGTATACTCTGGCAGATTTTTCGGGATGGCTTCGGGTGATAAAATTTGATGAGACAAACGAGCCTCTGGAAATAGAAACATGGAACGAATCAATTGGTCCTGTTGTCCACATCACTCAAAGCCCTTTTGACCAGTGTTTATATGTGACCACGATCTCACCATGAGAAATAAAACGAATTTGCTTTGGAGGAAATCTCAAACCAGTTCTTGAGGTAACTCCAGACACGGTTTACGGCATAGGTACTTTAGTCGTTGATCTGAATGCATCAGAAAGTTATGACCCAGAAGGCCAAGATTTGACGTACACCTGGACTTTTGAAGATGGCTCTCAAATGACTGGTGAAATAATCACAAAGACCTTCGAACCCTTGAACGGTAATATATCTTCAGAAACCATTCTCCTGAGAGTAGAGGACGCATTAGGAGCAGCTTCAGAACAAATTATTCCTGTCTCTTTAAACAACACTCCTCCAAGTGTAGATTTATCTAGTATTGCGGAAGGCGAGTTATACTCCACTTTTGGCCCTACCCTATTCGACTTAGTTGCGGCGGTGACTGATGACGAGAGTAACCCATCAGAAATGAGCTATGACTGGATACATATCCTTCACCACAATACCCATTTCCACTACCTAGATTACTTATCTGGAAATGGAGAAAAGCTAACCATCTACCCGACGGGCTGTAATCCCTTTGAGACTTATTGGTATGAGGTGGTTATTGAGGTTAGCGACCCAGGTGGTCTCAAGGCAACTGATTCCAGAAACATTTACCCCGATTGTGAAGGAACCCTAGGCAGCTTGACGGAGGGTGATGAATTATTTATCTCTCCAAATCCTGTTGAAGATATATTAAACATCTCTTCTAATGATTCATTCGACCAAGAAGTAGAATACCGCATTTACGATCCATCGGGAAATCTAATTCGTGACGATAGAGTATTCGTTTACAATAATAGACGCTACTTCAGAATTGGCGTGAAAGACTTGCAAAGCGGAGTATACATCTTGGAAATTAATAATGGGGGTAAAAAGAATCGAATTCGCTTTGTTAAGATTTAAGAATCTAGCTTTTGCTGCCTTTGCTTATCGTCTTCCCGCTGCTTATCATCTTCCTGCTCTAGCTCCTTCAACTTATTCGCTGCAATAAACGAGGTAGTCAACTCGATTAACATATTACTGGCCGCACTTGGGTTGTTTGGAAGTAAAATCAAACTGCTTCTACTTTTTTCGCTTACTGATTGAAGCGTATCGTAGTGCTGAGTTACAACGATTAGAGCAGAGGCCTCTTGAGAATTGATTCCGACCTTGTTCAAGACAATTACCGAATCTTCCAACCCTCGTGCTATCTCTCTTCTTTGATCGGCAATACCTCGCCCTTGCAATCTTTTGCTCTCAGCCTCAGCTGTGGCTTTGGCTACTATTCTTATTCTTTCTGCTTCTCCTTCATATTCTGCCGCTGTGCGCTGTCGCTCAGCTGCATTAATTCGATTCATGGCAATTTTTACTTCTTCCGCCGGATCAATGTCCGTGACCAAAGCTTTAATAATCCCATAACCATATTCACTCATGGCCTGTGCCAATTCTCGTTTTATCGCAATAGCTACATCATCCTTTTTCTCGAAAACATCGTCCAATCTCAATTTTGGCACTTCCGCTCTAACGGTATCAAAAACATAAGAAGTTATTTGATCATTGGGGTTCTGAAGGCGGTAGTAAGCGTCGTAGATTTTTTCTTGCAGAACCAAGTATTGCACGGAGACCTTCATCTTGACAAAAACATCGTCTTTGGTCTTGGTCTCTACATTCACATCGAGTTGCTGGATTCTAAGGTTAACCCGTCCAGCTATTCTGTCCACAAAAGGGATTCGAAACTGGATACCCGAGTTCCTGACACTATGAAATCTTCCAAATCTTTCGACCAAGGCGGCCGTCTGTTGCTTTACCGTGAAAACTCCAAGGAAAGCTAATAATAGAATTACTGCTATAATAATTGGTGCTACCATCTTTGTTCTTTTTTAGAATGCCAAAGATAGCCATTAAGCAAACCATCGTAATATTTAAAAAAAGAGCCAATTTTTCGACCAATAGCTATATATTTACGACGAATGGTTTGACTTACCCAATTTGTGGCCTCACCTTCGTGCTTAATTAAAACCAAATTCGGTGCGATTAAAAGCAGTACAAAATTATTAACCAATCTCATGGATTTTTTTGTGACGAAGTTTTCACAAAAGAATGCTCTAACCATAAGTTTCATCAAAAATCCACACATGAAGAAATAATACCCTGCATTAGTAGTCTAAGGCGACACAAAAGCGCCATTCCTTAAAAACCTAAGAGAACTAAACGCCTCGCGTCAGTTCTCGGTTCTCCAACAACTAAGAGAACAACACCAGGAAGGAATTACCCTATAAAACGAGTGGGCAGTTCCAAACGAAACAAGTGGACCTACTCTAGTGAAACCTACACAATGCTAAATTTAATTGATTAGTCACATTGTCGTGAACACATTTATTGCAGGTACAAAAATATTGAAACCTGGATACTCCATATAAGTCAAATACAAACAGCTACATCATGATCAAAAAATATAAAGCCGCAGTCTTAGGTGCTCTGCTCTTATTCTCACCAACTCTTATCTTTAGTCAAACACTCAACTTAGAAACGCTTTTTCCATACACGGCTTTTGCTGGAGTAGGAGCGATTACTAATGGCGGAACCGTAACAGGTGATGCTGGAACCAATGCTGGGATAATTAGCGGTGGCGGTTTTAATTCAGTGAACAACAATAACGCTAACACGGTTAGGTCTAGAATAGATTTGCTTAGAGTTTATATTCACCTTGATGACGTTTTTGTTACTCATCCTGGCACCCATGCCGCAGCATTTGGAAGTGGAGAAACTATTTTCCCTGGTGTTTACTCCATAGGTGGAGCAGGATCTTTAGCTGGAGCTCTTATCCTTGATGGAGATGGGGATCCTGACGCTGTTTTTATAATGAAGTTTGAAGGAGCATTTACCGTGGGAACGGGTTCATCAATATCTTTAGTTAATGGAACAAGAGCATCTAATGTTTTTTGGATTGCTCAAGGAGCCATTTCTGTAGCGACTTCTTGCGCAATTAAAGGAACTTTATTTGCGCACCCAGGAGCTGTTACTCTTGGAGTAGGTAGTACTATTGAAGGAAGGCTATTGACATCAGAAGGAGCAATAACTATTGCAGCTGGTTGTGTGGCAGAGATGCCCGATAGTCTTATCACTATTCCAATCAAATGTTCCGGGCAAGATTTTCCTAATCCACTTCTTGATGTTTTAGGAAGTATTAAAAATTACGCTCTTTTCACAACCGCTGGTGCTGTAGCAAATGCTGCCACATCGGGTATTATCGGTGATATTGGTTCAAATGGAGGAGCCGTAAGTGGATTCGGTACTTCAACTAATATTGGAGATTTTTTGCCTACAGGCCTTGAGACAGCTCAAGCCGTACTGGATTTAAATAACGCCTACGCTCAAATCATGGCCATCGACATCACGCCAACTGCCCACGCGCCAGCTTTTGGATCTGATGAAACCGTAACTGCTGGAATTTATTCCATTGCAGGAGCTGGATCCCTAGCAGGAACTATTACCCTAGATGCTGAAAACGATCCTGATGCAATGTTTGTTTTTAAGTTCGCAGGAGCATTTTCAGTAGCGGCACAATCAAGAGTAATTTTGGCAAACGGAGCGAAACAATGCAACGTTTTTTGGATTGGTGGCGCTGGAGTTCCCACAGGTGCTGTTTCTGTAGGAACTTTTAGTTACATGAAGGGAACACTTATTTCTCATGGAGGAGCCTGCACTGCAGGAGCAAATGCAAGTGTAGAGGGAAGAATGCTTTCTACAGCTGGAGCTATTGGGTTTAGTACAGGTATAGTTTATAATAACCCAGCCTGTGAACTATGTGATGACTATGCAATTTACCTCGTAAATAATCCGAAAGCAGAAGGTGAGCTGACAAGTTTGTACAAAGTCATCATTGAAGGTGACTCAGCTTCCTTAGAACTTCTAGAAGAATTTGACACCTGGGGGGTACATATTGCATTAGGAGCACAAGGAGAGATTTATATTGTAACTGGTGGTCCTTTAGGTTCGTTCAGTGTATACGACCCTTACGAAGGAACAACTAGTGCTCCAATTCAAATTACCCATAATGATACTCTAGTAACCAATACATCTCAAGCAGCAATAGATCCCAATACTGGATTCCTTTTTGTTGCATCGCGAGCCACCAATGCGGTTTATCAAGTAAATACCGCCAATGGTGAAGCTGCAATATATGCTGAGACACCAGTAAACGGAGGTGACTTAGTTTTCGATCAAGATGGTGACTTGTGGATCACCAATCGATTGAATGGTGCGTTCTTAAACCTTTCGGACTCTGGGACAACATTCGTGCCTACTAACCTTACTGATATTAATGGAGCTGCGAGGCTCGCAGATGGAACAATCATTGTATCAAATTCTGGTACCTCAGAGCTTAGCTTAGTTAATCTCGAAACAAGAACGCAACTCGCTAAAACACTTGGCATTGGTATCATACTCGAAGCTGGAGATATGGCTGCCGGTTGCGTTAACAGACCAAACATTGCAGAGTTACAAGAAGTAGCTGACGCTGAAGCAGCGAAAGCTTCTGCCCTTGCAAAGAACATTCCTGCCATTTTAAATACATACCCGAATCCAACTAAAGGAACTTCAAACATTAACTTTGAAGTGATGCAAGATGGATTCACATCAATCGAATTGATTGACCTCGACGGAAGAACACAGCAGGTTGTTTTCAGTCAAGAAGCCTTTGCAGGACTGACATACAGTCTTCAAATTGAAGCAACTGATCTTCCTAATGGAATCTACATCTACAAGTTGACAACGAACAAAGGAGTTGTAGCAACTAAGTTGATGATCAGCAAGAACTAATCGGTTTAACATAACTAGTTAAATCCCACCCTTCTCGGGTGGGATTTTTTTTGTCCTATACGCAAAAGTAAAGCGTACCTTTGCAGCCAATTTCAGAAACAGTCATCATGAGTTTAATCAGAAACATTGCCATTATTGCCCACGTTGATCACGGTAAAACTACCCTCGTTGACAAAATGATTCAATTGGGTCAGATCTTTGGAGAACACGAAAAACCAGGGGATCTCATTATGGATTCCAACGACTTAGAAAGAGAGCGTGGAATTACGATTCTGGCGAAGAATGTTTCCGTGATGTACAAGGGGTACAAGATCAATATCATTGATACTCCTGGTCACAGTGATTTTGGTGGTGAGGTAGAACGCGTCATGAATATGGCTGATGGAGTTCTACTTTTAGTAGATGCCTTCGAAGGACCGATGCCTCAAACTCGATTTGTTTTGGAAAAAGCACTAAACGCTGGTCTGAAACCTATTGTGGTGGTGAATAAGGTTGACAAGGAAAATTGTACTCCTGATGAAGTACATGAGGCTGTTTTCGATTTGATGTTTGATTTAGAAGCCACTGAGGAACAACTTGATTTTCAAACTATCTACGGTAGTGCGAAAAACAATTGGATGAGTGAAGATTGGAAAAATCCAACGGACAACATCACTTCACTCATGGACATGATTATCAAAGAAATTCCTGAACCTCATGTAGAGGATGGGCCTTTTCAGATGTTAGTTACATCATTGGACTTCTCGCCATACCTAGGCAGAATTGCCGTAGGAAAAGTGAAAAGAGGTACGATAAAAGCTAACCAGCGAATTGCTCTTTTGAAAAGAGATGGCACTGCACCCAAAGGAAATGTGAAAGAGGTTTACGTTTTTGAAGGTCTGCAAAAGAGAAAAGTGCCCGAAGTATTCTCGGGTGATATCTGTGCACTTGCGGGAATCGAAAACTTCGAAATAGGTGATACTATTTCGGATGCTGATCAGCAAGAAGCGCTCCCTACCATTGATATTGACGAGCCTACAATGAGTATGCTCTTCACCATCAATGATTCTCCTTTCTTCGGAAAAGAGGGTAAATACGTTACTTCAAATCACCTGAAAGAGCGATTAAAGAAAGAGCTTGAAAAGAATTTGGCTTTAAAAGTCGAGCCAGCTGAGAAGGGCGATTCTTTTAGGGTCTTTGGACGTGGAGTTCTTCACATCTCTGTTCTGGTCGAAACGATGAGAAGAGAAGGTTATGAACTGCAGATTGGCCAGCCAAGAGTAATCATCAAAGAAATTGATGGTAGAAAGTGCGAGCCAATGGAAGATTTACGCATCGATCTACCAGATTCTTATTCTGGAAAAGCGATTGAGCAAGTAAATTTCCGAAAGGGAGAAATGACCTCAATGAATCCAAAAGGAGAAAGGATGGTTTTGGAATTCAATATTCCTTCTCGTGGAATCATTGGTTTGAGAACTTACCTTATGACTGCCACTTCGGGTGAAGCCATAATGACACACCGCTTTACTGGTTTTGAACCAATGAAAGGTGACATTGGCGGAAGACAAAACGGCTCTTTGATAAGCATGGAATTGGGTAAGGCGATCCCTTATTCTCTAAACAACCTGCAGGACAGAGGTAAATTCTTTGTAGATCCGAACGAGGAAATTTACGAAGGACAAGTAATTGGCGAAAACACCCGCCCTGGAGATTTAACGATCAACGTTACCAAGACAAAGAAAATGTCTAACATGCGTAGCTCAGGAGCAGATGATAAGTTGAAAATTGCTCCACCAGTTAAGTTCTCATTGGAAGAAGCTTTAGAATATATCCAAGGGGATGAATACGTTGAGGCAACTCCGCTGTCACTTCGAATTCGAAAGGTTCACTTGAAAGAACAAGACCGCAAAAGATCGGGGAAAACGTTTGCCTAAGTCTCGATAGACGGGCGGTAATCGCCTGGCGTTTTGCCAAATGTCCATGATACTGCCTCCTCAACGCCAGAAAACCCTGGGGGCACACAGAGAAAGTAATTTTTCTCTGTGGAGGGGCATACGACTTTGGCGAAATAAATAAAATCGCCTGCCACTTTATCGATCTTCTCCGTTCGATAAAGGACTAGCTCATTGCCGAATCGATCTATCTTTTTATCTAGATCGATGAGGCCGAGTAGATTGCCAAATTTTTCGCTGCCCAGCTTTTCTTGATAACACCTTCGCACCTCGGCGTTGGTTTCGTCAATAATATCTGTTGCCGTTACGTTGTCAGGATCACAAACAAGATTTTGTGGCACCTCAACTCCGTTCCAATACGCTAGGCTCGTCCCGTCACCCCAGCTCACAGCTGCCGCATCTTCATGATGCAAAACGAGGTTTTCGTTTTTGCTCAAACATTCGGGCATAGACACTAGAATAGCGAACTCTTTGTAGAAGTACCCACAGAATAAGCCTGAATTTACGAACCTAGAATAGCTAGTTGATAAGACCTGCTTGGTTTCAAAAACAGCTGAACACCCGAGATGGAAATTGAGCCAATCCCGATCGGCAAAAGAAGGGTGTGCTGAAAACTCAGTAATTGCCGTATCCCTTCCTTTTAAACTGTGATAAAAACTTCTCTCAATGACTTGGTAAACAGACTGTGAAAATTGAAAGTTCAAATCGCGAAACAAAATGTTACGAGCTTCGCTAAAGTGTTCTTTACCTAATCTCTCTTTGAGAAGCTCTTTTGAAGCCTTGGCTTGTTCAAAAACCACACGGTCTATCTCTTTGTGGATTGAACCGCTATTGAAGTGACTTGCGAATTCCATGACCTCTGTGTACTTCTCTGATTGAGAAACACCCACAAGGTGATTTAACATCTCAATAGCCTCATTTGGTCCGTCACTGATAAAGACTTTGGGAATTGGCAATCCTAAAAATTCGATGTAAAATTCCAAGCAGCATGAAGCCAGCTCAATTTTATCAATCTTTCCAGAAAAGCCTTTACTCAAAACTTTTCTTTTGAACGCATAGAGTTCATTCGCCTCGTCTCTTGTCATCTCCGCCAAGTTCAAATCAGTCTTTTACTGCTCTGATCGCCTTTGAATAAGGGTTGTATTCTCTTTGTTTTATTACTCTGTACTTTCCAGGAGGAATAATAATAGGCGCATGCTCCTGCGTCCAGTCCCCTGAATCGATTAGCAGGTGCTCTAGAGCTGCTTCAACCTTTACGTTCAGGTATTGAGTTACTATGCCGCCGCCACCCGTTAGTTCGTTCTCTTCAGCATTCAAAATTTCCACCGCCTCGCCTTTGATAAAGTGACCATGATTGCGACCCTCCCCTCTTACCAAGAGCGTTTCATCTGTGCTACTTCGTTCTGGTATAGCGTTTAACTTCTCCAGTAAGACATCTCCTTGTCTAAACATTATTTTCTGCTTTTCTTCAAAACACTTTAAAGTTTCAAAGGTTGATAGTTCAGACCAAGTTTTTAAAAATGGAAGAATATTTTTTCACGTGCCCCTATTGTATCCAAGAGATATCTATGCTGATCGATGTCTCATTGCCTGAGCAAGAATATATTGAAGACTGCGAAGTTTGTTGTAATCCTATCGAAGTAAAAGTTTCAGTTGAGGATCAGGAAATTACAAATTTTCAAGTTATTTCGATCGAACAATGAGTTTGCAAATTCAATGGTATAATCGTTAGATCGTTCGTTGATGAACGTTTTTAACTGTTTCATGCCACAATAAATAAGTTTAGTCGATAGATAAAATAGCCCTCGCAAAAAGCTGTGCAATTGGCTTTCCAATGTTGCATTCACAATATCAGATTAGGGCTTCTTTTTAAACTAAATCTGAGTTATATTTGTACCGTATTTCGATTCAAGAAATACAGCGAGGTTTTGGTTAGCCCGTTAGTATTGCTTCGGCATGCTAACAGCCGCAAGTGATGTCCGATCTTTAATGGTTGTTTTAGATTGATTGGTTATCGATTCTTTGAATCGCTTTCAGGACGCACTTGCGGTTTTTGTTTTTCTTCTTTCTTTGTAGAAATCAAAGACCTTGGAACCTACAATATCTCTCAATACTATTTCCATTTCATTTTCTGACGACAGCCTCGTGCTGCTCAATTTGTGCTTGGGTTTTATCATGTTTGGAGTGGCACTTGGGATAAATACAGCCGATTTCAACCAACTGAAGAAGAATCCAAAAGCAGTTTTGGCAGGGGTTGGCTCCCAGTTTCTTTTACTTCCCTTACTCACCTTTATTTTAATTCTCGCTTTTAACCCCCACCCTGCTTTGGCGCTAGGAATGATCTTAGTAGCATCCTGCCCAGGAGGAAATATCTCCAATTTCTTTTCATCCATCTCAGGGGCCAATGTTTCTCTGTCAGTAACGCTCACCGCTGTGGCCACTTTTTTGAGCCCCTTTTTCACACCATTCAATTTTGACTTTTACTCAAGTCGAGTCCTTAATGCAGGAGATTTTCTAACCTCATTTGAGCTGAGCTTTTTCGATATGCTCAAAACTGTTTTAATCTTGCTGGTTGTTCCGTTGATCTTAGGGTTGCTGTTTAGCAAGAGGTTTCCTCATATCACCTCTAAAATTGAAAAGCCCATTCGAATCGCAAGCATGTTGGTTCTTTTGGGATTTATAGCAGTCGGATTGCTGAAAAACCTTGATGCTTTTTTGGAACATATTCATTTGGTTTTCTTACTCGTTCTCGTTCACAATGGAATGGCCTTGCTTGCAGGCTATTTATCAGGAAGGGCTTTCGGGCTTCAAGGAGACCTAAGTAGAACGGTTATTATCGAAACAGGTATTCAAAATTCGGGCCTTGGTTTGATAATAATCTTCAACTTCTTTGACGGGAACGGAGGTATGGCCATGATAGCCGCTTGGTGGGGTATCTGGCACATCATATCAGGACTGGGCCTCTATTATTTTTTCCAGCTGCGCGATAAAAAACTTACCGCACGTAATCTTTCTTAATGACTATTGTAAGGTAGTCATCTTCGGATTCGAGATACCCATAGTCGTATGAGTATTTGTATGTTTTACCTTTTGACGTAATGTAGACGTTGGTCAAATAATTAAAATTGAATCCTTCAGTAAGAAGAAGGCTTCGACGCACCCGAGCAGTTCCTGTTTTATTGAATCCTGCCAATATCTTGCGGTTCTTTCTCAGAATAACATTGACTCTTTTTATTTCCTCTCTTCCTTCAATATTCGTTCTATTGTGAAAAGAGCTTCGGCAGGAATCAGAACAAAATTTGGCATCTACCCTTCCTACAAATTCATCTTGACATTCTAAACATTGCTTTTTCATCGTCAATGGCTTTGGTAGCAGTCAAGATAGCAAATTTTGATCAGGCAATGAAAACTTGAATCATTTCAGATTCAGAAACACAAAATGTATCTTTGCCAAAACATCAAGATTTAGCCATGCTAGAAAAGAAAAATAAAGACTTAGAGCCTGAAATCGCAATGCCTGTAGTATTTGCCTATTTCATTTTAGCCATTGTAGTGCTGCTCATCTGGATGGCATCCTAATTACCAGTTTATGAATTCCTTACCCTCATTCTTTAAGTAAGTATTGGCCTTGCTAAAGTGTTTGCACCCTAAAAATCCGCGATAAGCAGATAATGGCGAGGGATGTGGAGCTTCCAAGACCAAGTTCTTTGATCCGTCAATAACGGCGCCTTTCTTTCGGGCATAGCTGCCCCAAAGCATAAAAACTACCTTTTCTCTTTTTTGACTGATTGCCTTAATAATCGCGTCGGTAAATATCTCCCAACCTATATTTTGATGCGAGCCCGCTTCATGGGCACGCACTGTCAAGGTTGCATTTAGAAGAAGCACTCCCTGCTTTGCCCATCTTTCCAAATTGCCTTTACCCTTTGATTCAATACCTAAATCATCGTGTATCTCGGCAAGTATGTTTTTCAATGACGGAGGAATCGACACACTATCATTCACCGAAAAGCACAATCCATTAGCTTGACCGTGGCCGTGATAAGGATCCTGCCCTAGGATTACCACTTTTACTTCCTCGAAAGAAGTGTGATCAAAGGCATTGAAAATGACATTTCTAGGAGGAAAAACCTGCTGAGTGCTATATTCCTGATCGATAAAAGAAACTAGAGATTTGAAATAGAGCTTTTTGAACTCGTTATTCAAAACTGCCTCCCAAGACGGATGCAATCTAACCTCCTGCATGATTACATCATTTCCAACCTCAACCCGTTTTTGAGTTTTCTGATGTAAGTCTCTTTGAGCCAATCACTGTAGCTCTCCGTGGCATTGTGAAGACAAGAGCAATAAAGCCTGCACCTGTATTCGATCTCTTCTTTGAGGTGGTCTACGAGTTCGAGCGCATCGTAATAATCCTCAGAATTCCTTATGATTTGCTTCATGTGATTGTCGATGCTCACATCCACAGCCTTCTTTGGCTTTTCGCCGCGATCAGCCAAGCCAGCATACACGCGCTTCATATTGAATTGATCCTCGGCAACATTTTTTGGAAAAAGCTCCTCAAGCCACTCTGGACGCTCGTAATGGTAGTCGACCATAAGTTGATTGTCCCGATCATTGATCTTCTCGAAATACTTGTCGGGAAACTTGAATATGTCTTGCCAGTTGATGTAGTCTTGCCACAAACCTAATCGCTCAACATTATTTCCTAAGTCAATAATGGTAAATTGCTTTTTGGTCTTGGTGCTCCGAGAGCCTCGACCAATCATCTGATGATAGAGTGTGAGTGACCGCGTGGCACGGTTAATAATAATACTCTCGACGGAGGGCTCATCAAAGCCTGTAGTCAAAATACCGACACTGGTCAAAATGGCATCATCAGTATTTCGAAACCACTCCAAAGTTTCTTTTCTGTCTTTGGCCGTAAAAGTGCTATCCAAATGCTTCACATTAAAGCCTCCATTCTTGAATAGCTCAAATACTCTCACAGAGGTAGCAATTCCGCTGTTAAAGATTAAAGTCTTCTTACCAGCTGCGCGCTCTTGGTAAGCTGCCAAAAGTCTGTCTTGCATGGTATACAAGCTGTACAATCGATCTAAAGAGCTTATCGTGTAATCTCCATCCGTACCCACTTTGAGCGAGCGTAGATTTACATTGAAGGTATACGTGGTAGAATTACTTAGATACTCATCGGCAATTAGCCGTTTGATGCTGTGGCCAACAAGAAGCTCGCTGTAGTTCTCATTGAGCGGTAAATTTCGATTAGATGAAAGTGGCGTTGCTGTTACTCCGAGCATGTTCGCCTCCTTGAAAAATTTAAAAAGCTTTCTAAAGGAATTGTAATGCGCCTCATCAATAATCACAAGGCCAACATTTCTAAGGTACTGGTCGTCCTCAGTTAGTCGATTGTTCAGCGTTTCCACCATTGCCACGTAGCAATTGTAATCCTCGCGGTCGTGCAATTCCTTTACATCGCGATCGATGATCTTATTCTTTACATCAATCTCGCCCAAGGCTTTCGATGTCTGCGCACAGAGCTCGACACGGTGAGTCAAAATCAATACATTCTTGCCTGTATCCCCAATGAATTTCTTGGCTATCTCACTAAAGATGATGGTCTTTCCCCCACCGGTAGGCAATTGAAATAGGACATCAACTTTGCCCTTCACCTTTTCAAATACGGTAAATATTTTTTCAATTGCCTCTGCCTGATAAGGGTAGAGTTCTTTTTCAATCACAGATACTGATGTAGCTTTATCTTCCATAAAAACGGCGCAAAGTTAACGAGAATGTATGGGTAGCGAAAATGGAAAGGAGCCATTTTCCTTTTGTACCTTCATCAGCTGAAAAACTTAACCCTCAATATGAACAATAACGTGAGCGCCTTCAACGATTTAGTGCTACTTCGATTCAAGATTTATAATTCTATTTTTTTAACACTTGACCTTGATGGAGTGCACAGAACAGGCATTCTCTTGCCACTTTTGGAGGAACAATGTGCCGATGGGCTGCAAGAAGGGAAGTCTCCAGATGAAATTATCGCCTCGTTTTTCGCCGATAGAAAAGAATACAAAACTGAGGAGAATCAGATAGATCAACTTTTCAGATTTATCCAATACATAGAACGCCAAGTTGTCCTGGTAGACGCATTGGAAGATGCTGCCTATGATGTGGTGAATAATATAGATGGAAATGGCTCTGTCAATGCTTTCTTTAATCAAACGGCAAACAGGAATGCCAGCGAAGCTTTAAAGACTGCTCTCAGAGATTTTGGTGTGAGAATAGTTCTGACAGCTCACCCTACCCAGTTTTATCCAGGGCAAGTGCTGGGAATCATCACCGATCTTTCGGAGGCCATAAGAAGAAATGACCTTCCAAATATCAAGTCTTATTTAGCTCAACTCGGTAAAACTCCCTTTTTCAAAAAGCAAAAACCGACGCCGTATGATGAGGCTGTTAGCCTCATCTGGTACCTAGAAAATGTTTTCTATAAAAGTATCCCCAAAATTTACGACAACGTTAGTGCTCAACTAAATGAAAGCGCAGAGGAAATTTTAGGAAATAACTCACTGCTGCAACTAGGCTTTTGGCCAGGTGGAGACCGCGACGGAAATCCATTCGTTAGCGTGGACACTTCCCTAAAGGTCGCAGACCGTTTGCGCACCAGCGTATTGAAAAGTTACTACAAGGACATTCGCGAACTCAAAAGAAGAATCACATTTAGGGGAGCGCTGGAAATCGTTGAAGCGATAGAATCAAAGCTTTACAAGTCGGCTTTTGTCAATC
>Ga0222668_1000148_pt1 | contig 50003 bp, 47 predicted proteins | sample AntAcemetagen728_FD_179823 | JGI IMG/M metagenome (GOLD analysis project Ga0222668, IMG submission 179823) | Saline water microbial communities from Ace Lake, Antarctica - #728 | ecosystem: Environmental > Aquatic > Non-marine Saline and Alkaline > Saline | place: Antarctica: Ace Lake...
GGCTGTTTCTCTAAAAAGTTTTTTATCTGCTACAAACGTTCCAAGCGGAACGACAGAAGCAAATAAGGCCCAAAAGCATTTATTGAGGGACCATTTCATTTGATAGGCAACCAAAAAAACAAAGAAGATGTAAAGCATAAACAAAACACCATGCGTTACACCCATACTATAATTGAATTCGGGCATTTTCCAGATGTATTTGAGGGGCATTGCTATTCCGATTAAAACTAGAAATGAAACACCTTCTATAAAGCCGATAATTCGGAGTAATCCTAAATTGGTTTTTACCATTTTTATGTATTGAATAATTTAAATTTAGAATTAATTCAATAGAAATGAAACTAAACGTTGAAAAAAACTCACTTAATTTTCATCTAAATTTGAACGCATCTTATCCAGCAAGTTATTCATAGTAATCACTTCATCTGCCGATAGCGGAAGATTTAAAGCGTCATAATTGTTTTCGTGCAAGTCGATATTTTCCAGCAATTCAAGTCCTGCAGCGTTTATAAGAATGTCACGTTGCCGGCGATCATTTTTATTTTCACGGCGTTCGATTAATTTTTTTTTCAGCAAGCGATCAATAACACGACTCACGTCTGAATTCCGCTCGATCATGCGTTCCTTAATTAAACCAATGCTAGCGGGAACTTGTTTTTGGCCGCGAAGGATACGAAGCACGTTGTATTGTGTGCTTGTTAAATCATATTTTTTAAGCAATTCTTGAAACGGTTCTGATAAACGCATATAGGTCAACAGTAGATTCACGACCAATTTATGATAATCATTTTTGAATGCAGATTTTAATTCGTCCTCGATTTTCATATCTAGTAAGTTAAATAGGGGAGGCTGTTAATTATTTTTTTCCATTTCAATCGCCGTTTCTAATACTTTATTTTTTAGACTTTCTTTATAGGCGATTAGTTTGTCTAAAATCAATGGATTTGCAGCTCCAATAATACTGGCTGCAAGTATTCCTGCATTTTTAGCACCATTGAGCGCGACCGTTGCAACTGGAATTCCACCAGGCATTTGCAAAATAGAGAGAATCGAATCCCAGCCATCAATTGAATTACTCGATTTAATCGGAACACCGATCACGGGAAGGGGAGTGATTGAAGCCATCATACCTGGTAAATGGGCGGCTCCACCCGCTCCTGCAATGATGACTTTTAATCCGCGTTTATGCGCTTCTCTGCCATAATCAAACATCCGTTCTGGCGTGCGGTGAGCAGAAACAACCGTCATTTCAAATTCAATTCCAAATTCACGCAACATTAACGCTGCCTCTTGCATAACCGGCAAATCCGACTTGCTTCCCATTATAATTCCAACTTCAATCATAACTCTAATCTTTGTATTTAATCCGTTTCGAAAGTGAAAGACTCGGTTTCTCAATACAAAAGTAAATTAAATATGCTGCTATCCAACTAAAGAGAAGTGCAAAAATCACCATGAGATAAGGATATTCATGATAGAGGGGCGTGTTTCTTGTAAAATAGAGGAGCTGTCCCCCTGCTAAGCCGTGTATTAGATAATAGGAATAAGAAATTTTACCTGTAAGTCGTAAAAATCGAAAATTGGACGGGAGCCAAACGACAAGGGAAAAGGCTAAAAGACCTGCGAAAAAATCTTGCCATACATAAAAATTGAGTAAAGATAAGGCACACAAGGCGACTACTATTCCATTGGAAATAAGCCAGCCCTTTTCACGAATATAGAAGGCTGCAATTCCTAGAAAGAAATAAGGAGCATGAATAAAAACGGTATTGTCCGGAATGGTTGCGGCGCCAATAGAAAGGAAAATGAGCGCAGCGAGAATAAAATAGTGACTCTTTTTTTGAAAGAGAGGAAAGAGCAAACCGATTAAGACGTAAAATTGGACCTCCACTTTTAAGGTCTCAAAAATGGGGTTGATCCACCGATTATCAGGAAAGTAGGAGAGGAGTAAATCCGAAGATCCTATCAAATCTATCCCAAAAACTGCATTTGCTGCAATATTTCTCCATTCAATATTGTATCCACCTAACCAAACGTATGTGTGAAGAATAAAGCCGGTTAATGTAATCAGTGCAATCGTCACATAATAGGGGGGGAGTAGTCGACTCAAGCGCTTAAAAAGGTAGGGCAAATAATTTTTAATTTTATAACGGCCGTGATAAAGGGCATAGGGAATGATGAATCCTGAAATAACATAAAAGATCTCTACACCTTGAGCACCAATTTGGAAGAATGCGCGAATTCCTTCGCTTGATACCATAAATGTATCATCATGATAGGTATTGGTGAAATGAAATAAGGCAACTGATATCGCCGCTAGCGCACGAATCGATTCAATGTGATGAAGTCGTCCTTTATTCTGCAATGACTAAAAGTGTTTCTTTAACTTGTTGTGCAATCTTTTTTGCTTCGGAAAGGGATGCATTCACAATGGTGACATGTCCCATTTTTCTAAACGGTTTCGTGTTTTCTTTTCCATATAAATGTGGATAAACACCTTCCCATGTAATAACGTGTTCAAGCCCTTTATATTTTGCCTTTCCAACATGTCCCTTTTCACCGAGTAAATTAACCATCACTGAAGCGGCTAAAGCACGTGTAGAACCTAAGGGTAAATTCAGAATGGCTCTAAAATGCTGCTCGTATTGTGAGGTGAAATTTGCTTCGATCGTTTGGTGACCACTGTTGTGAGGGCGAGGAGCAACTTCGTTTACCAATACCTCTCCCGATTTGGTAAGGAAAAGTTCAACGGCCAAAATGCCAACCATTTCTAATTTGCTAATGATGTTTTCAGCAATCACGCGTGATTGCTCTTCGACTTCCGCACTCACTTTTGCAGGCGCAAATAAAAATTCTACAAGGTTTGCCTCTGGATTAAATTCACATTCTACAATCGGATACGTGACGATTTCTCCAGCTTGATTTCGCGCTACAATTACCGATAATTCTTTTTCAAAATCTACAAATGATTCGAGAACACTTGGCACGTCAAATCCTTTTTCAAAATCTGCGGGAGATTGTATGGTTTGAACACCCTTACCATCATATCCCCCTTTTCGTGCTTTTTGAACAAAGGGTAGGTAACTATGGTGATCCTGCAATTCATTTGCAGTCTGAATTAATCTGAAATCTGCAGTTGGAATGTTGTGCTTTGCGTAAAATTCTTTTTGAAGTCCTTTGTCCTGAATTAATCGGATGACAGACGGTTGAGGAAAGACGGAAACACCTTCAGCCTCTAATTGATCTAAAGCATCTACGTTTACATGCTCAATTTCGATTGTAACAACGTCTTTATTCTTTCCGAATGCATAAACGGTGTCAAAATCCATTAAATCTCCTTGTTCAAATGAATGAGCGATTTTAGCACATGGGGCGTTTAAATCAGGGTCAATAATATGAACGTGCGCATCATAATTTAGCGCTTCTTGTATAAACATGCGGCCTAATTGTCCTCCTCCGAGAATCCCAATATTAACTCCTGATTGATACAATGTACTCATACAACAAAAATACGGATCTTTTAAATTTAAACGACTTTCATGTCCGGAAACAAAAAAAGCCTCTCAAACCGGTAAACCGAGTAGAGAGGCCTAAATATCTGTTTGCTTGCAGATTAACGTTTAGCTAAACGCTCTGAAGAAACGGTCAGTTTTTTTCTTCCCTTTTTTCTACGTGCGTTAATTACCGCTTGTCCACTTTTAGTAGCCATACGACTTCTAAAACCGTGTTTATTTCTTCTCTTTCTTACTGATGGTTGAAACGTTCTCTTGCTCATCTCTGCAAATATTATAAAGTCTAATTAAATTCTATTCTGTCCCAATTGGGTTGGCAAAGATACAACAAATAAATAATGTGCAAAGTTTTCGTGGGAAATTTTATAAAATATGTTCTTTTTATGACAAATTATCCCGTCAATCCAAGTAATTTTGATGCAAAGTTATTGAAATAAATGGTTGGAAATCGTCAAAAAAAAGAAAAAATAGAACTCTCTAAGGACGCATACGGTAAAGCGCGTCGTTTTTTTGGTTTTATTAAACCCTATCGTTGGATCTATTTTATAGGATGGTTATTCTTGGTTCTTTCGAGTGTGACTGCCATGTTATTTCCGGCCTTAATGGGACAATTACTTGGTGCAAATTCAACAGATAAGCCCGTTGTCGATCTGGGTGCGATTGACTTGACGGATATCAATACACTTCTTGTCGTCATGTTGGTCGTGTTTGGTGCACAAGCTTTATTCTCTTTTTTTAGAATTCTCATTTTTAGCAATGTCACCGAGCGTGCACTGCGGGATTTGAAAGCAAAAGCATTTAATAAATTAGTGAATTTTCCACTGGATTTTTTCAACCGGAATAAGGTGGGTGAATTAACTTCCCGCATTGCAACAGATATCAATCTTTTACAAGAGACCCTCAATACGACAATTGCAGAGTTCTTCCGTCAATTCATTACCATTGCGATCGCATTGACGTATATATTGTATACGTCGTGGGAGCTGGCCTTGTGGATGCTGGCCGTTGTTCCCGTTTTAGCGATTGTCGCCATCTTATTTGGTCGGTATATCCGGAATCTATCCAAATCTGCTCAGACTGAATCGGCTCAATCAAATTCAATCTTGGAGGAAGTTTTGACGGGAATCGTGAATGTAAAGGCGTTTACGAATGAAGGATTTGAGTCAAACCGATATACAACAAAAGTAAACCGAATAATGGGTGTGAACATTAAGAGTGGTCTCATGCGTGGGGCCTTTGTCTCTTTCATTATCTTCGGAATGTTTGGTGGCGTCGCCTTTGTGATCTGGAAGGCGAAAGGAATGGAAACGGATGGGTTTATCACCAATGGTGAATTTATTTCTTTTATTATTTACACGATATTTTTAGGTACTTCTTTCGGATCGATTCCGGATTTATATGCAAAGATTCAGAAATCAATCGGTGCAACGGAACATTTAATGGATATTTTGGAAGAACAGGTTGAGCCCGAATCGGGAATTGCTTTGACTGATTTTAAAGGGAAAGTGAGCTTTGAACAGGTTTCTTTTTCTTATCCGCAGCGTCATGAGATTAAGGTACTTGATCAAATTAGTTTTACTTGTTTACCAGGGCAAACGACTGCATTGGTTGGAAGTTCTGGAGCGGGTAAATCAACGATTTCTTCGCTCTTATTGCGCTTTTACAATGTGGATCAAGGAACGATCTATTTTGATGATCATGCCGTCAATGAATTAAATTTGGAAAGTATGCGAAAGCATATCGCCATTGTTCCGCAAGAAGTCATCTTGTTTGGAGGAACAATTCGTGAAAATATTGCCTACGGCGATATCAATGCTTCTGAAGATGAATTGATAGAAGCAGCCAAAAAAGCGAATGCCTATGATTTTATCATGTCTTTTCCCGATCAGTTTGAAACGCTTGTAGGCGATCGTGGTATTCAGTTGTCTGGAGGGCAAAAACAACGGGTGGCAATAGCACGAGCAGTGCTAAAGAATCCTAAAATATTAATTCTCGACGAGGCAACTTCTGCTTTAGATTCAGAATCGGAACGTCTTGTTCAAGATGCCTTAGATAAACTCATGGTTGGGAGAACCTCTTTTGTAATCGCTCACCGACTCACTACCATTCAAAATGCAGATACAATTTTGGTACTCGAACAGGGTAAAATTGTTGAGCAGGGCAAGCATCAAGATTTAATCGAGAATACAAGCGGGGTTTATTATAAATTGAATAATTTACAAGGCAAGTCACTATCCTAAATAGGCGCGTAACATTTTACTGCGAGATGTATTCTTGAGTTTGCGAATCCCTTTTTCCTTGATCTGCCTCACCCGCTCGCGGGTCAAATCAAATCGCAATCCAATCTCTGCCAAGGTCATTGGGGGCGCATTTTCAAGTCCGAAATAAAGTCGAATCACATCCGCCTCTCTATGTTTGAGCGTACTCAATGAACGCTCAATTTCACCGCGAAGTGACTCAAGTATTAAATCGCGCTCAGGGTTATTATTCTCCGAATTTTGAAGGACGTCATACATGCTCGAACTACCTTCATCTCCTTCTTTTAAAGGGGCATCCATGGAAATGTGTCTTCCTGTATTTTCTAGCGAGTTGCGCACATCTGTCGTCGAGAATTCGAGCGCATCTGCTAATTCATCTATTGTCGGTGCACGATCCAATTGCTGCTCTAAATCAGAAAAAGCTTTGTTCACTTTGTTGATTATGCCTATTTTATTCAAAGGAAGTCGAACAATACGCGCTTGCTCAGCCAACGCTTGTAAAATGGATTGACGAATCCACCAAACGGCATAGGATATAAATTTAAATCCTCTTGTTTCGTCAAATCGTTGTGCCGCTTTAATCAATCCTAAATTCCCTTCATTGATCAAGTCAGGTAAAGAAAGCCCTTGATTTTGATACTGTTTTGAAACGGATACCACAAAACGTAAATTAGCAGTCGTCAATCGTTCCAATGCTTTTTTGTCTCCCTCACGAATTTTTTTTGCTAATTCAGCTTCTTCTTCCGCTGTGATTAAGTCCACGCGACCAATTTCTTGAAGGTACTTGTCCAATGATGCGGTTTCCCGATTGGTAACTTGTTTTGTGATTTTTAATTGTCTCATACGTTCTGAAGTTGTAGGTCTTTTAGCTGTTTGTGTTTCCGTCTGCGGTTAATTGTTAAGCGTCACTCTAAACCAAATTTACATTATGAATGTTAAAAGATACGCAAAATTTGTAACAATAGCAATAGGTCAACCTTAGATTTCTATCATTTTAAATGACTTTATATATTTAGCGTTGCTTTTTTCGCGGTATTAAACCTTCATTAATCATGTTTTGTCTTCTTTTTCAGTGGTTTAGTCGTAATTTTGATGGGAAAGGAATTTCTTGTGTTATTTTGAAATTCTAGCGACTGAACAAGATTAATATAAGGAAAAGATCCATTTTTTTTTGATGTGAACGATCCGCAATTTAATACTTCGTTATTCAAGTTTAGGATTCAGTGTTTAATCGGGTGATTTTTTCTTAAATCATGATTTTATCCGTTAAAACACCTACTTTAGCTTTACAAGACTAATTTCATTTTTATTGATGAATTTAAAAGCCTTGCTTTGAAAACAATCGTATTTTTGAAGACTCGATTTTTATAAATTTTTTTGGAGTCGAACATTGAATTGAATAGATGCTATCTAAGAAAACAAAATATGCCTTTCATGCGCTAAGTTACTTGGGAAAACAAACGGATAGAAATCCTGTTTTAATAAGTGAAGTCGCAAAGAAAACAGGGGTTCCCAAAAAATTCTTGGAAAGTATTTTACTTGACCTAAGAAAAGCGGGTGTGCTCAACAGTAAAATGGGAAAAGGTGGGGGTTATTATCTCCTAAAAGATGCCAAAGAGGTCCTCTTATCTGATGTGATTCGAATGTTTAATGGTCCGATTGCTTTATTGCCTTGTGCGAGTTTGAATTATTATGAACCTTGTCCCGAATGCTCTAGTGAAGTGGCATGTGGCCTTAATAGAATGATGGTTGAAGTGCGGGATGAAACCCTAAAAATCCTTGAAAATAAATCTCTCCAAGATATGATTAATGCAGAAAACTAAAAAAAATTATTCTTTTAATCTATTAGTTTGATAGAATAAGTATATTTGTCAAAAAAATGGACAAGTGATTTTTGATTTTTTAGTACATAAACGAGGTGTAAGGGGTGGAGACTCGAATCTGAAATCGATTTTTAAAACCATTAGTTGGCGCATTGTAGGTACGATTGATACCATGGTGATTGCCTATTTGATTACGGGTGAATTAGCCATGGCGGCATCAATTGGATCGGTGGAAGTGTTTACCAAAATTATTCTCTATTATTTTCATGAACGTTTTTGGAACAAATTTATATGAGCACGAATCCAATTTCTATCACTTCATTTACAGGGCATGATCCTATTTCTCTCTTGCGTCAAGCAACTGAAAAAAGTGAGCGGGTCGTTTTTTCTACCTCCTTTGGCAAGGAAGACCAAGCGATTACCTATCTCTTGCAGAACGAAAAATTGCCAATTTCGATTTTCACCTTGGATACTGGTCGTCTTTTTGAGCAAACCTATGAAGTGTATAATCGAACCCTGCATAAATATCAAATTTCAATCAAGGCCTATACACCGAATCAGCAATCGCTGGATGAATTGGTCACAAAAAAGGGTCCTTTATCGTTTTATGAATCCGTTGAAAACCGGAAAGAATGTTGTGCGATTAGAAAATTAGAACCCTTGCGGCGCGCATTAGCGGATGCTGAAATATGGATCACAGGATTGCGGAAAGAACAATCTGCCAACCGAGAGCAAATGACGCAAGTGGAATGGGATGAAGCAAACCAAGTCATAAAAATTCACCCCCTTTTCAATTGGACATTGGAGGAATTAGATCAGTTTATTATACAACATAAAATTCCAATTAACGCGCTTCACAGCAAAGGTTATCCGAGTATCGGTTGTCAACCTTGCACGCGTGCAGTGCAACCTGGTGAGGATGAACGTGCCGGTCGCTGGTGGTGGGAAGATTCAAAAAAAGAATGTGGATTACATCAAACAAAATAATATGGATTATCTAGACGAACTCGAAAATGAGTCAATTTATATTTTTAGAGAAGTGGCGGCCCAATTTGAGCGGCCCGCACTCCTTTTTTCTGGCGGAAAGGATTCAATCACGTTGGTGCATCTCGCCATCAAGGCTTTTTATCCGGCAAAAGTACCGTTCAAATTATTGCATATCGATACGGGGCATAATTTTCCAGAAACCATTGCTTTTCGAGATTACCTCATGAAGGATTTAAACTTAGACCTTGAGGTGCGATATGTTGCGGATTCGATCGCTGAGAAAGGCTTGCAGGAAGAAAAGGGGAAGTATGCCAGTCGAAATGGTTTGCAAACGGTAACCTTGTTGGATGCAATTGAAGAATTTGAATTTGATGCGTGTATCGGTGGTGCAAGAAGGGATGAAGAAAAAGCCCGTGCTAAAGAACGAATTTTTTCTGTTCGTGATGATTTCGGTCAATGGAATGCGAAAAATCAACGCCCCGAATTGTTTGACATGCTCAATGGGCGAATTTATAAAGGGGAGAATGTGCGTGTTTTCCCCATTTCTAATTGGACTGAACTGGATGTGTGGAATTATATCAAACGCGAAAAAATTGAATTGCCATCTGTCTATTTTACGCACAAGCGAAATGTGTTTATGCGTGATGGATTGATCTGGTCTGATTCTGAATTCATCCATAAAGATCCGTCAGAGGAGGTTTTTGAAATGGATGTAAGATTTCGAACTGTCGGCGATATGACCTGTACCGCTGCAGTTGATTCTGTTGCGCATGAAATCGATCAGGTGATTGCTGAAATAGCCTCTGCTGAAATTTCTGAGCGCGGGGCCCGAATTGACGATCAGCGCTCGGAAGCAGCAATGGAAGAACGGAAAGAAGCAGGTTATTTTTAATGAATTTAAAAGTGCAAAAATGAATATTGTAAGAGTTTCTACAGCTGGAAGTGTTGATGACGGCAAAAGTACGTTTATTGGCAGGTTATTGTTTGACACGGCTTCTTTACCAAAGGATAAAATAGCCCATATTAAGGCGGTATCCGATAAAAAAGGATTGGCAGAATTGGATTTATCCTTGGTAACGGATGGTTTAATTGCTGAGCGTGAACAAGGCATAACAATTGATGTTGCGCATATCTATTTTGACACGGAGAATCGAAAATATATTATCGCAGATTCGCCCGGACATATTGAGTATACGCGGAATATGATTACTGGTGCGTCTAATTCCCAAGTATTTATCATTCTCATGGATGCGAGACATGGTATCGTTGAACAGACCAAGCGCCATTTATTTATTGCTAAATTAATGGGAATCAATGAAATCGTTTTTGTCATTAATAAGATGGATTTGGTTGGTTTCAGCGAAGCTGTTTATCAATCTATTCTGAAAGATTTGGCTGAATTACAGGATAAATTTGAGTTGAACGGGCGAAATCTATCCTTCTTTCCTATTTCTGCAAAAATGGGAGATAATGTGGTTCACCCTTCGTCGAATATGCCTTGGTATACAGGAGAAACGGTGCTTAATCACCTTGAAAATTTAAAACTGAATGAAGAGATGGATCAACCGTTACGCTTTAGTGTGCAATTTGTCATTCGCCCGCATGCGGATGAATTCCATGATTTTAGAGGTTATGCCGGTAAGGTTTTAAGTGGCAAATTAAAGGTGGGTGATGAGGTTGCGGTGCTTGGATCCAATCAATCCGCCAAGATTGCAGCCATCAATCGTTATAAAGATAAATTATTAGTGGCAACTGAAGGGGATGCTGTCGTCATTGAATTAGACAAGGATATTGCGGTGTCTAGAGGTGATTTACTGACCCTGCAAAAAGAGGTCATCACAGGCGAAAAGCTCATTCGTGCAAACCTCTGTTGGCTCAACAATACACCGCTCAATTTTGATCAAAAGTATATCTTCAAACAAGGTCCATTTCAGACCCAAATTAAAGTGAGTGATATCAATTCGCAATTGGATTTTGAACAACTGCTTTTTGTCGAACAATCAACTGCTCTCGAGGCTAATTCTATTTCTTTGGTGCAATTAAGATCTGCGTCTCCCTTGTTTATTGATGCCTTTCAAGCCATTCCAAGAAATGGCGCATTCATTCTTATCGATCCGCAAACCAATTCAACGGTTGCAGTCGGCTTTAAATCTTAATTATAATCCAACTTATCGATTCCTCACGAATCCCACAATACTGCCTCGTTTTGTGGGATTTTTTATCATGATATTTACGTGTATTTAGTCTTTATAAATCACATTTATGCGCGCATTCATCTTCTTCATCCTCCTTCTGCCAACAATGGAATTTTAATTAATTTGATCGGGTTACCTCTTTATCATATGCACCAATTAGTCTTCAAAAAGCCATTTTTATAGATGATTTATTTTTTTGTTTCAAAGTTTAACGACTTAAATCCAGATACAAACATTAAATAAAGACGTGAATACGACTTCCTAGCGATTGCCTAATAAATGCAAAATGCGTTTTCCGGCTATCATAAACGTTTTCGTAAAATTACCTCCGCAAGAAACCGTTAAAAAACACTAACTTTTTCAATTTGAATAAAACGTATGATCAATAAATAATCTAATGCTAATAAACCACAATTTAAAATTGAAAAAACTTTTAGGGTTTTAGGTTTCGAGGAAGAGTAATTTAGAAAAGTTTGTGCGAGTCTTGATTTTTTTCCGCGTGTCGCCGAAGCTTTTAGCGGAGGCACTTGGTTCTTTTTTTGATCAAGCAAAAAAAGAATGGCAAGATGTTTAATTCAACCATTTTAAAAATTTTCACAGATTTAATTTTTCTTCAGATTCATCCTGAAAGTTTTCGGAGGTAGAATGCGACTTTCTGTCCATTGATTAATACTTGCAAAATACACTTTCCGACTATCATAAACGCTTTCGTAAAATTACCTCCGCAAGAAACCGTTTAAAACACTAACTTTTTCAATGTGATTAAAACGGATAGTCCATTTTTGCAAAATGGTTTATTCTACCAAAAAATTTAATTTTAGGATTGAAAAAACTTTTAGTGTTTTAGGGTTCGAGGAAGAGTAATTTAGAAAAGTTTGTGCGAGTCTTGATTTTTTTCCGCGTGTCGCCGAAGCTATCAGCGGAGGCACTTGGTTCTTTTTTTTACGTTGTGCTGAGCACCGCCGAAGCATCAAGCAAAAAAAGAATGGCAAGATGTTTAATTCTACCATTTTAAAAATTTCCACAAAAATAGAACGCTGATTCCACGCATACACTGATTTTATAGATTTTCACAGATTTAATTTCTCTTCAGATTCGACCTAAAAGTTTTCATGACTAGAATGCGACTTTCTGTCCATTAATTAATACTTTCAAAATGCACTTTCCGACTATCATAAACGCTTTCGTAAAATTACCTCCGCAAGAAACCGTTAAAAAACACTAACTTTTTCAATGTGATTAAAACGGAAAGTCCATTTTTGCAAAATGGTTTATTCTACCAAAAAATTTAATTTTAGGATTGAAAAAACTTTTAGTGTTTTAGGGTTCGAGGAAGAGTAATTTAGAAAAGTTTGTGCGAGTCTTGATTTTTTTTGGTTCTTTTTTTTATCAAGAAAAAAAAGAATGGCAAGATTTTTAATTCAACCATTTTAAAAACTTCCACAAAAATAGAACGCTGATGCTACGTATACGCTGATTTAAAACACAATTTAAAATTGAAAAAACTTGCTGTTTTAGGGTTCGAGGAAGAGTAATTCAGAAAAGCTCATGCGATTCTTGATTTTTTCCGGGTGTTACCGAAGTATCAAGCAAAAAAAGAATGGCAAGAAATATCACTAGCTTCGATTCCTCACGAATCCCACAAGACTGCCTCGTTTTGTGGGATTTTTTCTTACATTTAGTCTAAATACTGAATCTATGCGCGCATTCATCCTCTTCATACTACTTGTACCTATAATGGTATTGGCACAAAAATCACCAATCGGAATCCTTGTTAAATTTGATCCAACCACTTCCTTTGAAACGCAAACAATACTCGGCAATTCAATCGAAGGTTTAAAACCATTGCAGCGCGAACATGTCCTGAAGGGTTTTGATGTTACCCTTTTTGAAGGCAATGCTCCGTGGACCTTGAGTCACTATCAAGCCATGCAAGCAGTACTTGAAATCAATGATTTAGTGCGCTATACCTCCATCATTTACCAAACCGAATCCGGAGCAATCGCAGCTGATTTACAAGAGATGTATGTCAAACCAAAAAATCCAAACTTCGATCCTTCTTTAATCCTTGCATCAGCCAATTGTGATGGCGGTGCACGCCATTATTTTATGAAAGACGTTTTTGTTTTTACCCTTGATAAATTTTCGGATGAACCTCGTGTAATGCAAGCCCAATTAATGGAAACAGGATTATTTGACTATGTTTCTGTCAATACCTTACACACCATTTTAGCAACGGTTGACGATCCTTATTTTGAAAATCAATGGGCACTCGAAAATAACGGAACAGCGATTCATTTTGACGGTACACCAGGCGCAGATATGAGCGTGCCTGAAGCATGGGGAATTACAACGGGCAGTCCAACCATTAAGGTGGCTGTTTTGGATTCTGGAACGGATACCAATCATGTCGATTTAATAGGAAATTTATTACCCGGTTTTGACGGAACAGGTGGTGGAAGTTTAGGCTATCCAAATACAACTTATTCTAATGATGGGCATGGCACTTGTACCGCAGGTATCATTGCTGCTTTGGGTGATAATGGGGTCGGAATTGCAGGTGTTGCCTATTCGGCGAAAGTGATTCCAATAAAAATCTTTTATTATGTTAATTTTGGCGGTGATATCATTCCGTTTACCTCTTCTGAAGCCGGAACAGATGGAATCATTTGGGCGGTTAATTCCGCAAATGCTGATATTTTAAGCAATTCATGGGGACTGGGAGCCGCAGAAATCATTGCACTCGGAATTGATACCGCTTTTAGCAATGACGTGATCAGAGATAATATCGCTATCGGACGCGAAGGGAAAGGAACGCCAATGCTGTTCAGTTCGGGCAATGACGCAGATAATTTTTCGATTTGGCCTGCTTCTTTGAATGAAACGATTTCTGTTGGTGCGTCTTCCATGTGTGACGAATTAAAATCACCAACCGACTGCTCGCCAGAAGGATGGTGGGGCAGTAATTATGGTGCAAATTTAGATGTTACCGCTCCGGGTGTCAAAGTCTTGTCAACGGATATGACTGGGCCTCTCGGTTACAATGGTTTTGTGGATACTGATTATGCTATGTTTAACGGAACGTCTGCCGCTTGCCCGAATGCCGCAGGGGTTATGGCGCTTATTTTGTCGGTAGATCCTTCCCTAAGTGCATTTGATGCAAGGGCTGTGCTTTCCATCACTGCGGATAAAAATGGAGGTTACGATTATGATGTAGCAGACGATTTTGGCTGGCGTTCAACTGAGATGGGGTATGGACGTGTAAACGCGTTTGAAGCTGTCTATTATGCTTCAAATTTCTCAACCATTCCTGCAACGGCAAGTGCTGAAAAGGCCTTTATTGCAACTACAGGGCAGGGTGAGATTTTTAATGGGAATGGTGCTGCTATCGAAGGTCTTCGCATCTTCAACCTCTTAGGCGAATGTATGGCTGAAATCAATGTCAATTCGGGTCAGCCTATCTTCTTAAATCAGTTCCTAATCGCGGACGGGCTCTACTTCATTGCTTTTAACGAAAATGGTGCAGATCGGGTTTTAAAGGTCGTCATTCAACACTAAAAAAGGGCCACACTGCGCACGAATATGACCCTTTTGAAATGAAATGTTTGTTTTTTGTCTTAGTCCAACATTAATTCAACCGTCTTTTGCTGCTCACCACGCATAATGCCTAATCGAATGATATCGCCCGGTTGTTTTACCGCTAACTCGGCTTGCAATTGATTGTAGGTTTTTATCGTTCGCGCATCAACGGATAAAATCACATCTTTTTCCTTTAAATCTGCCGAAGACGCATTGCCGCCCTCCAAAATGCCCGTTATCACAACGCCTTTATCTGTTGCCAATTGCTTGGCTTTTGCAACCTCTGTATTGTTGTCCATAATATTTACCCCCAATTGCACCCGTTTTACTTCGCCAAATTGAATCAAATCAAAGGCTACTTTTTTCACAATGTTGGAGGGAATAGCAAACGAATAACCCGTATAAAATCCATTACCCGAAGCAATCGCCGTATTAATTCCCACCAATTCCCCACGTTGGTTCACCAAAGCGCCACCGCTATTGCCCGAATTCACAGCAGCATCTGTTTGAATAAATGATTCTACCGGAAAAACATTTTTATCAGGGTCAAAATTCGAAGTCAAGAGGTCAATCGTCCTGTTTTTTGCACTTACGATTCCCGCCGTAACCGTGGTTTGTAAATTAAGCGGATTTCCAACTGCTAAAACCCATTCACCCAATCGCAATTCATCCGAATCTGCAAATTCAAGGTAGGGGAGCTGTTTCTTGTTAATCTTAATCACTGCGAGGTCTGTAGAAGGGTCCGTGCCAATCAATGTGGCGGAATAAGAATTCCCGTCAATTGAAACCGAAATCTTATTCGCATCCTGCACCACATGATTATTCGTTACAATATAACCTTCCGGCGAAACAATCACACCCGATCCCGAAGCCATGCCGTGTCGTTGCCTTTTTTGATACGCATCCTCTCCGTAAAAGAGTTTCATAAACGGGTCGTAGGTAATCTCTTCCCGCGTAAATTGCTTAGTAATATGCACCACCGATTCGGCGCCCTTTTCAGAGGCAGGCGTCAGGTTGGTATAAATGCCCGTAAAATCTTGCTCCTTCAAGTCAATGGTGGAAACAGGTTGAACAATCGCTTGTGGCGCTTCAATTTCGTTCGATACCGTTGCCACTTGGTTGGTGTGTGCAGGTGACAATGAGAGAACCATAAATCCTCCCGCTAAAGCTCCAATTCCTGAAGCCGCAACTAATTTAATAAATGTGGTTTTCATCTTTGTATGTATTTGTTGTTTCTTAATTAAACGTTCAAACCCTCAAAAATTTCATCAAAAAGTTTTAAAAAATGTTAATAAAAATCGATCTCTAATTACCACAGCCAAAATCTACGTCCTTCAAAATGGAACTATATAGATAAGCTGTTTTGGGCACCTCCCACCCAATAAAAATTGGGCGCGCCCCGCTCTTCGCTATAGTCCCTTTCGGCAAAGCCAAAAAAGAGCTGCCGCTCCAAATGAGTGAAACGAATTCATGAGAACCTTTGAAAATGGACAATGATCGAACGAATCGGTGGGGCAGCCTCCCTTCCAACAAGCAACAAGACCTTCAAGCCTCAGCCCTCAGTGCCATCTGCACATTTCTTCTAATTACATTGCCTTTTTTAAAAAAATAAACAATATATTGTCCTGCTTAACACAATAGCCTGAATCTCTTGAGTAAGCTAAATTTTAATAAATGCAACAACTCGCAGTGCTTTTCTGTTGTTGAAACTAGGAATGAAATAAATGCAGTTGCACAGAAAATCTAATGAAACAAAAAGGTGATTTAAGGCATAAAGCCAACAAAATTTGGGTGTGTTGTAGCCACTTTTTGGCTGGTATATGCTAGTTATGCGGCATTGTAATGACACGACCAGAAGACCAAAACAATGGAAATAAAAGTTAAAATACCAATCAAAGCGGACATTGTTTTTCAGGGATTTACTGTAATAACATCTTCTGCCGGAACAACTTGGAAAAAAGACCAACTAGGTGACTACTCTGATAGATCTGGAGTTTACATTCATCATTGTGATGGGAAAATATTATACATTGGTAAGACTACTTCTGGACAATGGGGAACATTTGCAGAGAGATTGCGAAGAGAATTTCAAGAAAAAGCGTCAAGCAATAGCGCACTTTATCAACTATTACTCGCACAGCAAAAAACTATCAAGACTTTTATGTTGGACTTGGACGATATAGATATGATGGTTAACAGTGGTTCAATTCAATTAACAAAAGAGAGAAAAGCGCTGATAATGGAACAAATTCTTATTGGAGTATTTTTACCAGAAGGGAATAAAATATGACAGATATTTGGAAAAATGATAAAGACTTTAAAGAAGCAATCGGCTCTTTTATCATTGCTTTTTCTGAACTAGAATACGGACTTGTATTTTTATGTTCTATGACTGAATTTGATGTAAGAAAAAAGGATGAGTACATAACAAAATATCTCGGTTTCACTTTTGACAGAAAGATGCAGCATCTTACAGAATTTATTAGCGAAAATTTAGAAGATCTAAAACCAATTTGGCAAAAACTTAAAATTGAAATTGGACAATTGAACAGGGAAAGAAGATTTCTTGTTCATGGATTTATGGCATATTACTTGCCTCATGAGTCAATAACTACACATGTTAAAGAGAATGGAAAGTTGACGACTAAAAAACAAACTCTTGAAGAAATTAAAAGTTTTATAAATAGACTTCATCATTTGAATACTGGCGTAAATGGTATAAATGGGGAGTTTCATACTTTGTTCACAAAAACAAGAATTGACAAATGGAATGAACTAGTAAACGACAAGAATAAAATCATTTATAGAGTTAATAATAAAATCATTTCTGAATGGAAAGGAAATGAAAAAACGACCGCATAACAGCGTATATAACTTATGGCGGGCAAAGTGGTAAATTCAAGTTACTTGCTTTAAGGAAGTTTATCGCAAACCGACAAGAAAGCACTTTGAAATCCACCACAAGTCATATATGCAAACCGTTCGGTACAATTTGAACGTGTATTATACACAGGTGTACTGAATATAAATTACTGAAATGAAAAGAATATTGATACTTCTATTTTTCTTTGTGTCCAATTTCATTGTATATGCTCAAGCATCATGGAATACCAAGTTTGCGTTTATACTTCGAAATGATGATAATGAGGCAATAAAGTTTGATGAATTCAAAGAATCATATCAACTGATTGACGTATCGGGACGAATTATATCAAATGATCAACTGACTACTTGTTTAACATTTGATGAGAATACAAATTACTTCATTTTAGACATTGAGACCATTGGACCAAGATTTTCTTTTGCTTTATTGCATAATAATAAGATGATGATGATCTACTTGCCTTTTGTTCACGAAAACATCTATTTTGCTGTAGATATTGAGTTTCGGACTGGAAAATTCTTATTTGATTTTGATCTTAAAAACAAAGAAAACATCTACTTTAATAGCAATATCCCCCATTATGTTATTAAAAAAATCAACTGGAAAAATCAAAGCAAGAAGCTAAAAGAGAGCGCTTACTCGAATGACGAAACCTATGACAAATTCAAGAATTAATGATGAAGAACTTATGTATTATTTTAGCATTTTTATTTTCAGGAATAAATATGTCTTATGCACAAGATGGTGTATTTAAATTCAAAAAAATTGAATTAAGTTTTTCCCATACTAATTTGAAAGACAGTTTACTCAATTTGGAGTTATACCAAAATGGGATTTACAATTCGTCTGACAAAATGGGTTACAAATCTAAATCTCACTATGATAGTAAATCAAATGTTTACACTTTGAATTATAGCTATTCGGGAATTGGAGGCGGAAGCGATAATCGACTTGGCTGTCCTATATTATTAGTAAAAATGGACCTTTTAACAAAAGACAATATTAAATATTCTCAAGAATTTTTTATCGAACTTGCGATTTGCAGTAATTCGCAAATTAGTAAAATAAAACTGCTTGATATTGATTTAAACGAATTGGTAATACAGCCTGATAAAATGATATTAGTCAACGTAAACGAGAAATGTGAAATTGTACCTAAAAAAGAAATAAAAATTGATAAATTAGTTAAAATTGAATGATACAAACAGCACCTAACGGCATCTATACAAAAGTGGAGGTTCAGTGGTTAAATGAAGCTTTGTGCGTTATCAAAGTCTCGGCAAATTTCATTTACTTTTCTCTTGCTCGGATAAAATCCTGAGAATTTGAATCTCCGAAAATTTGCTCTTTTTCATACTTCCTAATTTAAAATTATTCTACTTATTTTAGTAACTGATTTTGGGGAAGATTACCCCCCTTCTTAAGAAACCAAACAATGAAAAGACTTTTATCACCATTTACAATGATCACCTTCTTATCCATAATTGGGCTGACCAGTTGCACGTCCATTTTTATGAGCCTTTATGGGATGAAGAAAACGAAGACTGTTGACGAAAAAACAATTGCTCGATATACCACAAAATATAACATTCCTGCTGCTGACAGTTACGAAATGGATACAGCTTATTTTTCATATTTATTTTCACTTGACACTGCTAAATATAAAGAACAAATAAAAAATCACTACCAACCTTTACAGGCTTTATACTACGACAAATCAGGACATTTAAAATCATTTCAAGTGAACTGCTATGCGGGTGGTTTTCCTAATTTAAAATGGGACAGAAATGAAAGAATGACAACTTTTCCACCCAAATCACAAGCCCCACTTGACAGCCTTGTGCCTGTTGAAACGCAACTGAACTATTTAAAACCCTTATCTCAGACGGAAAAATTTTCAATTGAGCGTTATGACTACCTTGTAATTGTCTATTGGAATAGATTTATGGGAAGACAGAGCAAACGACTAATTCATTTCGTTCAAACCAACAGTAAACTTGAGAAAGAGAAAAAAGTAAAAATAATATATGCCAATACGGACAACCTTTTTGCCGGATAAGAAGAGCGTACAAGCTGCAAATAGCACCTCGAAAAAAGTAGCTAGATGCAATTCTTCAATGATCACGAAAGCTACAAACATTTTGCCTTAGCAAGATTTAAGGAAACCAACAAAACCCTCCTAAGAATTAATTTATAGAGAACTCATCACACCAATAAAATTGAAAAATGACAAAATATCTATCCATCTTCCTGCTCATTCTTTGCTATGCTTGTCAAAACAAAGAATCAATTATCGCAGAGAATGTTGCGATTGAGCTATTTATTTATGAAGAGGAAGGAGTGAAAAAAGCGTCTGCAATGCCCGTGCTTCAATCCGATAGCGAATTAAATACCTATAAAAGAAGGTTCGAATATTTACTCATGAATGTTTCGGAAATGCATCAGCCAAGTGGATTTGCAGCGAGAACTGAAATTTGGAATTTATATCCTGATACCATTCAGCTCAAACAACGTTATTTAGACAAATTCATTCAAGATGTAAAACTGGTGAATTTTTTCGAAGAAACGAGCGCGCCAATTTCCAAGCCGGATGTCGCAATAACAAAGTCGTTCACACAGGATGAACTGATGGAAGTAGCATCCAAATTTTTTTATTGTGATCAACTCTTGGCAGACACCCTTGTTCAATCCCATGTTTGTGTGGGCATAAACGGAATAAAGGAAGCGCAATGGGATAAAGAGTATACGATACTCGCCGCTTTCTGTTATGAAGCCATATTTGATGACCTCGAGAAAGATGCCTCTCAAATTGATGAAGCGTATTCGACCGAGAAGAAATTGGCGTGTGATCAATTTAGAAAGAACATAACAACACTAGATCAATACCTGGAGGATGTGAGATTGGAATTGTTTGACCGAATGGAGCGCAATGCTACTTTAAAACGGAAACTTTTAGCGTATTACGAATTAAATAAAGACAACTTGGCGTTTAAACTCCGCGATTGACGAAAACAATTCCCTTCTTTTTGATACGCATTACTGCCCGCTTAAGGCCTTTTCACGCTCACGTCTTGCTATTCGATCGCGCAAAATATTGGCATAGATTTGACCTTCCTTAATGCGGTAGTCCGAATAGGATTTTTGAGCCAATTCGAGTGCTCCATCTATATCACCTGTAATTTCTTTGTAGATCGCCATATTGTATGTTGCTCTTCCCGCAACCTTGCGTTTTGGACTGTCTAGGTCTTTCTGCCACATTTCTGCTGCCCCATCCCAATCACCAACTTCAGATCGTCGTTTCGCAATTCTTAAATTTTGACTGCCTTTATTAAAATAGTTACGCCATACACGGAAAAGCTGAGGCTCAATGCGATTCGCATAATTTTGCCCGATTGCCGAACTAATTTGTTTAACGGCTTGCTCCCGATTTAAAAGTGTCGCCGCCGCCGCAACCGGATTAATTCCGCTCCCTGTGGAAGATAATCGATCCGTGAGGTAAATTTCGTCCAAAATTAATTTTCGGTTGGGATCATAGATCCGCCAACCTGTTTTTATAATAGTAGTCATGGTCGCATTGTGGACAGGAACCTGAACAGCACCTAAAGGGGTTTGTTTGGTAGTCATTCCTGTCGAGTAGGCTATTTTAGTGTCCGTATCGTAAACCTCTAAAACCAGTAAAAATTGTACATTACCCAATCGACATTGTTCATCAACCTCATTCCATGTGAGTGGGGCAGGGAAGACACCAATTCCACCATTCTCTACGGTAAGGCTATCCATTAATGCCAAATACTCAAAGCGGTGATTGGTGGTGAGTCTGTCGTATGCGCCACGAATGGCTGCATTGGAACCTTTTAGATCTAAATTCCCTTCTAAAGAAAACGCATTGTCAATGGTTTCTAGGGTTTTTGATTTGCCTCCAGAAAACGTACGATTGATAAAACCAGCGCGTGTATATTCGGACCCTAAATGAACAATAGGCGGTTCACTCACGGTTAAATAAACGCGTTGCGTGCAACTTGAAATAAAGGTTAAAAAAAGGAGTGCCAAGAGGTATACGTGTTTCATAGTAAAACAATTTACTGCTAATGTACAAATTTGATGCCGAATCTAAAGCGAAGCTGGGAAAAGATGAATGCAACTTGCGCGACCTCTATTGATTTACTGCTTTATTATGCAAAAAACTAGGACGTAAAATCACGGAGTTCTCTATCGTTCTCATTATAATATACTGCTTGATTTTATTGCTAAAAGTCGCATTTAAATGCGTATTTCGAAAAGTGAGGAGGTTATCTACAACCAATCTTCTTGACAACACCAACGGTTCCGAGTGGATAATGCGACGACGGTTCGTTTTGATCAATCAAATGATTAATACTGATGGCATATACCATTTGAAATTCAAAAAGGATTGATTTTGTGATGCGCGCATTAAATCCAATTTCAGGATTAAAATAGGGTCTAATTTTATGGTCGAGATAAGTTGGATCTTGAAAAGCGGCAAAGTTTCCAACGGAGAAAAGAGCACCGCCAAAAAAAGCACCTAAGTGATAACGAATACCAATATTTCCATTTAAAGTATTGAAATATTTTTTTGGATAGCCATTTATAGTAGCGGATTCACTAAACAAAACAGTGAATAAAAATCCAGTAGACAGACTCAGTCTTTTCTTAACGACATAGCGATAATTCGAGGAAAGATTAATATACGTAAAAGGAATACCTTCATCTGATGGCCAATTAAATGCGCCACCCGAAAATCCAATATCGACAAAATGACAGTGTGGTTTTAGGATTTCCGTAAGCTTAATCGGATGCTTATTAATTCGTCGATATCGGTCATTATTTCCTTCGACAATATAATTCAACCCTAAAAAAGCTTCGAATGGATTTGTACCATTGTACTGCGAAAACGTATTGAGCACTATCGAGTTACGAATGCTGAAATCGATTGTTGTTTTCTTGAAAATTGGGAGCGTAAAACCACCACCAATACTAGCGTATTGAATAAAAGCAGGTCTAAAATCTAGGTTTTGAATAAATTCGGCATAATTGCCGTTGTGTAGCCCAAGATCCAAATGAAGTTTGCGCCATACAAGAGATGCTTCAAAATCGACATTAAACATAAATGTTTTATCAAAGGCATTAAAATCAGAACTCGTTTGATAAAACGTGAAGCCCCCTTTGAACAGAATATTTTCATGTGCAAAATAACTATAACTTATTTTCTCCTTAAAGAGACTAAAGCTAGCACCTGGAATACTGCTCGCTGCACCCGACAAGGACAAGCCCAATAAATGTTGCGCTTCTTTGGCGGAAATACTGTCCTTTTCCACCGCCATTAAATGATTACCATACCCTAGTAGTAGGAATAAAAGTCCAGTCAATTGAACTTTTCGCGCAATTGACTGGACACACTTTATTTGCTTTAATTGATTCAAAATTAATGTTTTAAAAGATTGATTCCGCTCTGTTATTAAATCCTAAAAAGGTCGGAAGTCCGCCCGCAGGAAAAGCAAAATACCAGAATTTTGCGCCTCTATACCAAGTGCGATCACACATGGCTCCAACGTTTATTGGCATCAGCATGGATTCAGCCCTATTTCTAAACCAAAGTAAAGACGGGTAAGTAACCACAATTGGCATGATCCCTCCACCGTAAGAGACATTATCACACAAGATGGAAAGTGTAACACGATCACCCTCTCCGCCTGCAGCTAAAACCAACTCTTGCGTGTAACGATCTGTGGCCTCTTCGTCATCCCAATAACCATTTGCACGAGCAAATTCTTGTTGCTCCATGTAGAAGTTATATTTTTCAACGAAAATTTCACGGCTAGGGTCAGAATGCGCCCAATCTAAAAAGAGATCGTCAGAGGTGAAGACAATGTTTACTCCTTCATAATTATGGAAAAAATGGGTTTCATCTGTCCATTCAATCGCGTTCATTTCTACTAATTCGTCTCCATTGTTTAATCGGAACAACGCGTCTTCTTCGCCTGGGGTTTTCTGATTAATGTCTCCCGTGTTTTCCTGTGAAATGACTTGGTTGTCTTGATTGATAGGCACGACTTTCTCTTTTGTACATGAGCCAATTATCATTGCTCCTGTAATTGCAAATAAACTTGCATTAATTAACTTTTTCATTTTGTGTATTTTTAGATTAATTGTTGTTTTTTTTTGCGTGAACTTTTCTATGCGCACAGGGTTTGACAAGGCAAGTGTATTACAAATTTCGCTCGCTGTCAAGGCTTGACAGAAAGAATTGTTCGTTTGAAATTTAACATACTAGTATAAATACTTAGAGTCTTAGTATTAAAGACGTAATTTTCATGTGAAATCAGATTGAAAGGATAAACTTGGTTTTTTAATAACTTGATATACAATATCTTATGTTAATTTGGTAATTCAACAATATCCGTTAAAAATACGTTAATTTTATAGAGGGTATGAAAAGCTTAATCTGTTATAATTTCGAAATTATCAGTAAAATTAAGCCCTCCAGTTTTAAGCTATAATTGTTAAATTTTGAGCAATTATTTTTTTTATGATTGTATATTTTCAACTGTTAAAGGAATTTTTTTTTGCTATTTACTTAAATCTTTCCCATAAAAATCCTTCGTCAGTTCGATATAGGTGTCCGAATAACGGTTCGAAGCATCTTTAACGAGTAGTTCCTTAGTTAATGGAGTTGGAGTAGGAGTCGCTCCAAATTGAATAAGGGTACGTTTATAGTCTCCGTCTTCGCGCAGGGTGCGAAGAATGCGTTGCGGATATAAATCTTCCATTGCAGCGCGGTAGAAATGATTTTCTTCCTCTTCGAAGGGAATAATGACGGCAAACTGTCCGTTTTCACGCAACAAATCACTTGCACATTCGTACAATTCAAAAACGGGAAGATCAGCTGTATGTCTGGTGCGATTCCGGTCTGCGTCTTTACTCAGAAAGGCATTTTCAAAATAGGGAGGATTGGCAATAATAAGATCGAATTTATCGATACTTCCAAAATCTTGCAGGCGCGTATGAATTGCTAATAATTGCGATCTAAAAGGGGATTCTTGAAAATTGGAATAGGCTTCATCAAACGAATCCAGATCAGGTTCAATTGCTGTGATGAATGCTGCAGGATTTTTTTGTGCCATCATTAAAGCCAAGATTCCCGTTCCTGTGCCAATATCTAAAATGCGATTAAAGCTGCCATTAACCCATGCACCAAGGAGCATAGAATCCGTCCCCACTTTTTGTGAATTGGCGGTTTGATTGATCGTAAATTGTTTAAAGTGAAACGGGCGACTCATTCTTCTTCGTCCAATCCAAGATACATTTCAATTAATCCTTCTGGAGCTGAAATGTGCAGCGTTTTTGTTTCGCGGTCAACACGCAAAATGAATTGATCTTGTTTTGGGATAAGCATTTCAATTCCGTTAAAATCAACAGCGATCAGAGGATTAACGGCTTGATCAACAACATGAATTACCGTTCCGACAGGGCCGTGTTTTTCATCCATTACATGAAAGCCTTCAATTTCGTGATGATAAAATTCAGATTCATCCAATTCTGGCAAGGTTTCAAGCGGTAGATACAGCCCACATTTTACTAATTTCTGTGCCTGTCTTTCACTTTCAATATCCATGAATTTTACAGTCGCAAATCCGTTTTGGCGAATTTGGATAGATTCCAAAAAAAATGGAACCAGTTTATTGTCGTATTCAACAAAAACTGATTCCAAATGTCTGTATTCTTGCGGATCGTCCACGTCAAGGAAAATGCTTACTTCGCCTTTATAGCTATGTAATTTGGCAATAGAGCCAAGACGGTAACAATCTGCTTTTAGAAACATGTGTTTCTTTTTACTCTTCGTCTTTTGCTTCTTCTTCAGCAGCCGGAGCCTCTTCAGCAGTTGCTTCAGTCGCTTCTTCTGTTGATGCTTCAACTTCTTCTGCTACCTCTTCTGCTACTTCTTCTTCAACTACTTCAGGCGCATTTTTTGCCTCTAATTCTGCTGCTCTTGCTGCGTTTACTGCTTTTTCAGCCGCTAAACGTGATGCTGAGTCAGATTCGCTTGCTTGTGCAAGGGTTGCTGATTTCCCAGCAATTTTACCATCTTTCTCTGCTTTCCAAGCATCAAATTTTGCTTGTGCTTTATCAGCTGTTAAAGCACCTTTGGTTACACCTTTATCCAAGTGGTTTTTTAATAAAACACCTGTGTAAGAAAGTAATGCTTTTACTGTGTCTGTAGGAACTGCTCCAACTTGCACCCAATGTAAAGCACGCTCGAATTGAATCTCGATTGTTGCAGGGTTCGTGTTTGGATTGTAAGTACCTAATTTTTCAATGAATCGACCATCTCTTTTTGCTTTTGAGTCTGCCGCTACAATGTGGTAAAATGCATTTTTCTTTTTACCGTGTCTTTGCAATCTAATTTTTGTTGCCATTTTTGTAATTATACTTTGAAGTACGAAACTTCTGTTAATAATGAATTTATCATCCCCAATTTAGGGAGGGCAAAGATAGGTATTATTTACGAACTTTTATAGCTTAAACTACTTTTCTTCTAGAATTAGCTTTTTTTGAATTCTAAGGTGCTCAATTTCATTTCTAGTTCCCCCAGTTCATTCTCATAAGGCACTTGTTCGATTGTGAATTCTTTCGTACGAACCTTTAACAGGTTACCTTCAATCACCACAAAGCCATCAACACTTTCGTTAAATAATTCATACTGCCCCGTCGAGGTATATTCACCATAAGGTCGGCCTTTTGAATCGGTGTATATTTTAAGGGTGTGAATTCGATAATTGGTAGAAAGAAACTGTGGTGTTTCTGTAATCCACGTTCCATAATAAATGGAAGGAATGGGGTCTATTTTTTTGCAAGAATGAACGAGCGCGATAAAAATAGGTAGTAGAACGATCTTTTTCATACCCTAAAGATAAGGGGGACAGCCGCCTTATGCAAATTGAAAAGCGCAAAAAAAAATGCATGGTTTGCGGAAAATGCAAATACAATTTCTAGGCTAAGGATTCGTTTGCATCACATTGCGCTCATTCGGGAATGCAGCTTTATACTCCTCATAGCGTTCCATCACCTCAATAACGTATTCGTAGGTTTCACTGCCTCTGCAATACCCATTTTTTACAACCTTATTTTTATAGTAGGTTGGTTTTGAAAGGTTTTTTATCATAAGACTGGCATTATTTTCCCATAGACAATGATCGAGGTTATTTACTGTGCAAAGGGCACGGGCGTCATCAACATGGGCACGTCCTGCATTAAATGTCGCCAAAGTAAATTTGATACACTCAACTGAATCTTTAATTTCGGTGAGCCATTCTTTGTAATTCTTATTTAGTTTTTCAATTCCAGCACTAATTTGATCTTCAGCTGAGGAGCTTGGAGAGATGCCATAACTTGCGGCAGTATTGGGCATAAATTGGAAGATACCAAAGGCACCTGCCCACGATTCTTTATACGTTTCAAATTTTGATTCTTGATAGATAATGGACGCAACAAGGCGCCAGTCCCACCCTATTTTTTTACTTTCACTTTTGATGATGTCATCATAGGGTGACAATCGATCACCGCTCATGGAAGAATAATCTTGATTGGCTTTATTGGACAGGTTTTTACGCTCAAAATATTTGCGTTTTACTTCTCCAATAGTCGATTGGTTTTCTTTTGCAGCCAACCATTTATTGAGTTCTGCCTTTAATTTTGGAGACGTTTTGCGAATGCCAAAGGCAATTGCTTCTTTCGAACTAAGGGCGAGAGAGATATCAAGATTGGGATAGTATCGAAGATCAATTTTTGCGATATTATCATCTGCAATGGTATAGTCTATTTCGCCTTCACTCACCATCCGTATCAATTCTTCTGTAATGAGGTCACCGTCCGTGGGAATAATGGTGAGTTGCAACTCTAATTGATCGTTCAGATAGCGAATTTGATTGTAGTAAGAAGAATTTTTCCAAACGTGTATGGTTTTACCCTTGAGCTGTTCGATTTCGGTAACAAGACTGTCTTCAAGTGCAGCAGAAGAGAGTTTGCGGTACTCTTTTGGCTTGCGTTGAATGAGGACTTGGTGGGTGAAAAGGTGAGGGCTCGTAAAATCAATCAATGTACTTCGTTCTTCTGTCACTGTCAGGTTACACGCAATTACATCTCCAACACCACTGTCAAGATAATGGATTAAATCATCCAAGTTGTTTACCATTGTTACTTTTAAACGGATGTTTTGGTCTTTCGCAAATTCATTGAGCAGTTCGTATTCGAATCCCATGTTTCTTCCGCGGTAAATAAAATAACTAGCGGGGCTGTTTTCGGCTAAAATGGTGAGAACGCTATCTTGTTTGATTTGAGGCCAATCGCGAACAATTTTGGTGAAATCAGCTGTTGAAGCCGGCCCCTCTTGTCCACAGGAAAAGAGCAAAATAAGCGCAGAAAAAATCACTATTTTATGCATGAAGTTGCCCATTAACCTGTTTTTACAATTGAAAAAGGATACTGAAATAAAAAATGAATCTACAAAAAATTAACTGATAAGTTGTGCAATGAAGGGGGTCGAGTTATCCACAATACTATTCATGAATGCTTCAAAATCACTATCCATAGCGATTTTTTGATCTTGATAAATGGCCATACAACGCGACAAGTCGTTCTTGAATCCAATTCGACGCGAAAACTGCCACAGCACCTGATCAATTCCTTCCTCTGTTTCATACTGATACAACCAACGATACTCTTTCAATTTGGCATACATAAAGCAAAAATCTTCTTCTAAATACGCTAAATTCTTATCTGTTTCGGCATACATGACATCAATGAAGTCGGGCAAAGGTTGAGCAGAATAATTTTCCCAATTTTTTGTCAGGAAATGATCCAGAATAATGTCGGAGGCGATATAGGCAACTTTGGTTATGCCAGCTTCTTGAAAACGTTGTCCAACCGACTTGATAAAAGGTGAGTTATCTGTATAATCATCTATATAACGGTGAAGTTGTATGCCGTTCAGAATGTGCGAAGGCAAATGCGCAAAATTTTCAAGATGACCTTTGTAGCTGTCACCTGCAAAATTACCCGCGATTAATTCCGGATTATTTTTAGCGATATAGGCGTGTCCAACAAAGTTCAAAAGCTCAATTTTATACTTCTTGTCCAACCTTAAAATCAGACGTGAAATGGAACTTAATTGCCGGATAGTCCGATTGTGCCATTTGTAATAAGAAGGGTGTTTCGGCTAAAAATACATAATTATCATCTTTATCCTTCGCAATATAGATGGATTTAGCGCGAATGAATTGCTCGAGTTGCTGTTGATTGTCTGTAGTCATCCAGCACGCTTTATAATAACGCTTGGGAACAAATGCACATTTTGCACCATATTCATGCTCTAAACGATAACTGATGACCTCAAATTGAAGTTGTCCAACTGTTCCAACGATTTTACGATTACCCGGCTGCTGAATAAATAATTGAGCAACGCCTTCATCTGTTAACTGTTGAATTCCTTTTTCCAATTGCTTCGATTTCATTGGATCCTTATTCTCTAATTCCATGAAAATCTCGGGTGAGAAACTTGGAATTCCTTTAAATGAGAATGTGTTACCTTCTGTAAGGGTGTCCCCAATCTTAAAACTACCCGTATCATAAAGACCAATTACATCACCGGGAAAAGCTTCATCAATAATGCTTTTGTCTTGGGCCATGAAAGAGGTTGGATTGGAGAATTTTAATTTTTTGTCCAAGCGAACATGGTTGTAGAACGTATTCCGCTCAAATTTACCAGATACAATTCGCAAAAAGGCAATTCGATCGCGGTGTTTCGGATCGAGATTCGCGTGAATCTTAAAAATGAAGCCACTGAAATCATTGTTTTCGGGTTGAATAAAACCTTCATTTGTTTCGCGCCCTCTCGGAGCAGGTGAGATTTCTAAAAAAGCTTCGAGCAATTCTTTTACACCAAAATTATTAATGGCACTCCCAAAAAATACTGGGGCAATATCTCCTGCCAAATAGGTATCGCGATCAAATTCATCATATACCCCTTCAATTAACTCTAATTCTTCACGTAAAGTCTCGGCAGGTTTGTTGCCTATCACTTCGTCTAACTCTTCACTGTCTATATTTTCGATCGAGATGACCTCTTCCGAGATCTTTGTTTTGTTGGCTGCAAATAAATTTAATTCTTTTCTAAAGATATTGTAAACACCCTGAAATGTTCCTCCAATTCCGATCGGCCAAGAGAGTGGTCGAACTTTGATCTTAAGAATATCCTCTAATTCGTCGAGGAGGTCAAAAGCATCTCGTCCTTCACGATCCATTTTATTAATAAAAATAATCACAGGCGTTTTTCGCATGCGACAAACTTCCATCAAACGCTTTGTTTGCGCCTCTACGCCGTTCGCACAATCGATAATCAAAATGACACTGTCAACCGCTGTTAATGTTCGATACGTATCTTCTGCGAAGTCTTTGTGACCAGGTGTATCAAGGATGTTGATTTGTTTCCCATTGTATTGAAACGCCATAACGGAGGTCGCAACTGATATTCCTCTTTGCTTTTCAATCTCCATGAAATCGGAGGTTGCCGTTTTTTTTATCTTATTATTTTTAACCGCTCCAGCTGTTTGAATGGCCCCTCCAAAAAGAAGTAATTTTTCCGTTAAGGTTGTTTTACCTGCATCCGGATGCGAAATAATCGCGAAGGTTTTGCGTTTTTGAATTTCTTCTGTATTCTTCATTATCAAGTAAGTCCGTTCAATAAACTTAGATTTCGGTATTGTCTTTATTCTTCATCTCCTAAACTTGGATTTTGAACGATAAAACACCAACTTTCGTCAAATTTAGGTCAAAAGTACACGTTTTTTTTAGTAACTTAGCCACATGTGTGCAAGGAAACCAAAAAAGTTCGTGCTTTTTTTGGTGACGCTTCTTGGCTTTTCAACAATTAGTCTTGGTATAGGAAAGTCAACAAGTGAATTGAAGTATTCCGATTTATTGGAAGTAGATTCTATTCGACTAGAAGCGAAATCAAATTTTAGCGACTATGTCTCTGATTTATATACTGAATTAGGAGATACATCATTGTTGTTTGCTGCCTTTGAAAGGGCAATGACAGGCTATCATAACCTGGAAAAGTTCCAAAAAATTAGGCGTAAAGACATCATTACCGTGATCGATTTTTCGAAACCGTCGAATCAAGAACGACTCTTTATAATCGATTTATGTAACCGGAAAATTCTGCATAAAAGTGTGGTAGCACATGGTGTAAATAGCGGAGGCTTATATGCGACCAAATTTTCCAATGATCAAGATTCTCATCAGAGCAGTCTTGGATTTTATTTAACCTCTTCCACTTATTCGGGCAAATTTGATTTAGCACTGCGCCTAGAGGGGTTGGAATATTCAAATAGCCACGCCAATAGCCGAGGAGTGGTCCTGCATGCGGCAAAATATGCAACCTATGAGTTTTTGGAATCCAATGGCGGTGTTTTAGGTCGTTCATATGGATGTCCCGCCATGCCTTATACGTATTTTCATCAGGTGGTGGAATGGATTAAAGAAGGCTCTTGTCTCTATATTTATCACCCTAGTCGCTCTTATGCTAGAAACTCACGCTATCTCAATAGGGTGAATTATCTCGAAGATTTTATTTGGTAATTTTATACAGGTCTAAGTCCTTTGGCATTGACTTTGATGCATTTGTGATATCGCAAAAGTAGCAAAGTGAAAGTAGAATCACTGCTGTTGATTCTTAAGTTTAAATCGCCGAACACAACGCTAGTATGAAAAACCAAGTGTATTGATTTCTTTCGCAAAGGAGGTATTCACTTGGTTTTTATTTTTGAGGAAAATGTCGTAACGACTAAGAAAGTATTTAAGGTTTAATCGTATTGTTTTTCAGCTTTTTAACACAACAATTTTTTTTTATCTAATTACTTGTAAAACTTGTCAAGCTATTCGATCTATTTATAAAATAACTTTTACCTTTGCGCAGGTTTAGGTTATGAAATATTTAGCTTTTTTAGGTTTACTTGTGGTTGGATTGCTGATCGGTTATTTAGTTGGTGCACGTCAAGGAGAATCGCTGTTGTCTGACGAGTCGGATACGACTGATTTTTTTGTCGAGGAAGAAGAGGAGACACCTCGAAATAAACCGAAGGTTAAACCAGTTGAGTCAATTGTTGAAACGGAAGATTCGCTCCTGATTGAATTTGGTGCAGATTCGCTTGGTAAATGGGAGGAAGGATTAGATACATTAAATGAGCGAATTTTACCGAGGGACACAACGACTGATGAGGAATTAAATATCAAAAGAGATCGTATGATTTCTTCCCGCCGTGTTTCAATCGTTTATCTGGAAGAGGCGGAGGAAAAAGATTCAGTCATTAAAGATTTATTGGGAATAAAAGAAAATCGTCCAGCAGAAATAACGATTCAATTTTGGGAATCACCATTGGGCTATTCGGGGTATAAGTTATCTCGAAATACCTTGGTTTTATATGGTTTATCTGAGCAATTTAAATATACAATTTACCACAAAGGCGTGCATCACTACTTGGCGACGAAAGAACTGTTTTATATCCTGAAGGAAACAAGTGAATTCTTGTCGTTCAAATCTGCAAATCGCGCTGACGTACTCAATGATTAATTTTTATAAATATCAAGGTGCTGGGAATGATTTCATTCTCATTGATAATCGCAATGGTGTATTTCGTGGGGATAAGGTGCCGTTTGTTCAGAAATGGTGCGATCGACGTTTTGGAATCGGCTCTGACGGATTGATTTTTTTAGAAGAAAGTGTTAAGAGTGATTTTAAGATGGATTTTTACAATCCAGATGGCAGCCAAAGTTTTTGTGGAAACGGTTCTCGTTGTGCTGTCGCTTTTGGGCGGTTTGTCGGTATTGATAAAGCGCAGCTTTCGTTTGAAGCAATAGATGGATTGCACTGTGCGGAATGGGTTGGAGAAGAGGTAAAAGTGGGGATGCATCAAGTTGGTGGAATTAAAACATATGGTCAGGACGAATTTATAAATACGGGTTCGCCTCATTATATTTCATATCAATCGGATGATATCGAAAAAGATGTGATTGAATTTGGTAGAAAGATTCGCTATTCGGAGGAGTTTAAACCGGCGGGAACAAATGTAAATTTAATTACCGTTCTCGGAGCAGATCATATTGCGATTCGAACCTATGAGAGAGGGGTAGAGGATGAAACTTTGGCCTGTGGAACAGGCGCAACAGCCTGTGGTTTAAGTTATGCAGCAAGGCGATCAATAAACAAAGGGGTGATTAAGGTGGATGCAAAGGGTGGACCGCTGAAAATACATTTTACAAAAACAGATAGGCTTGGTTATTTCGAAGAAATTTGGCTCGAAGGACCTGCAAAATTTGTCTTTAAAGGGGAATTAGAAGATGTGGATTAGAGGAATTAAAAAATGGGAGAATATAAATCCCGAAGCGACCTACTTGCTGCTTGTTTCTCCCCAAAATATTCCACATTTGGTGCTCGTTAGTAAAAATGTATATTATTCATTGACACACAAAAAATCAGTCGTTGACGAGCCCGTTCAGCCCTATTTGAAATTTCTTCAACGCTCAGGAAAGTCAGTCTTAATTGCAGAATTAAGGGTCGAACCGCTTGAAGTATCAACCATTTTTGGAAGGTATCAAAAGGCAAACACAGCTGAAATAACCTGTTTATTGCCCATTCGAGAAGCTGTACTGCCAAATTCTAGTGCTAATTTTGTCTTTGAGTTAATTCCAGAATTACTCGCGCAGGATTTGATTCGTGCGTTTTATCAGGTGAATATGGATGATTTGGTGAATCAAACCAATGATTTTGAACTCTCCACTTATTCCAAAGAGGCGATTTTTTCGTACATTGAAAGTCTCAACGAAAAATATGCTAAAAGGGACTGAAATATACTTGCGAACGCTCGAACCGACTGACGCCGATCAAATAGTGGAGTGGGAAAACGATTCGAATAATTGGCGTGTTAGTGATACACGAGTTCCTTTTTCCAGACATCTCATTGAGCAATATGTAAATGCTGCACAGGATATCTTTGAAACCCGACAAATTCGATTTATGATTTGTTTGAACTCTACAAATCAAGTCATTGGTAGCATTGATCTTTTTGAATATGAACCAATTCATCAGCGGGTCGGTGTAGGCATTTTAATTGATCGTAATTTTCGTCAAACAGGTTATGCTTATGCTGCGCTTCAAATTTTATCCAATTATGCGTTAAACGGTTTGGGTGTAAGAAATCTGTATTGCAGTATTATGGGGGATAATTCGGCCAGTAAAGCCTTGTTCAGCAAAGCGGGATATCAAGAAATAGGTTGTCGTAAAAATTGGTTCAATGATAAAGGTGCTTGGGTGGATGAATATCTTTTTCAAAAAGCATTGGTAGGATAAACAGATTGCGTACATAAAATAAATGATTCAATGAAAAAAGTAATTATCCTTATTCTTATTATAGCTGCTGGAATTGGCGGCTATATTTTTGGTAAACCCTATTATGATTTACACTTTTCAACCATTCAATTGGAAGAAAGTGAAAAGCTCGTTTTTATTCCGACAGGAAGTTCCTTAGAAGATATTTCTCTTTTGTTGGATAAAGAGGAGATCATGGATGGGGATGATTTTATATTCTTCGCTGCTAAGCTTGATTTTACGGAGGACAAAGTAGAGCCCGGCAAATACTTGATGACAAAAGGCATGAAGAATAAGAATTTAATCTATGCCTTAAAAAACGGGAATCAAGAGCTGAAGGATGTGCGGATTACCTTTAACAATTGTGCCGATATCGAAGATATGGCTGGTAAAGTCGCGCCTTATATTGAAGCGGATTCTACCCAAATCGTATCCTATATTATGGATCCGAATACGATTGAAAAATATGGTTTCAGAACTGAAACGATTAGTGCCCTATTTCTGCAAGATACGTATGAAGTAGGCGAGTGGGATATGTCAGCTGAAGAATTTGTGCAGCGCATGGCGGATGAATACAAGAAATTTTGGACAGCTGAACGCAAAGAAAAAGCGGCAAATTATAACCTCAAACAATCGGATGTTGCAACGTTAGCCTCCATTGTAGAGGCAGAACAAAGTGCACATAGTGAAGAATGGACAACGATTGCAGGTTTGTATTTGAATCGGTTAAGAACAGGAACACCTTTACAATCTGATCCGACAGCAAAATTTTGTTGGGGGGATGAATTAGAAGGTGTGAATCGTTTACTTAAAATTCATATGCAGCGCGATTGTCCTTACAATACGTATTTGTATAAAGGTTTGCCTCCCGGTCCGATCCGCATGGCTTCGAAGAAAGCAATGGATGCTGTGTTAAATGCAGAAAAGCACAATTATATTTTCATGTGCGCTGCTCCGCCAGAAGACGGTAAATATGGTCTACATAATTTTGCGGTTACCAATGCTCAACACGAAGCGAATGCCGCCAAATGGTATCGTTATATGAATTCGTTGGATCGTTAATTTAAGTGTAAAAAAAATGCCACCCGCAATTAAGCGAATGGCATTCTCGTTTTTTTTGTGTCAAAACACCTGCTCATTGATCTTAATTCAAGATCTGATTTCAGATTTTATCCCTTTTTGGCTAAAAATCCATAACGCTCAGCATAATAAAGCATTTGCTCTTCAAAACTAGCTGGTTGTGAAATAGTGATGTCGGTGATATTACCATCAGCATCCATAACAGGGGTTAAGATTGGGTTTACAAAGCCGTTGTATGGAGGAATATTCAGCGCTTCACTTCTCTCTAACACTTGAGCGTGAAGATCAGTGTCAACTTTTACACCATAATTCTCTACCAGGTTTTTTCCCGCTTCGTAATCTCCTTCTGATTTTATCCGTTGAATTTCGCGCAGTAAATCTCCAAAAATTACTTTTAGTTTTTCGTAATCATGAATTTCGAAATATGTTTTTCCATCCCGTTCAACACGCTCGATAACGTTATCAGTCGCGCCTTTTTCAAATGCCCAAGCTGCAACCAATTGACGATTCCGCATATGTGCCTCCTCAATATCATTTCCTGGCTCTAACCTTCGCATCTGAACCATCATACCATTTCTGATATAATCATCATATTCTGCTTTTCCAACTTCTAAACTTTCGATCAAACCAAGATCAACCAATTTTGTATCCATTAAATAAAACAAAGCCACTAAATCAGCACGCGCTTCTTCTAATGTAGAAGCATAACTTTTTAACGTTTCTTTTGGTGTTCCAATGCCTTGGTTAATTTGTCCAGATGCATGTCCAATCACTTCGTGTAAAGCGGTGTGCATTTTTGATCCGATTTTACCGTATTTCGTCGCGCGATCAATCTCTTCTTGGTCATTTGCAAATTCACGCAAAATTCCTTCACCGCCAGCATTGTTATAAGCCATTACAATATTTCCTAAACTCACTGATTTGGATCCATGCGTTGCACGAATCCAATCGGCATTCGGCAGGTTCACTCCAATTGGTGTTGAGGGTGACGCATCTCCCGATTCTCCCGCAACATTCACTACTTTATAAGATACACCAACCACATTTTTCTTTTTGTGTTCAGTCATGATGGAAGAGTTGTCCTCAAACCATTGCGCATTTTTGTCTAGCACAGACATGGTTGCAGATGCTTCAAAATCGTTGATTTGTACAATAGACTCATACGAACCTCTCATACCAAGTGGATCACCATAAACTTCCACAAATCCTTGGATATAATCGATATCACCTTTCGTTGCTTGTGACCATGCGATATTGTATGCAGACCATTTTTCTAGATCTCCCGTTTCATAATATTCAACTAATAAGCCTAAAGCATAGCCTTGCTCTTTGTTTTCAGCAACGCCCTGCGCTAATTTTAGCCATTTTACAACCTCTGTAATGGATTCACTATACATGCCTCCAACTTTCCACACTTCTTCTCGAACCGTTCCGTCTGCATCTTTAACCAAGCGTGAATTTAATCCGAACTCAACTGGTTTATCTCCTGCATTTTCCATTTTGGCTGCATAGAAATCTTCTACATCCTTTTCCGTTACGTTTTCGCCGTAAAAGTTGCTTGCAGAACCTTGAATTAAATCCTGAGTCGCATCAAGGCTTACGCGCTTCATATCCATGCTCTCGTCAAACATGCGGTCCACAATATCCCCTTCTAAAACTGCACCTGTTTCACTCAACAAGCCGTCAAAATATGTTCTTGAAAATTGAGGAATGAACTTATCCATGGAATAGTGGTGATGGATTCCGTTTGAAAACCAAACCCGTTTTGTGTAAACCATAAAATTATTCCACTCATCTGTCGTTTTATCGCCTTCATAATGGCTAACGATATGCTCTAAGGTATTTCGAATTTCGAGGTTAAAGCGATAGTTTTGATCCCAAATCATATCACGTCCTGAAAGACCTGCTTCATAGAGATAATAAACCATCTTTTTTTGATCAAGAGAAAGTTGATCGAATCCTGGAATATCATAGTTCAAGACTTGTAAGTCGGCAAATACATTGCCTTCATTCTTTTGACGCTCAAAGGAGCTTGTCAGGGTTGAATCGTTATTTTCTGTTTCTGTTTTTTCACCAGAGCCACCACAAGAAGCCAAAAAGCCTCCCGCTAAAGCCGCCGAAATTAGTATTTTTTTCATAGTATTATTAATCAATTAAGTTTAAGTCACCTAAAATTACGAATACTTTCCAATATTCAAGCTTTAAATCAATAGTCGGCTCAGAAATAACGTGAACGGTTTTGGGATGAGATAAAAATTTTAGGACTTCCACTAACCAAAGCTTATTGATCTTCGTTTACCTAAAAAAGTTGTGTATCTTTACGTTGTTTTAGAGGTCATTAATGTAGAATTTTAAAATCATGATCAAAAAAAGTTTTTATTTTTTAGCACTTACACTTTCTTCAGTTGTTTATGGACAATTTGGTTTTGAACGTTCAATGGCGATTGATGTCTTAAAAGAGGGCAATGTTCAAGACTACGCTTGGGCTGGTGGTATGGATTATTGTCAATTTTCGAATATTGATTTAAATTTCGACGGTGTACAAGATCTCTTTGTATTTGATCGTACATGCAACAAAACACTTACCTTTTTACAAATGGGTGTAGAAGGTGAAATTAATTTCGTCTATGCACCCGAATATGAAAGTGATTTTCCAGAAGATTTGCATGACTGGGCGTTACTTGTTGATTACAATTGTGACGGTAAACCAGATATTTTCACCTATGCTTTAGGGGGCGCTCGTGTATTTTTAAATACGGGCTCAGCAGGAACGGGAAACGAGTTTACATTAATTAATCCCTTGCTTAGAACGACAATATATGGTAGTTTAACTTATATGTATTTGAGTTCTCCCGATATTCCCGCAATTGTTGATGTAGACGGTGACGGTGATGTGGATGTTCTCGGGTTTGGAGTGTTGGGTACAGCTGTAGAGTATCATAAAAATTTAAGTATGGAAACCTATGGGACATGCGATTCCTTGGTTTTTGAAACGAAAAATATTTGCTGGGGCCGTTTTCGTGAAGATGCGGCATCTAATGATGTGACGCTATGGGATACGTTGGTTTATCCATGTCGCAATATTGATTTAGGAGATGAAATGCCAACACATCCAATTGATCATGATGACCGCCATGCAGGGTCTTCTGTTTTAGCACTTGATTTAGATAATTCGGGCGTATTGGACCTTGTGCTGGGCGATATTTCTTATACAAACCTGACTATGCTTCTAAATTCGGGAACTGAGGTAAATTCAAATTCGGGTATGTATTTGCAGGACAATGCTTTCCCTTCTGAATCTTTGCCTGTTGACCTGCCCATTTTTCCAGCGGCCTATCATGTAGATATTAATAATGATGGAATTCGAGATTTAATCGTATCACCGAACTCAAAGGTTGGTTCTGAAAATAGACTAGGTGTTTGGTTGTATCTAAATGAAGGGACGGAAACTTTTCCTCATTTTATTTTTCAACAAAAGGATTTCCTTCAAGGTGAGATGATTGAAAATGGAACTTCGTCCTTGCCAGTTTTCTTCGATCATAATGGAGACGGATTGCTTGATCTGTTGGTGAGTAGCCAAGGCCATTATGACGCCGTTTCCAGCAATCAAATCTGTAAAATTGCTTATTATGAAAATATAGGAACGGCAATCGCACCGATTTATGAGTTTGTTACGGACGATTATCAGGATCTTTCTACAAAAGGAATTGGTGAGTCATTGGTCTTTTATCCAGCTTTTGGCGATTTGGATGGAGATGGTGATGAGGATATGATTTTAGGTGAATATGAAGGCTATTGTTATTATCTCGAAAATACAGGCGGAGCCGGAAGTCCGGCTATTTTTAACACCTTTACAACCTTATTAAACAGTGAGGGAGGTTTAATTTTTGAAGGCACTTATGCTTATCCCAATTTGGTGGATATAGATCGAGATGGGGATCAAGATTTGGTCATTGGACGAAGAACAGGTAAACTTCAATATTTTGAAAATACAGGAGTAGGGACCTATAATTTCGAACTTGTTACATCAAATTTAGGGAATATCAATGTTGCTGATCCGGGGACTTCGCAAGGTCACGCCGTTACTCAATTTGTTGATTTGGATGGCGAGTACCAACTATTGGTGGGATGTAAACGTGGCTTCGTTTATTATTATGATGACATTGAAGCGAATTTGGAGGGGAGTTTTCATTTGGTTGACTCAATCGTTGACGATATTTTAATTGGAACCTATGCAGCACCTGCAGTTGCTAATTTGGACGGGGATAATCGTTTAGAATTGATTCTCGGTAATAGACGCGGTGGTGTTGCTCTATACAAATCAGCACCAACCTCAAGTATTGGATTGCCTACTTTGAATTTAATGGATCAGTTCGGTGTATATCCCAATCCAGCTTCTAATTCAGTATTTGTTGATTTGGGAACGATTGCGGCAAGTGAATTGGCAACCTGCTCAATTCAATTGTTTAACGTGCACGGGCAATTGATTAAAATAATCAAACCTACATCTAATTTATCGGAAATTACAGTAGAGAATTGGGATAAAGGAACCTATATTGTTCAAGTGATTTCCGGCGAAAATACGTTCCATCAAAAACTAGTGATTCAGTAAGGCGCTAATTCATCAATACGTCGAACAGTTCTTGTACCTCCGATTCGTATTGTTCAAAGCTAACCTCTTTCAATGATGGGTCACGGTCAAATTCACTTTCCTCGACTTCTCGCTTATCAATTTTATTTACGACAATATGCATCATTACACCATATCGCTCGGCATCATAAATGAGCGGAAATCCTGTAACAGAAGAATAGGAGGTGTACCAATAGGCATTTTGCGGGGCTAAATCTTCAGTAAACCAGGCGTTTGATCGCGGCAATGTATCGCCTGAATAGTCAACACTGTACGATTGCGCAAACATGCCTGCGATACTATCCGCAATGGTCAAGGATTTAATTTTATAACCCAGTTGAGATGAAATCATTTTGTCAATATCTCCGGCCGTTAAAACAGTGTAATAGAGTTTATCTCCAAAATCTAAACGCATTTCAATCGACCGATCAGCTTCATCAGAAATAATCTCTGTTGAAAAAATTTCTCCACGTGCAATGCGCGTCTTTGTCTTTGTACCCAAAAAAGTGATGGTCATTGTTTCAGGCAGTATTGCCTCCATAAATGGCGAAATATCAGCGTATGGATACGTAATTGCATACTCAACTTCTCCCTCGCTAATTTTGCTGGGCGTACATCCAACTATAGTTAAAACGAGGATGGGTAAAAGATAATAGATTTTTTTCATGTGGTTACTTAATTTGCAATCGCCTTGGACAAAGATATAATTTTCTCCCATTCAGACGAATATTAATTTAAAGTCCTCATTTTTTATCCTCCAACCCTCATTCATAATCCCGTCAAAAAAATTAACTTTGCCCATCAAAATTGTATTATGTCGCAAATAAATATCATAGAAAACCCTTCAGAGCTTGGAGCAGGAACGAGAGGAGCTAGCTTAGGGATTGGAGCCTTGCAAGTTGTTGCTAGGCAAAGAAAGGATGATTTTTTTGGCAAGTACGAACGATTTTTAGTTCAAGATCAAAATGATAGACTTGATTTTCCAACGGATTATCCTTTCGCGAAAAGAATTGATGGCCTTGCAGAGGTTTATCAACACACAGTTGATATTGTTGATTTTGTAATCAAACAAGATAATTTCCCACTTGTTCTATCTGGCGATCATTCGTGCGCTGCCGGAACGATTGCAGGGCTGAAACGTGCGTATCCGAACAAGCGACTGGGCGTGATTTGGGTAGATGCCCATGCTGATTTGCACACGCCTTATACAACTCCTTCAGGTAATGTGCATGGAATGCCGCTTTCAGTGGTTCTCGGTCTTAATAATCATGAATGTGCTTCAAATGTTCCTAATCCAAACGTTGTAGACATGTGGGAAGAATTGAAATTAATAGGTGGACCCTCTCCCAAAATTGATGTCAATGACCTCGTATTTGTAAGCGTGAGAGATACAGAAAGTCCGGAAGAAGAGCTTATAAAAAGACATGGCATTCGGAATTATGAAGTACCTGAAGTGCGAGAGAAGGGGATGGATCTTGTTTTTCAAGAAATCAAACATAAATTGAAAGACTGTGAACTTATTTATGTTTCGTTTGATGTCGATTCAATGGACTCGATCCTTGTAAGTAAAGGTACAGGAACGCCCGTTGAAAATGGATTAACGCCAGAAGAAGCAGAATCTTTGATGATACAATTTGCCGCTTGGGACAAATGTTGTTGTATTGAAATTGTTGAAATTAATCCCTGCCTAGATAATAAAGTGAACCGCATGGCTGAAGTTGCCTTTGACATCCTATCCAAATGCGTAAATACCCTCGAAAATAGATTATAAATGAAACTTGAAAACGACCTCCTTCAAGCGGTGAAAGACCTTCTTGAAAACTATTACGAAACAAGCCTTACGGATGAAATGATTCAATTTCAGAAGACCAGACCAGACTTTGAAGGAGATTTGACTTTGGTGGTTTTTCCTTTGGCTAAAATAGCGCGAAAATCACCTGTACAGACAGCAGAGGAAATTGGACAATTATTGAAAGATAGGATTGAAATTATCGAAGACTTTAACGCTGTGCAGGGTTTCTTAAATTTAGTGATTGATCGCAAGTATTGGTTAGAAGAGTTGAATGATGTGCTCACTGTTCCGAATTTTGGACAGGCTCCGCCGAAGGAGAGTCGAATTATGGTTGAATATTCTTCCCCTAATACCAATAAACCATTACACCTAGGGCATTTAAGAAATAATTTCTTGGGACATTCTGTAGCGCGTATTTTGGAGGCGAATGGAAGACAAGTGGTGAAAACGCAAATTATAAATGATCGCGGGATTCACATTTGTAAAAGTATGCTTGCTTGGCAAAGGTATGGAAATGGTGAGACACCAACCTCGAGTGGAATGAAAGGCGATAAATTAGTGGGGAAATATTATGTCGCTTTTGATAAAGTTTTAAAAGAAGAGACGGCTGATGTTTTGCAGAAATGGGAACGTAGTGATTTTTCCAATGATGAACGATTTGAGGATGAATTTCTAAAGTTAAGAAAGGCAGCTGACGAAAAGGAGGATGATAAAGCCAAAAAGGCAATCGAAGATAAAATTAAAAAATTGGCGAATAATGCAACGCCAATCATGCTCGAAGTCAAAGAAATGCTCGTAAAATGGGAGGCTAAAGATGCTGACGTTAGAGAATTATGGACGAAAATGAATGGCTGGGTCTATGATGGCTTTGCTGCAACCTATGATGCAATGGAGGTTGATTTCGATCATCTTTACTATGAGTCAGATACCTATTTAACAGGGAAAGAATTGGTCGAAGAAGGCTTAAGAAAGGAATTGTTTTATCAAAAAGAAGACGGTTCAGTGTGGGTTGATTTGACCGAAGAGGGGATGGATGAAAAATTGCTCTTGCGCGGGGATGGAACCTCTGTTTACATCACACAGGACATAGGTACCGCACAATTGAGAATGAACGATTATAAAGATTTGGACGGTATTGTGTATACAGTGGGTAATGAACAAGATCATCATTTCAAAATATTGTTCATTATTTTAAAAAAATTAGGTTATTCGTGGGCAAAAAATTGCTACCATTTATCCTATGGAATGGTAGACTTACGAAATGATAAAGGAGAGGTCGGGAAAATGAAGTCGCGTGAGGGAACCGTTGTAGATGCTGATGATCTCGTTCATGATGTTGTCCAGTCTGCCAAGGAAATGACTGAGGAGAGAGGTCATATTGATGGAATGACAGAAGTGGAAAAAGAGGAATTGTATCACATGATTGGACTAGGAGGATTAAAATATTATCTCCTCAAAGTGGATCCTGCAAAACGAATGACTTTTAATCCTGATGAATCTGTAGAATTGAATGGGAATACAGGACCATTTATTCAGTACGTTCACGCGCGAATTAGTTCCTTGCTTAGAAAGGCTGAAATTAATGGATTGGAGCAGATTGATACAAACCTGAAGATTGAACCTGTCGAACGAGAAATCATCAAAAAAATTCTGGAATATCCTGTAACTATTGAAGTTGCTGGTAATGAGTACTCTCCCGCTATAATTGCTAATTATACCTTTGAATTGTGCAAACTTTACAATTCTTTTTGGCAAAGTATCCCTGTTTTTAAAGAGGAGGATTTAGCTTTGCAACAGATGAGACTTGCTATGAGTACTCAAGTTGCAAAAGTGATTAAATCAGCTATGTATTTGCTAGGAATTAATGTTCCGGAACGGATGTAGCAACATTTTATTATGAATTTATTAACATTTTTTTTTCAACAAAAAAATAGGCCTTAACACTTAGTTAAATAATTGAATATCAATATTTTATTGTATTTTTTTAACCTTTTTTTAGTGCTTCAAAATGATTTTTTTTTGGAAATTTTGTATGCATTTCAACGGAAAAAATGGTTTAAACAACGATATAGTAGCCTTGAATGAATATTTTATTTAAATTTGTGAGCGATAATTTTTAAAACTATGAAAATGAAAATTGGATTTTTAAGTCTTTTGGCAGCACTTGTTTTCTCAAGTTCTTCTTTTGGACAAACTGCAGATCAACGATTCGGAATAGGAGCACATTTAGGGCTTTCTGATTACTATGGTGATCTTAACGCAGAGTTCTTTGATATTGGTAAGACCTACAGAAACCAAGGAGGCTTGACGTTTAGTTACTACTTAACGCCAATGTTTGACGTAGCTGCTTCTTGTACGTATGGTGCAATTGGTTATGATCAAGCTTTTGGACCTAGTTTTGGTGCAAACTTGTTTCAAGCAAATGGTCAAATTAGATTTAAATTCCACAACGGATTTATCTTACCGGAAACTTCTAAAATTCAGCCTTACATTTTTGTAGGAGCTGGTATTGCAGATTACGCGAATGTTGGAATCAACTTCTTATCAGATGTTCAAAACAACACGAATCCTCAAACGGATTTGACGCTTAACGCTGGTTTAGGAGCTACGTATATGTTGTTCGACAAGTGGGGATTAAACTACACTATGTTGTATGCACATACAAACGGTGATTCTAAAGATGGTTGGGCTGGTTACTCGGCTGGTTGGGATCAATTCATGATTCACCAAGTTGGTGTTGTTTATTTATTAGGTCAAGCGTCTGATGAAGATAATGACGGTGTAACTGACAAGAAAGACGAATGTCCTGGTACTCCTGATGGTGTATCTGTTGATGCTGTTGGTTGTCCTATCGATACAGATGGTGATGGTATTCCTGATTACTTAGATAAGTGTCCAGAAGTTCCTGGTATCGAAGCTATGGAAGGTTGTCCTGATACAGATGGTGATGGTATTACTGATGCTGATGATGAATGTCCAGAAGTTGCTGGTCATATTTCTGCTCAAGGTTGTCCAGATCGTGATGGTGATGGTATTGTTGATGATGAAGATGATTGTCCAGATGACGCAGGTCTTGAAAAATACAATGGATGTCCTGATACGGATGGTGACGGAATCATTGATTCAAAAGATAGATGTCCTACTGTAGCAGGTATTAAAGAACTTCAAGGTTGTCCTGATACGGATAAAGATGGTGTGGCTGATATCGACGATAAATGTCCTACAATCCCGGGAACAGTTACAAACTTAGGTTGTCCTGAAATTTCAGATAAAACAAAAGAAGTCTTCAAAAAAGCCCTTAAAGGAATTCAATTTGAGTCTGGTAAGGATGTTATCAAGAAAACTTCTTATGGTATCTTAAATAATGTTGTAGACATCTTGAAAGAAAATCCTGAGTACAAGTTGATCATTGATGGTCACACTGATGCACAAGGAGATGATGCTAAAAACATGGATCTTTCTGTGAAACGTGCTGCAGCTGTGAAGAAATACCTAGTTGATAAGGGAATTGATGCAGGAAGATTAACTTCTAGAGGTTTCGGTGAAACGGTTCCAAAAGCAACAAATGATACACCTGCTGGTAGAGCTGAAAACAGACGTGTAGAGTTCACAGTTGAATTCTAGTCTTGAGAGCTTAACACCTACAGTTTTAAATACTATAAAATGCCCCTTGTGAATTTCACAAGGGGCATTTTTTTAACTTTAAGGTTAAAGCGGCGAAGGTGTGAAGGAAGAGGGAATAATTCGTTTCCTATACAGTTAACGAAAATTAACAACACTTTAACGATTGTGATTTGAATGTTAACTAATTCTTAGCTAAATTTGTATCATCAAACCAGATCTTTAAATACAAAAATATATACGGTTATTTTAGTTTCATAGCTAAAAGTTAGGTGGAGGCGTTTTGTTTTAGGACAAAACGCTTCTTTTTTTGCATTTAAATCTCACTAGCGTTTGTCCGCAGAATCAAATAGAAATTAAATTGATGTTCTCTTCGAAAAAGATTAATGCGGTCTTTAGAGTAAATGTTTCACTTCTATGCTTGCCCTTTTTTCGGCTGGGCAATATTATGGGGGTGTTGCCACACGTGTCTCTACAAAAGCGAATCTTATAACAGAGCACAAGCGTTTTGGATTCAATCGAGTTAAGGCCTTCATTCCTATAAATAAAGGAAAAAAAAAGACCGTTCAAACGAACGGTCTTTCAGAAATCAATAGGGTTTTAAACGAAATCGAGTTATACTTGATTTAGATATTTTCAATTACCATAGCAGAAGCGCCGCCTCCACCATTACAAATACCGGCAGCTCCGTATTTACCGCCGTTTTGTTTAAGTACGTGAATTAATGTGACAATAATTCGAGACCCAGAACTTCCAAGTGGGTGACCTAAGGCAACAGCTCCACCGTTTACGTCAACTTTTGAAGGATCTAAACCCAATTCTTTCATGTTGGCCAACCCGACAACCGAAAAGGCTTGGTTTAATTCCCAATAATCCATATCTGCAATAGAAAGGCTTGCTCTTTTTAAGGCAATTGGAATTGCTTTAGAAGGAGCCGTTGTAAACCATTCTGGTGCGTGAGCAGCATCACCGTAACCTACGATTTTTGCAATTGGTTTTAAACCGTATTTTGCTACAGCCTCTTCACTCGCTAATATAAGTGCAGAAGCACCATCATTTAAAGTCGAAGCATTGGCCGCAGTAACTGTTCCATTTGGATCAAATACTGGACGTAAAGTAGGTATCTTAGACATGATTACATTTTTGTATTCTTCATCTTGTGATACAATAATAGGATCACCTTTTCGCTGCGGAACTTCAACAGGCACAACCTCGTCATTAAATTTCCCTGCATCCCAAGCAGCAGCTGATCGGTTATAAGATTCGATTGCAAAATTATCTTGCTCTTCGCGAGAAAATCCTTTTTCAGTTGCACATTTCTCAGCACATACCCCCATGTGTACTTTGTTGTATACATCCGTTAAACCATCTTTCACCATTCCGTCTATCATCTTCACGTCACCTAACTTAGTCGCAACGCGGGCATTGTAATAATGCGGAACCATGCTCATGTTTTCCATACCACCTGCAACAACAATTTCATTGTCGCCTGCTAGAATAGTTTGAGCAGCCAAGCTTATGGCTTTCATTCCTGATGCACACACTTTGTTAATTGTTGTACACGGAACGTTTTCAGAAATTCCTGCAAAAATAGCTGCTTGACGAGCAGGTGCTTGACCAAGATTCGCTTGTAAGACATTGCCCATGAAAACTTCATTGACAAGTTCGGCTGAAATACCTGCTTTTGCCAATGCACCTTTTATGGCTGTTGCTCCCAATTGCGTAGCTGGAACAGTTGATAATGCTCCACCAAAGCTTCCCATTGGCGTTCGAGCGGCTGATATAATATAGACTGCTTTCATTTATGTTGATTTTAAGATCAATTTGATTTTTTTCTAACTCTTAGATAAAAATGGTTTCAATTGCACGTTGCAAAATTACGAAACTAACCGTAATATTCAAAAATGTAGATAGAATAGTTAAAGGAAGAATGATTTTCTCTAGTGCCGCAGAGGTTGCAAAAGAGTAGGGGAGAGGTTTTACGGATGTACGTTGGTGCTGGCGGTAAAGGCGATTCCTGCTTTAATTCCCTAAATCGTATTTATCAATGGATGGATATCCCCAAATATTGTCCTTTACACGATATATTACTTCACAATCTGCCAATTGAGAGCAAATGGTGTCTGGCGTTCCCCAGGCATAGTTGCAGGTTCCGATTAATAAACCGTCCACATTGTAAATTGAACTTTCTGCGTCGTATGCACTGAGACCGCAATGATATACTTTTTCGCCGCCCAAGGTGCATTCACTCATCTCCCCATTTTTATACGTCTTATATAATGATTTGAGCGTGGACCAATGATCAGGATTTTTCTCACAACTGTTAAAAAGTGCAGGCAAAATGAAGGAGGTGAAAAGGATGAATTGTTTTAACATAATGGGGCTTTGTAAATACTTTTAAATGATTGTCTTTTATCATTGATGAGGGTTAAGAGTAAACAGTTGCATTGGTCTTATAAGCGGTGTTAAATTTTAGTTTACAAGGCCTTCTAATTTGATCAAATCCCACATCTCCTCTGTATCTTCTCGCCCAATTAATTCACCTTCGTTATACACTAAAATTGAAAGTTGAAAGCCAGGACTTGTTTTAATTGCCGACAAGAAAAATGGGCTTCCGACCTTCATGCGGTAACTCGATTGCCATTCGCCCGCTTCGCCCGATTTTGTAAATATCTTATCATTCACCCTGAAAATAATATCAAAACTAGCTGCTGAAACAACACGGTATTTAATTCTGCGGTGATTCTCTTTGTCACAACCGATTAGACTATGCAAGAGGATAATACCAATGAAAAAGTAAGAAAGTTTCATGTAGCAATGTTTTGATTCATGATTTAATGTTCAAATTTATCGAAAAAAAATATCCTTATACCTATCTTTGGCAACGAATTTTGAGCTTTGTATAACTTGTTACAGGCAAACGTTTTAGACGCAATTGACGGTAAGATAAACCGTTTATTAGGCAATTTTACGGAAAAACTCAAAAAAACCTAAATTTCTCAACCCTAAACACTTGCATTACACGTAAGAATGGCGTATCTTTGCACCCCGTTTTAGGTTAAACGGACCGGTACCTGATCGGCCTTTTTTTATAACCTCTCGATTTTCAGGTGATTGAGATACAAATTTAAATGCCACAATGGCTGAAGAAAACACACATCAAGAAGAAGTTTCAAACGAAGTGAACGCTCAAGTAGAAGACACGGCAACTGAAACGCAAGAAGCAACTGCTGTTGAAACAGTAGAAGCACCAAAAGAGTTTGATTGGTATGCTTATGAGAATGACGGTCACACGCCCGCTCAAATCGCTGAATTAAACGAACTTTACGACGCAACATTGAACTCAATTATCGAGAAAGATGTAATCGACGGAAAAGTAATCATGTTAACACAAAAAGAAGTTGTAGTAAATGTGAACTACAAATCAGAAGGTGTTATTCCAATTAACGAATTCAGATACAATCCGGATTTAGCAGTTGGAGATACAGTTGAAGTATTTGTTGAACAATTAGAAGACAAATATGGTCAATTAGTATTATCGCACAGAACAGCACGTACACACAGAGCTTGGCAACGAGTGAATGACGTATTGCGCACAGGTGAAATCATTACTGGTTTTGTTAAATGCAGAACGAAAGGTGGTTTAATTGTTGACGTATTTGGAATCGAGGCTTTCTTGCCAGGTTCTCAAATTGACGTTAAGCCTATTCGTGATTACGATCAGTTTGTAGGTAAAAATATGGAATTCAAAGTGGTTAAAATTAACCACGAATTCAAAAACGTTGTTGTTTCTCATAAAGCGCTTATCGAGGCTGAACTTGAAGAGCAAAAGAAACAAATTATCGGTGGTCTTGAAAAAGGTCAAGTATTGGAAGGAACAGTTAAGAACATTACATCTTACGGTGTATTTATCGATTTAGGTGGTGTTGACGGTTTAATTCACATTACTGATTTATCTTGGGGACGTGTTACGCATCCTGAAGAGATTGTTACATTGGATGAAAAATTCAATGTGGTTATCTTGGATTTCGACGACAACAAGAAAAGAATTGCTCTTGGTTTAAAACAATTACAACCACATCCTTGGGATGCTTTAGATACGAACACAAGTGTTGGTGATAAAGTAAAAGGTAAAGTTGTTGTTATTGCTGATTATGGTGCGTTTATCGAGATTGCTCCAGGCGTTGAAGGTTTAATTCACGTTTCTGAAATGTCTTGGTCTCAACACCTAAGAACTGCACAAGATTTCATGACTGTTGGTGATGAAGTTGAAGCAGTTGTATTGACATTGGATCGTGATGAACGTAAAATGTCTTTAGGTATTAAGCAATTAATGCCAGATCCATGGGCTGATATCGAAACTAAATACCCAGTTGAATCTAAACACAATGCTGTTGTAAGAAACTTTACAAACTTTGGCGTTTTTGTTGAACTTGAAGAAGGTGTTGATGGATTAATTCACATTTCTGACCTTTCTTGGTCTAAGAAAGTGAAACATCCTTCTGAATTCTGTAAAGTAGGTGATGCGTTAGATGTTGTGGTTCTTGAATTGGATCGTGATAACAGACGCATTTCTTTAGGTCACAAACAATTGGAGCAAAATCCATGGGATGTGTTCGAAAGTACATTTGCTGAAGGAAGTGTTCACCAAGGAACAATTATTGAAGAGAAAAAAGATAAAGCAGCTATCGTTTCTTTACCTTTCGGTGTAGAAGGAATTTGTCCTAAAAAACACTTGAAGAAAGAAGATGGTTCTAGTGCAGTTGCTGAAGAGACACTTGATTTTAAAGTGATCGAATTCAACAAAGAAGCACGTAAGATTGTCGTTTCTCATACACGTACTTTTGAAGAAGGTGACGATCGTCCAACTAGCAGCAGCTCAACTGGTACTAAGAAAAAATCAACTGGTTCTGCAGCTGGTTCTACTGGTAACAGTGCTGTGAATGCAATCAATAACTCAAACGAAAAATCTACTTTAGGTGATTTGGATGCGTTATCTGCATTAAAATCTGAAATGGAAAAAGGAGAGCAATAAGCTTCAACTTTTCTAATCATATTGAGCCCCGTTCACTTGTTGAACGGGGCTTTTTTTGTCGTATTATTTCACCTTACATCTTCTCACACCAACCTTGAAAAGTTGAATCATCCCTGCTTGAAATGGATGGCAATGGATACCGTTAATGCATTGAAGTTGGGAGGAT